>ERZ1740062.1294-NODE-1294-length-10505-cov-5.548230_pt1 | contig 10505 bp, 10 predicted proteins | sample MGYA00581741_ERZ1740062 | MGnify/ENA primary metagenome ERZ1740062 (study PRJEB43018, sample SAMN04849747) | marine metagenome | isolation source: floating plastic debris | place: Pacific Ocean | collected 2008-09-01 | study: EMG produced TPA metagenomics... | reverse complement strand
CATTATAATAATCACCCTTACTCTAGAAAAGTAGGGCTACAAAAACAAAGCCCACATGGGTAGGCTCAATTTAGATTTTTGAACAGTTATTGATTGCTTTTTGCTGTTTCTAGCCATTTTTTTATCTGCGCTAAAGGTTTCGAGAAACGCAATGAAAGCTTTAGTTTGAATGCTGTTATTAAAATAATGCTTTATGAGTTTTCGTATTGCTGTAAATTAATGAAAAAGTATAGGTACTCATAATGAACGATAAAAAATTCAACGTAACCGAATATGTAGATCAAACAGCTTTACTGTTGGGTTTTAACTTACCTGACGAATACCGTGATGGAGTTATCGCAAATTTTGAGAGGATTCAAGTTATAGCAAAACTTGTCAATGAATTCCCTTTACCAGAAGATATTGAAGTAGCACCAGTATTTGAACCTGAATAAAGTATTGTATTTTGATTAGAAATTGCAAATAGTAATTTAACCTTTAGAACCAACTTAAGTAATCCACATAACAAGCTTGTATCATTTTCAACTGTAAGATTTTAGCTAACAATGTCATTAGAAAGAATATGACTCCAGCTAACTCTTTGAAATCAACAGGCATAAGTAAGCTTTTAATAGTTTTACTTCAAATTCGCTTAGTTATCGCCATTATCCCTATCGTTTTTCATATTATTCCAGCATTGTTAGCAAATGTCGATTCAGTAAATATTCTTATTGGATTTTCGTTACAAATAAGTTTATCGTTGTTGATGCTTATTGTTTCATCTATAGTTTTCATCATTTGGATATACCGTATCCATATAGATTTGAAAAACTTATTTACAGATTATCCGATTACACCCGGTGGTGCATTAACTCGTATTTTGGTTCCTTTATATAATGTTTGGGCATTTCCGAATACTATATATACTTTTGCTGAATGGTTTGGTGAACAGGGTAGTGTTTTTAAACCGGTGGATAGAAAATTAAAGTTTTTGATCCGAATGTTTTACGGTTTTATACTTGCTTCTTTCATGTTGAATGATAATTCATCTATTAGTGTGTCAGCAGACATTAAGCCTATACTATTAATTTTGCTAGATGTAGCTTGGAAAGTGCTTGGTTTGATACTAGTAAAAACTATGCAAAATACTGTAATTAAAAAACGATTACAGGAAGTTACTTAATATTCAACTGCTCCTCTGGCGTTATAAGATTAACTAGTTGAGACTAACTAAGATAAATTTTTATAAGTAATCTTACAGCGAGAGGGCAGTATGAATCTAGACTCAGCCGATGCCGTATCAATTGCAACCGCAGTCAAACAAAGACAAATCACAGCAGTAGAAATTGTCAAAGCTGCTTTAGGTAGAATTGCAGCTAGAGATAGTCAACTCAACTGTTTTACAACCGTAACTGCGGAAACTGCTTTGAAAGATGCAGCCAAAATTGATGCGGAAATAGCCAAAGGTAATAATCCTGGTTTGTTAGCTGGTGTACCTTTCGCGGTTAAAAATCTTTACGACATCGCGGGTTTAACTACCCTTGCTGGTTCAAAAATAAATGCTGAAAATCCCCCAGCGACTCAAGATGCAACTGCTGTAGCTAAGCTAAAAAATGCCGGTGCAATTATGGTCGGTGCATTGAATATGGATGAGTACGCTTATGGTTTTGTGACCGAAAATTCCCATTACGGTGCTACTCACAATCCCCACGACTTAAACCGTGTGGCTGGAGGTTCATCTGGAGGTTCTGCTGCTTCAGTTGCTGCTGGTCTAGTTCCCTTGACTTTGGGTTCGGATACTAACGGTTCTATTCGGGTACCTGCTGCTTTATGCGGTATTTTTGGTTTGAAACCGACTTATGGAAGATTGTCCAGGGCTGGTGTGGTTCTGTTTTCCAGTAGTTTTGACCATGTTGGGCCATTTGCACGTTCGGTAAGAGATATTGCAGCTGCTTTCGATATACTTCAGGGTGAAGATGAACGGGATAATGTTTGTACGAAACGTCCCCCAGCAGAAACGTTAAATGTTACATCAGCAGAGCAGAATATTGATGGTTTGAAAATTGCGATCGCCGACGATTATTTTGCTCAAAAAGCACCGGAAGCATTAGCAGCAGTAGAAAAAATTGCCGAAGCGTTGAATGTCACTGAGTATGTTTGCATACCGGAAGCTCATCGCGCTCGTGCTGCTGCATACATAATTACAGCATCGGAAGGAGCAAATTTACATTTAGATAAATTAAAGTCCCGTCCTCAAGACTTTGATTTCGCGACAAGAGATAGATTTATTGCAGGAGCATTTATCCCTAGTAGCTGGTATATTCAAGCTCAGAGATTTAGGAATTGGTATAAGGAACAAGTTCGAGAAATATTTAAAAAAGTAGACGTAATTATTGCTCCCACTACACCGATTTCAGCACCAGAAATTGGACAAGAGACAATGATTTTAGATGGAGAAGAAATATTAGTCCGTCCCCATTTAGGATTATTTACCCAACCGCTATCATTTATTGGTTTACCAGTTTTATCGGTTCCCATTCAACGAGCGAATGCTTTACCTTTAGGAGTGCAATTAATCGCTGCTCCTTACAATGAAACAGCGATTTTACAAGTTGCTGCGGTATTAGAGCAAATGGGTGTTATTTCAGCAGAAGTTGTTTGTAATGAAAAACCAAAATTATGATAGATGCTGCACTGGGGAATTCACTAACTGTTCTAACTTATTAGCTACTTCTGTACGGTGACATCGATTCCAATCTTTTTCAGCACACATCAATAATACTGTTCCACTAGAAACTAATTCTGCAACCTCATCTAATGATTTTTTAGCCTCTTCTTTATCTGGAGGAAGCCATTTTGCGTTTCCCGATGTATTCCCTAAAGCTGATTTCGATATATATTTAATTCCTTTGGAAATGCAAAGCTTTTCTACAGAATCTCCATACCATTTACGACTCCAAGCACGAGGACGAATTCTTACATCAATTAAAAATGATACTTTGTATTTTTCAAAATAATCTATTAGTTGTTGATAATCTTTACGATTGCCATATCCAAAGGTCAAAATGTAGTTGTTACTATCTTTTTTCGTCTTAATCATTTTATATTGCTATTAATTAAAGAGACTTAACTGTTCAAACTTGAGTTTCGGGGGATAAAATAAACCAATAATCATAAAAGTATTTTTATGATTTTTTAAGTTACCTACTATAAAGTATAAATCCTTGTTCATCAAAAAATCAGCTTCTAATTTTTGCCTTACTTTTTCTAAAGCCTCTTTTTCTTTGTCTTCAAGAGAAACTTGTTCTGAATTATTTCTACAGTTTCTATATAATTGCATTATTTCCCAATCATTTATCGAATATTTATGGGACTTACCATCTTTGGCAACAAAATCATAGCAAAATTGGAATGGTATTTTCTCTAATTCTACTGAAGGTTCAAATAAATCAAGTTGGTCTTGAATCGCTTGTTGTCTACTACTCCACTCACGGCTAGTTTTCCTATAAAAGTATTTTCTAATACTTTGAGGTTTAATTATTCCTAGAGATTTACCATTATTTATAATTTCACTCACCGAGCTAAACTCTAACGGTAAAATAAGTGACTTTCGTTCTTTCCAGTTATCTTTAGTATTAATATTTCTGACAATCTCTATAGATGAATCATTTATCCGAAAACTTTCTTCTCTATAATCTTTTGTATTTCTCTCTATTTCAGCACTTATAACAGACCATCTTGGATAGCGCTTATCTAAATCCAATGAGCGAAAACGAATAGGATAAATCCGAATCCACTGTATTGGCTTTTCATCATCATTTAGCAAAACTCCCGCTGTACAAACTGTCTCTTTATATTTTCTACTTATAGAAGGATAAGTCTTCGTTACTATTAAAATTTTTCTTCTCTGCATCTGAGATATCTTCAATAATATCGTTATATTAGTAATTATACTCACATAAGTAATATTCAATTTTGATAAGTTATAAAATACAAAAAAGCTATCAACTGAAATTACAGTTAATAGCTATAAATACTAAAAATAAAATACAGATTTACTTACAAACCATGTTGTTGATGTACCCAAATCCAGAATTGAAATCCACCGGAAACCATAATATCAGTCCAATCGTCGAATAAGCCTTGATGCACACCGGGCTTGAGATGCAAGTGTTGTTCGAGTACTACTATAGCCAAAGTTTCTTCAGCAGTAATTCTGATATCGAGAAAGGCTTTCGGAAAGCGTTTTTCTTTGTTCCAGTCGTTACATAAAGACATTACACGTTCCCATTCATCTTTGGGAATACGCTTATTAGAAATAAGTCTAACAGAATAAACATCTTCTTGAGGACCTTCAGCGCAAAAGACTAAAATTACCTCACACCCTAATTCATCTTGATAGGGAAATTGCACCACAAAATCACCGTCATCATCATTAGTAAATCGCAATCCTCTGTTAGTTAGATAACTTTCTATTACGCTACGGTCGAAACTTTTAACTGTAGCCATATTAGATTTAGATATATGTGGTTCTACTTCATTATATAATTTTCATGATTTTTATCTAGTATATAAAATACGTGGATACACCTAAATTTTAATTTTCATTTATAATTACTGTATTTCGCGAAACTTTTACAGTTTTTCAACGATAAATCATATTTTGCATAGTCATATTTATACTAATATATATATTTAAAATTATCTTGAAATCTGTTTTTGTATTTAGAAAAATGTTCTAAAAAAAACAATGTAATCTCAATACTATTTTGAGAATAATTGATATTCTTTCAATTAGTCGATACTAGCTAATTTTGACATTTTTGCTACTATCTATACACTCCGAAAAGCTTCCGGATAAACAACTTCGCCTTTATAATTTGATAGATAATTAGTTAAAATCTTTACCATGAAATTCTCTTCGGGAACGGAAAATGGAGATTTTATATCAAAATTGCTTGAGGGTTTAAATCCGAAACGAGAATAAAACTGTGGATGACCTAATACAATAATTAAAGCTTCTCCCAATCCATTTGCTTTATTTATAGCATTATTTACTAAATTGCTACCTATTCCTTTTTTTGAAAATTTGGATGCACTGCTATAGGAGCTAAACCTATCATTTGAAATGTTTCTCGATTAACTAAATGAATATAGCTAAACATTAAATGAGGTATAGGAATCCGGTTTGAATATTGAAAAAATCTAGGTATTTGTAGGGTGCGTTATGACGCTAGTCTAACGCACCAAAGCCCTTATCTTATGGTGCGTTGCGCTCCGCGACAACACACCCTACGTATATTTCAAAAATCAATTAGGATTCCTATATTACAGAATTCTCAAATTCTACGATTAAGCTTAATTCAGGAATATAGTATGGAGAAACACGAATCTTTTCAACTAAATGCGCTTCATTTTTTTGACCAAAATGCTTGGTAGTCGGTTTGATTCTCAGGACGAATATTCATCGGTTAATAATTAATATTTGAGTAATAATTATTTGTCATAGCATTATTTAGTCTGCTACCAAAATTAATGTAATCGAAATGCAAATACCTTAATATTTAACCTCTCTCATATCTGGTAAGAGAAATAATTTTAGCTCCTTATTCTGTTTCTCTGCTTATTGTTTCATTCATAGGTAAATTCAAATATTCATTCAACTCGTTACAAAGCCAATCTACTTCTACCTCTGTCAAATCACAGCTATCAGCTAATTTATACTGAGTGAACCCAAGTTTAGCTGCAATCCCCCATTTAGACTGTTTATTATCAGCTATAAGTATTTTTTCAAATCTATCTACGATTTTTAAAGGTATATAATCAGGCAGAGGGAATTTAAAGCACAAACAATCATAAGATAAATAAAGCCGTTTGAGATTAAGGTTTAATCGTTCTCGCTTTAGTAAATTTTTTAATAAATAAATTAAATCCTGAAGAGTATTTACGATTAAAGCGATTGTTACTGAACAAACCCCAAACCATAATAGTAGATATATGATTCCAAATATAAGAGGGAATAAAAGTGTATAGCTTGTAAAAAAATCAAAGACAATAGTCGGGATAATAACTATTATAAATAAAACAGAAGGTAATATAATTGCAGAAGTAAACAACTTCATCAAAAAAAGAATCAGCTTATCTTTTAATTTCTTTATACCAGGTGCAGGAATCACAATTTCAAGTTTATTATGACTTTTATTGAGAGAAACTTTGCTACCGAAAGGCTTTTTGCTTTTTTTGATAGGACTTAACTGACTGCTAACATTTTTTTTAATCAAATAGTTGAAATTAGATACAGGTTGCTTCAATGCTTTCAATGCAGCTTTAGCTGAAGAAAAACGTAATTCTTCAACAGGTTCAACCATCCTTTTCAACCAGCTAGTAAAGTCTTGAGGACAATTTACTAAATGTTCAAATTGAATTCGTCCGTTTTTTTGAGGTAAATCAGCGGGATGAGTCCCTGTGACCAAATAGACTAAAGTTGCTCCTAAACTGTATAAATCTGATGTTGGAATAATTTTTCCACCAAAATGTTCGGGAGACATATATCCATAAGTTCCTACAACTGTCGTCGTTTTTGTATAGGAAGCAGCTAAAGTTTTTACAGAAACAAAGTTTACCAAGTATATGTCACCAATATTGTTTCCAGAACGATTTGTTAACAGAATATTGCTGAGTTTGATATCACGATGAATAACTTGGGGTTTTTGTGAATGTAGATAAATTAAAATTTCTAAAACTGACTCTGCTAGCTGTTTTACTTCCTCAATACTAAAAGTCCTTCCTGATTGTAAATATTCTTCTAAAGAAGCAGCTTGTATATAATCTTGTACTAAAGCAAAACCTTTGAGATGAGGTTGATTGACTTCAAAATAGTTTAAATACTTAGGAATCCCAGGATGAGAAATACTTTGTAATACTTGCGCTTCTCTTTCAAATAGCTTTAAATTTGGCCATTCAAAATCTTCATCCCAAACCATAAATTTGACTACAACTAACTGCTGAGTCTGAATATCACTACAAAGTAAAGTTCTGAAACCAGGTTTTTTCCCTAGAAGATAAATAACTTGGTAGCGAGAGCCAAATATTTTTTTGTTCATTTCTTTATAAGACTAAATATTAGCTATTAAATTATTGATTAGATTCAGTTAATAATTACGTTTTTATTCCTAGCCAATTACTAAGCTCGCGGCTTAGCCAAGCTGCTTGATTTGAATTTAAAAAGCCTTTTCCAAAGCCATATTTATGTATTCCTAGCCAAATAACCACTTCTGGTATTTTGCCTTGATTATTATCTAGCTTGATAATTGCATGACGCGGTATTGAAGGACGACAACGATACTCTAAACCTAATAACTTATAAGTAAAATAAACCCGCCGATTATCAATTTTTAGTTTGTTTTTGCCAAAAGAGAGAAAGAATATATTTATAATTATTTTGAGCCAAATATTTACATATAAATACAGGGATATAACTAAAATACTCAGACCAGCTAAAGAATAAGGATGAATGAAACCGTAACTTAAAATAATTGACTGAAAAATATTTTCTAAGCTTGCAATAAGAGGTGTTGAAAATATCCCGTAAAATATACCAACATAGGACGTAACTAAAAAATGAGCTATTGAGCTATCTATATTTTTTTGGCAAGGAGTCAAAATTTCAATAACATTAGCTGATTTTTTAATCTCAACTTTTTTTCTGAAGCTTTGAGAATAATTTGATAAGGTTGTAGATGATAAATTCTCTAGATTTTTTAAAGCCTTTGCAGCCGAGTTAAAACGCTTTTCTTGGGACGTTTCAAGCATTTCATTCAGCCATTCGCGAAACTCTCCCGAACAATTCGCAATTTGCTCTAATTCAATTATTTCTTCTTCTTGGCTTAGGTCTATAGGTGACTTTCCTGTTAAAAGGTAAATTAGAGTTGCACCCAAACCATACAAATCAGAAGCAGCAACAGCACGTCCTGCAAACTGCTCTGGAGCTATATAACCATAAGTTCCAACAATAGTAGAGTATTCCTCTTCACTACTAGCTAAAGTTTGTACAGTACCAAAATCAATCAAAAAGACATCACCGATATTATTCCCAGAACGATTAGTTAAAAGGATGTTACTAGGCTTAATATTGCGATGAACTACTGATGGATTTCGCTCCTGTAAATAAACTAAAATTTTCAGAACAGACTTAGCTAGCTGTTTAACTTCTTCCTCATTAAAAACTCCTCTATTCTCTACTTGCTGCTCCAAAGAATCAGCATCAATATAAGTTTGCACTAAAGCCAAACTTTTTTTATCAGGTAGCGCAACTTCAAAAAAGTCTATATAACTTGGAATCGCGGAAAACGAAAGATTACGCAGAGTATTTGCTTCTCTTTCAAACAGTTCTAATTCTTCCCAACTGACTTCACTGTTAAAAGTTACCAGCTTAACTACTACCAATTCATCTGTTTTCAAATCTCTTGCTAACAGAGTTTTTCTTCCCGTTTTTTTCGCAAGTTGCCGTACAATTTCGTAGCGCTCTTTTAAAATGTGAAGAGACATTACCTAAATCTATACTCCAAACGCAAGAAATATTCTTATTTCTTTCATTATCAACTATTTTTCTCTCACAGAATTTTACTTCATCATTTCTTCACGTCAATTTCACATCAATACCTAATAAATTTTACTGAAGCTTATATGAACTACATAAAAACATATGGTCATGGATGTATTTTTTATGATGTTGATTTTGAGGAGTAACAAGTAGCAAGTAATGAGTAGCAACTGCGAAGTAGACTTTGAATAACAAATAATAAGACTGGAGTAAACCCACTACTTGCTACTCCTAACTCCTACTCCCCATTTTGTATCACCTGTTGCACTTTGTTATTCGTTGTTGTATATTTCAATTGTTCGATATCTTGGAAATAGATTTGGGAGATTGGAGATGACATCCGTGAATTATGTAGCAAACCCTAAAATTTCTTCACTATTTCAGCCTTTGCAAGTAGGAGCAGTTAAATTACAAAATCGTTCGGTGATGGCTCCTCTAACTCGCGGACGTGCGGGGAAAGAGCGGATTCCAAATGAGTTGATGCAGGAGTATTACACTCAAAGAGCTAGTGCTGGATTAATTATTTCTGAAGCAACTCAAATTTCCGAAGAAGGTGCGGGATGGAGTCAAAGTCCGGGAATCCACACCGAAGAACAGGTTAAAGGGTGGCAAAAAATTACGGAAGCAGTTCATAAACAAGGTGGATTAATTTACCTGCAACTATGGCATACTGGCAGAGCTTCACATCCATATTTTCAACCTAACTCTCAACTACCCGTATCTGCATCAGCGATTAAAGCAGAAGGAGATGCATATACAGAAGAAGGTAAAAAACCTTATGTTACTCCTCGTGCTTTAGAATTATCAGAAATTCCTAGAGTGATTCAAGATTATGTAAATGCGACAAAAAGAGCGCAAGCAGCAAATTTTGATGGAGTGGAAATTCACGCAGCAAACGGTTATTTAATTGACCAATTTATCAGAGATGGTTCCAATCAACGAACAGATGCTTATGGTGGAAGCATTGAAAATCGGCTGCGTTTTCTGATGGAAATTACTGAAGCAGTAGTAAAAACCTGGAATTCTGACCGTGTAGGTGTAAGACTTTCACCTACGAATCCATTTAACGATATGCACGATAGCGACCCAATAGCAACCTTTACTCAAGCTTCCGAAGCATTAAAGCAGTTTAATCTCGCTTATTTACATATTCTTGAAGCGCGTCCGGGACATATGCTAGCAGCCGAAGGAGAGAGAGTTGGGCCTCACATGCGTAAAGCATTTAACGGTATATTTATTGTCAATGGTGGTTATGATGCTGTTAAAGGTGCAGCAGCTATCGACAATCATGAAGCTGATTTAGTCGCATACGGAGTTCCTTTCATAGCCAATCCCGATTTACCCCAACGCTATCGTACAGATGCTTCTTTGAACGAAGCAGACCCATCAACTTTCTATACCCATGATTCAAAAGGCTATACAGATTATCCCGCACTTTAAGCGAAAGAATTTTATATTTTAGATTTTGCAAGCGAAGTACAGCAATTTAAAATCCAAAATCGTAAATCCAAAATCCAAAATTGTTTGACCTTTGACCTATAAAGTAAAAGTAGTCCACTTTACTTTTAGATAAAAAATAATCGATGATATTTTCAGGAACAAGACCGGATAATTTAGGTGTTAAAGACGGTAAATTAGCAGCTTGTCCTAATTCCCCAAACTGCGTTTCCTCTCAAAGTCCAAGCGCGGATGAAACTCACTTTATTCAACCGCTTAAGTATACTTCTGCATCAGAAAAAGCTTTGGCTGACCTGAAAAAAGTGATTGAATCGGAAGACAGAACAAAGATAATCAACGAATCTCCAGATTATTTATACGCTGAATTCAAAAGCGCTTTGATGGGTTATGTTGATGACGTGGAATTTTATTTAGACAGCAGTAGCAATACTATCCACGTTCGTTCTGCTTCGCGTTTAGGACAAAG
>ERZ1740062.1293-NODE-1293-length-10514-cov-10.777512_pt1 | contig 10514 bp, 9 predicted proteins | sample MGYA00581741_ERZ1740062 | MGnify/ENA primary metagenome ERZ1740062 (study PRJEB43018, sample SAMN04849747) | marine metagenome | isolation source: floating plastic debris | place: Pacific Ocean | collected 2008-09-01 | study: EMG produced TPA metagenomics... | reverse complement strand
AATGTTTTGCGGAGAGTCTTGACTGGTGTGGAACTGATCATGAAATCTGGACTGTACTGACTGGTATATAGATAAGTGTTAGTCATTCTATCTACATTCTTATTGCTGATATAAGAATCATCATATTTCAGAGAGATGAGAGAAATACATTCATTGATCAAGATAACCATTCGTTTAAAAAGTTTGTCTCAAAGGAGTTAGAACTCCTTGTTGTTCGTCCCAAAGAAACTAGAAAGAAAGAATAAGTAAGAATAAAAAAAAAGATAATTTACTTTTTAATTTTAACCGATGAGTTAATTAACTCCTTGTTTTAACATTACATTACTTATATTATTATTGTAGTTATTATTATTACATTCATTCAATCAATTCATACATAGACATACAAACCTCACATCATCTCATTCATTCATCATTGATAGCATGGGGCTGCATGTATAGCCTTCCATTGCTCCAATATATGAACATATATTGTTTATATATTGGAGCAATGGAAGGCTATACATGCAGCCCCATGATTGATAGATTGAGTGAGCATAGGCTATTGTCACATTGTGTGTTTTCGGTTCCATTCATCAAGAAAAATCAAACAACAAGGAGTAGAGGAAATTTTGTCTGTGTTTGCCCATTTACTCCTTGGTTTGTGTGTCCAGAGATTATATATTATAGGTCCAGATAGATTGAATTTGAGGCCTTGGGATGTCTGACAATGGCCTAACTATATATTACATTTGATAAGGCATTTGTTTGATTTATTTTGGGCAACTGTGTCAACTCAAAGAAAAGTACTGGATCCAAAGCCTTGACTTTCATTTGCACAGGGGAAAAGACAAATTTGTAATGTATTTTCCTTTCATACTTGCAGGGATACAACCACTCCTTGCTACAACATTGAGTGACTTTTTGCTAACTGTTTGTCGAGAACAAAACAGACTTGTCGAGTTGCTGTGCTCAACATATCTCTTACAAGTTACATAGGAATGAACGTGGTTGAATTAATTATTGTAGTAAATACTGGTACAGTAGCAGTTAAAGTGGCGATAGGAGGGAGACGGGCTTCCCGCCCAATCACATAGAGGTCTGACCCATCTGCGCTGTCACCTATCACCACAGCAAGGTAAAACACATTCAGTAACCAAGGAAACTAACCTGAATAAATTGGTTGATCAAGTGGATGTCTTTGACAATTTACCGAGAGGGGAATGTGAAGATACCCTTTTTCTCACTATTTTGGCTGCTTTTGGCACCGTGGCTGTTTGCATGCTCTCTACTTTAAAGCACCCCCATCTTTAGGTTTTTTTCGGTAGAATACCAATACCCCAAAAGAAAATTTTAGTTCCGTCGACATAGAATACATCATAGTAAAGGAAAAGCAGTCCTACCCCTCTTAGATTGTGTGTTTTGGCAAAGAATGCCACCCCCTCCCCCCTCTCAGCAATGATTATGTGGCAATTTGGCCGATCATCAACTGACCTAGACAGCAAAAGAGTGGGAAAGCTTTTGTGCATGTTGTCAGTTTGAATTGATATACTATTTAACAAAGCAGAGCAATAAGTTTGTGAGTTGATGTGACTGCAATTTCGAGGCTATTGCTGTGTTGAACATTTTATGGAGATATATCTGCGACAAGTAGAAGTGCCCCATTGCAAGATTTGCTTCTAATACAACAATTGTGTTGTAGGCCTATTTTCTACAGTAATCTGCTGCAAGAAGACGTGAAAATGAAATTCTTTGGAACGTCTTTTGAGTTTGACTTCTCTTGGAAAGACGTGGCTGTTGGTCTGTTTCAGCGCTATCCTAATCCATTCAGGTAAGCCAGCCATGAGATGAGCCAGAGGACTACTATATACGGTACGCAAAATTAAAGCATAACAGTATCTAGCTGTTTTACTGTCTTGTGGTTGATACCCAGAGGAGTTAATTTTAGCTAGAGTTTAATTAAGCTACTTGAGAATTTTTTAATGATAGCATGTGTCTATAATAAAAAAAAATAGCTAGAGATTTATTTGAGCTACCTTACTTTTTTGGAGAGTGAAAACGCTAAAATTTCCCTCTGCTAATACTTTCCTCCTCTCGGGTTGAATGGATTTGATCAGTTTCATAATTAATCATAATCAAAAAAGCTGACATACATGATATCGCATAGAATTTTGCTTCGTTTCAGTCCTGTTAAAGACTACCAACATCATTTTAGGGCTTATCAAATATGCGTTACTCTTACAGCAAACACGTGTTGACTGAGGATGTTATAGAGCGGTATGTCAAAAATGGTAAACTGTACACTAAAAAGCTGTTAACAAAGACCAATCCTATGCCAAGCTGGGGTGCTCGTATATGTCACGTCCCGAAATGTGTTATCATTATTGAGGAGTCAGTTGTTGATCCTGCTACTAAAACATTTACAACTTATTCTCGCAATATAACAATGAGAAAGTGGCTGGTGAGTAGTGAGGCAGTAACTGGTCCACAGACCAAAGAATCTCATCGACTGATTGGCTGAATTCAAAACTTGCTTTCTGGGTCATTTCATTGTTACCATTTGACCTATAAAAAATGTGATTGAATGGTAAGGATGACCTGAGAAGTGGAAAACTTTGTGTGATCAGTACATGAGTATCTTCGATCTGGGAACTACTGACCAATCTGATAACAATCTTGATAGAATTGAAAAATAAGGATGCTTACAAATTGTTTAGGTTGTACCTATATGAAAACTTGGAGGAGGTTCTTCCACTTGGCGATGGTAAAATTAGTTGGAAAAGCTGAACACAGAGGGCGAACAGTTAAAATGGTGCAAAGTCACAATGAAAACATCGTTCTGGAGATAAGATGCCGCTTTCAATTTCCAAGCCAATCTTTTTTTGGGAAGGTATCTCATTGCAAGGTGAGAACTGCTGTAAATGTAGGCCTTAAATTTCCCTTTTCGCTCTATTTTGGAAATAAGCACCTACCTAGTGACTTGCTTTATCCTCCAACACTTATGGTAGTCATGTAATGTTTGATATTAACTTTTTTTTCCATATTACTCTGATATATGGTATGGTTATGTATCTTTCCTTTTGTAGTGCACATTTGAGAAGTGTATATACACTGGTAGCAGCAGTAACCCAGCTTCTACCGGCATCCAGAAGCAAACTTGGTTCGAATCAGATATGGGATATTTGAGTAGACCTATTCTAGAGTTTTCTTTGAAGAGATACGCTAACAATCAGCACAAAGCTACTCAGGGTTTAGAATACGTTATTACACAACGCTTGCCACCTACATTGAAAGATCGAGTGCTCGAAAAGACTGGTAAACTGGCAGAAAAAGCCAAACATTCAAAGGAGAAACTGACTGAAAGTGCCAAACATCAAAAAGAAGTTCTATCAAACAAGGCCAAACTGGCATCAGAGTTAGCAAAAGTCAAGGCCGAGCAAGCCAAGGCAAAGGCTGAGTTACCCAAAGTCAAAGCATCGGAGTAAAGTTTGTCGGCATACTGTTGAGAGTCATACGCTTAGTCTTTTGGCGATCTCGCTATTTGTTTTACATTATGTTTTACCGGCACTCACTATAATTAACAAACAGCCTGTCATTTATATGCCTTATGCAATTGTATAGGACCAAAACTACATGTTCATGGTTGAAGTAAAAAGGTTTTGCAGTTACAGAGGTGCGTTGCATTACACAGTATTTGCTTATTACTGATTTTGTTTCTGTTGTTCTATACCTGATCATGTTTGAATCTTGCAAACGTTGGCTCTAGGAAGGCTGAATGACAGGAGCTAACCCAACTAAGTTGCCAAATCTACTGCACAGTGTTACATAAAATGCAGAGCAACTACACTCTGTTTCCACAAATTTGTGGGTGTGTTTTTTTTCTGTTTCAAAGGGCTTTAGAAGTAGATTGTATGGTGTTCGATACAGCACATTGTTTCATTTAATTACAATAGCAAATTTATTGTTGTACATGTACTTGTCTATGATATCATAATAAATCTAAATCATTATGAAAGAGATCAACAAAAGATACTACAACAAAACCTCACATTCACAAGACTTCCAATTATCAACGTACAACAAATAAGCTTTATGTAATATTTCATATAAATAAATACATTGTATGAAATATGTTATCAAGCTGTAAGCATTAAATAAAAATAAAAGTAATAGGACTAACTAAGCTACATGTACATAAATAATGATTGCCCAATATAATATCATTGATCTTTTGTGATTGAATGATGCAACAGCGATTGTACCGCTGACTCTGAATGACTTTTATTTACCACGAGTATTATTACTTCCTGTATGACTAGAAATAAATAAAAATTATCACAAAACTTTGGTTTACATGTGATTTCCTTTGTTCCAAATAAGTTCTGATAGTCGCAACTGGTATGTATGTTACAATGCGAGAATAATTTACTAATCGGCCTACATTAAATAAATTGAAAATGATGAATTGACTAGAAGCTGGTGTATAAATCAGAGTTGTATACTTTGTGCCAAAACAGGGGAAGATGATTTTTGACCAGAATTTGGTGTAGAGTACAGATTAAAGAGATAAAAATGTCATTGTATGCTGTTCTGAGATTGTCACATTCTAGAGGCATTCACTGAGATTTTCATATCAGAGTTCAGTCGTGTAAATAATGATCGATAATTAATACAATACACATGTACAAGAATTATACTGACATCGCTAAAAGTTAATCATGTCTATAGTGCTCCGACAGTTGTGATGGGTTATCTTCTTGACATCAGAACTGTATGTGTGTCTTACGATGAACAGAGAATCATTGCTCAGCTTGATATACAAATAGACCAATTCCAGGACAACAGTTGGAATTGTCTGATCTTTTCATTGAGTGCAAAGAGCACACAACCTCAAAATATCCCTAGCATTTCGTGGCAACATGCAAGTAAATATGCCACAATAATGATACATCAAATTTTCATATGCACATCACCAAATGATTCGCTGTCCCTTTAATTTCAAGGGCCTTGATTATTCATCAGTTCCCCACAGCACATTTTGAAAAGTGAAGAGGAAGAACAAGCCTGATGTGTTGCGTTACGGTAGAGTGGCTAATGCATTAGCGTCCTGATCGAGGGCATCCAGAGCAGCACTGATACTGGGTTCATCATAAGGATTCGTGTTGGCCATGCTCAAGTCAAGAGATAGACCTGAAAAAAAACAAACGTTGAATATAGGATTTATTATTGGCGTGTGTGTAGAGCCAGAATACATCATAGTTGGGAGGACCATGCATGCATTAACCGAAGCTAATATCAATATTATAACAAGAGCATGCAAAAAGACAAGATCTGAAGGGACTTCTTGGTTCCCAAAGCGTAAGCGTCGAATAAAAAATAAGATCAAGGAGTGAAAGGCTCCTTGCTAGAGCAGTTTGCCATGATTATTTAAGTTCTTACTAATCAAACCCATCAATCCATCACACAAAACATAACTCATCGATTTATAATCTAAAATCTTCCACATACCGTTACCGTCAGTGTCTCCGTTGATTAGCGCTACAGCATCAGTGGTAGCAGTATTACTGACAGTAGATTGTATGCTCATGTCAGTGTGGTTAAGTTGCTGTGTTGTGTGATGTGCTGACACCGCTGACACAGCCTGCTGCTGGGGAGGCTGTGATAGTGATGGCTGATGAGAAGGTGGTGGTGGTGACATGTAATCTGTGTTATTATTATTCTCCAGTCGAGTTATTCTTCTCTCATCCTCATCCCCCAACTCACCTCCCATCAGGATCGGCTCTCCTACTATCATCACATCCTGCTGTCCTGGCATCTGTCGTACAACAAATCAAGTGATAACATGTCAGGACAATGTATCCTGGTTACTATTTATATCTCGCCCATTATTCACCATAAATAACGATTAACAGCCTTTATTATTTGCAATACACACTTGTATGCAAGAGGTTAGGTCTATAATCCTCACTGGTGCCAATAGAATGACAAAGCAAACATATTTTGTATTTGTCTCATTGAACAAAATTAAGGAATAGATTAGCTGTCCTGTTCTCTTGATACTTTTCATCCAGCGTTATTGCCAAAACAGGGATTCTAAAATACAGTAAAGTCAGTAATTTCAAAGAAACGCAAAACAAACGATGCTTCTCCATTTTAATTCAAGACATGCTATCAGACAGAAATACCCACACCAAAATTTTATAGGTCAATGGGAGCCAACATTTATTATTACCTGTTGCGACAGTGGGGGTCTGCTGACAGGAGACAAAGCAGTTATTGACATGTTCATGTTTGGTTGTGGAGGAGTTTTCAAAGATTTCTTTGGAGAAGATGGAGATTCTTTAGCTGCAGATCCTTTCCTTCCTCTCTTCTTAGTCTTGGTCGGTTTGGGACTCTCTGCAATCATTAAACAAGGACTGGTGAGCGACATTTACTCGGAAAAGAATACACAATATGCTGATCCAAGAAGAGCATAAACAAGTATATGTAGTGAGCCTGTCTAGGATAATTCTAATATAAGAAGAAACCCCATCAAGTTGAAATTTCCAAAAATATTCTACATAGCAGGATCATCAGTAGGATATAAAAAAGTGTTGATTTTTAACCACCAGAATGGCAATCTTGCACAGGTTTGTAGAGTGGAGTGGTTCAAGCCATTTTTCTTCTGAAATACTTCACGAACAGACTCCCAAGTATTTTTCATTGACACACTCTAGCAATATCTGACCCACAAACAAAGCTATCAGTTCTCAACCTAGTTCTTAGCTCTCTGTGAAGTAAAGCATTTTTATATCCAGTTTCCACTATTTGACTAGGATGTATATGTGAATTAAGGAAATAAAATAGGCACTATTTTCATCAAAATAGCTGGTAGCTTTGGATTAATAAATCTTCAACTTAAATACACCACTTACCTGAACATGGTACCTACTATAGTTGAAGTACAGCAGTAAAATGACTTACTTGTCATATACATTCTATCAGCACTGTTCACGCTGTCTGCATTATGTGAGGTGACAGGTGATAGGGCGATTTCACTCATCTGTTGTGTGATTGGTTGATTTGATGATGGATGTGACGACATGACACTATGAGGTTGTGGTACCTGATCGGTTGGTGTACCTGCAGGAGCCCAGGCCTGCTGTTGCTGCATACACTCACCAGGTAACATTCCCACGTAACCTGGCTTCATATCATTTCTGATTGCTCCTGAGATGGCTGATACCTTCAATATTTAACACAATATTTTGATATAAGAAAATCCATAAAAACAGCCATCCCATCATGTTCCGAATTGACATCAAAAAAGCAAGAGGGCATGCAACTTCATTGAGCAATACTGCAGACATTAGAACACCTCAAGTACATGCAAAAATGAGTTGTTATTTTGCATCACGCATACCAGCAGGACCACAAGCTTATTGAGAAATTTGTCTATAAGTCAATGGTACAGGACAAATTGCTTACTTTTTTATTGTTCACCATGCGGAGATCCCTCAATCAGGGTTAGAGTTAAGGACACTTTGATACCAGGAACACAAACTAACTATACAGGCATAAAGTAGCTTGTCTTATGCAAAATGATGCTGGCAAGGATAGCGGAACTTACATTGAGAAAATTCAAAACACAGTTGTTTAGTCCTAGGTGTGTTATGTTTGGCAGTAAGGGCTCCACGGAACCATTCTCCTAAAAAGATGGAAAGGATGCTCTATTTAGCTTGACAACTGCATTGATGACTCAGATTATTCAGTTGGCGGATATCATTTATTAACTCAATACATGGCATTTCATAGAACACGCTGTACAAAAAAAAAGTTCAAAACGACAGTCCGGCTGAAAACCTTAGATAATTTAACAACGTATGGATAGCATTCGATAGATTTTCTACATAGCTAGATTTGCTGGTCGTATATGTATCAATATTATATCAAGTCGGGACTACCAGTAATGTGATCAGTGTCCTGTCTCACACTAAAATTTATGCAACCTTTTAAGACTCATTAAATTTAATTTGACTCCAATTTCAACCACTTTTAACTCTCGTGTTTTAGAAGTAAGCTACAATAACACTGTTTGATCCTTTCGCCAACCATCCCATGTTCTGAGCAGATCCCCTGAAAATACTACAAGATAATTAACAAAGCATGGCTGATAGTAACTAGAACAACAATTCTAGTAAACTACCTGTAGGTTTAGCGAGATTATTTCCCTCGGTACATATTCCTTATGTCTGATTAGATATTGGTTCCAGCTTCTTATTCTCACTGACTCATCAAATGTACACTGAAAACTCAGCTTACTCTCAACCAATATCTACAACATAAACAGAGAACATGCCTTGAAAACAACCCAACGACGCAATTGTGGTTTCATAAACCGGTATTTTAACTTTCAGGTCCAGTAATAAGGGTAGCTATGTTGATCTCTCTGTTATATGAGCATACAGATCGCTTCTACGCCTATCGGCTAAGATAGTGCCATGAGCCTGAGTTTATTGGGGGGTTACCTGGCCCCCAACCCTTGAGGATATCCCTGAGCCTAGCCTTGGCAGAGTTTTCAGTGAAAAGTTTAGCTCTTTTTATGTGGTGAAGGGTGTTTAAAGCTTGCTCAAAGATCTGTTATTTAACAGCCAGCTGAGTTATTTCCGAATAAGCGATTAGGAAGTTTTGCATTGGACTTCAGCTTAGATCCAAACCAGTTATCCCATTTAGGGGGTCAGCTGTCATTTAACACCAAGGTAGATTTGTGTGCGTAAAGTTTCATTCTGTTCATCTGGTGAAGGGTGTTAAAAGTGTTCTCACAATTCTGAAACAGGCATAAATGGTATCTTGTGCAAACTGGTATACCTTTGTATACCATATACTACGTATCTATGTTTGTTTGTATGCATATTTATGCAAGCCATTTTTCTTTGTAACCTGTTCATAATATAACTTACCCTTGCGAATGAAGGTTGGTGGTATTGAGTTGTAGTTAGAGCATTATCACATTCAAGAGTTGGCCCAGAATGAGACATGTATTCGCGAGCAAAGCTGAAAGTGAAATACATCTCACTCACTCCACCTTCAAATATGGAGCTGAAATATTGCGGGATCATTGCTCTTCCAATCGCTAGAAATAATGATAAATTATTGGTTATCTGGAAATACAAGGGATTTCATTTTTTACACTTCTCTCACGAACACACACTTTACTTGTGATATTGCAGAATCACTATGTTTTACTATTTTGTTTATTCATGCATGATAAAAATCCCATCTGCTGATTTTTACAAAGCTTAGTTTATCAGGATGGAAGATAAAGCGAAACGAAACTGAGAGCATCATTGATCCTATCTCGGTACAATACACAATCACCTACAAACATCTCTGTCTATACGACCCTGATTATGAAAAGCCTGCTACAGCATGTATGATGATACTACAGATGAAACGTTCAACTAAAACCCATAACTTCAAGTGATTTGTCTCAAATCCCTGAATATTGCTATCCAAAATTATTGCCCGAGCTGCACTTGTTTGAAGCTTGACGATGATGATGGTCACCACAATGCAAAAGGGCATCAATGAATTAATGAGTGTGCCAGTCAGAAATTAGAATGAGCTGTTAGATCATGGGTAGAGATTTATTGCCAAAGAGAGGAGTCAGGTTCGAGTTGACACACATTACACAGCCATATGAGCGGCAAAATCTCTTTTTTCAAATGGCTGTCGTGTTCTCCTTAGAATTGCTCAATTCAAGGAGCCAGCAGCTATCAGTTCTTTATAAAATTAGGACATTGTCCTTTAGTCATGAAATAAGATGCCTATGGATGTCCACAATGCAGGGTGCATCAAAAGAATAAATGTTACCGATTCTGTACATTTGTAAGGAGCAATATTGCGACAATTGTCACAATGAACCAAACAATTTGTATTACTGTATATCAGGTACCAGTATCCATTACAAATTACAGGGAGGAAGGCATCAAATTTGGGCGATATTGTATTGCAAAATCCCGCATACTGTTACAAAAAGGTCCTCAGTTAAATTCAGGCCCCTTCGTATTGACCAACAGCTTTTCTTATGTTTCTAGATTTTGATGAATTTTAAAAACCTTGACAAACAATCCCGTCATCATCACTTACTGTAATGTTTTTCGCCTTCACCAGGAGTATAGAATGATATGAGCATAGTTGCTGTATCATCAAAGAACTCGAGAGCAAACTGCTCCCACCACCATCTGTCTGGATAATCAGGACGCTGTCGTAACCTCCTGTTGATGTCATATACCTTATATTCTAATGGCGGCCCGTAGTGAACGTTTGGCGGAGGTCGCCCCATCGGCGAAACAGAATGCATTCTAGACAGATGAAAAAATATGAGTAACTGTGAGCAAGGCAAGACGAGTCTAGAAGTTGGATTTCGGTTATCGACTAATCAATGTCTCAACTTTCTGTACCTACTGGATTTCCTGGAGCCATAGCTTCCAGTTATGTAATAGGCATATGCCTTCAAGTGTAGGTCAATTAACTACAGCTAACTGAAAACGCCG
>ERZ1740062.1292-NODE-1292-length-10530-cov-5.474177_pt1 | contig 10530 bp, 10 predicted proteins | sample MGYA00581741_ERZ1740062 | MGnify/ENA primary metagenome ERZ1740062 (study PRJEB43018, sample SAMN04849747) | marine metagenome | isolation source: floating plastic debris | place: Pacific Ocean | collected 2008-09-01 | study: EMG produced TPA metagenomics... | reverse complement strand
ATTACACAAAGATTTACCTCAAACCCTTATTCACTACTCACTACTTTCTTCTATAATATGGGAATCCTAATTAAATCTTGCTAGGTATACTGAGAATCAAACCTTTGTACAGCAAGCTGTGAACCAAATTATTTTTTCAAAAATCTGCGGAGGAGTCCTATATATTTAAATATATCTTTTACAAACCCAATGCAGCACTTGAAATTAAAATAAAATTAACAGAAAAGCCAGAAGCTAATTATTAGACTAATAATTATAGAGAGTCTATTTTGTGAGATAGTAGGGAATAAATACACAGTAATCAGAGATTATTTATAAGGTATATTGTCCGTGTATTATATTGAATATTTTGATTAATTAGTTGGGTGTTATTGTTTAATAAAACTTGCCGGATTGATTAGTTACATTATACTTGCAGGGGCTTGGAGGAAGAACCAAGCCCCATTTTTATATTAATTAAGAAACTCCAAACTAAGTAATAAAATAAATTGCGTATAGTTCTTTTATACTCAAACCTTCTAGACCATAGACAATACTTTGAAAAACCTGTAGTAAAGCTTGAAAGAACTTTTAGAAATTATTATTTGTGCTAAGTTTTAAAGAAATGTTAACTAATATATCAACTTAATTTCGTAAGTTGGCAAAGGAATTTATCGTTAATCCAGATGCATTTGTATTGCATCACTCGTTCATTAATTGTATGGCTGATTCTAAACTATGCTTGCCTTCAGCTACCGCTTCAATTAATTCACTCATTGAATCAAGCCCAAACATCCACAACAAGAACGTTTCCAAAAACTCTTCCAGAGCAATTGTTTTAAATTTTCCTAAAGCATAGACATACTTAAACGTAACTTCATTCTCAGAATTAAAGCAGAAGGTACCCACCGGAATTTTGAGGTTAATAGCTGCTAATAATTCTGCTATGATGCTACGGGTTGATGCCGTATCAACCCGAATAGGTGTTTCGCAATAAAACTGCAATAGCTTCAGCGTTTCAACATCAGAATCTTCTAGTGGAATAAACATAATACTAACAATACGTGTTCGCCCTTGCCCATCAGCTTCAATGTTGACAGCTAATGTGTCAATAGGAGTATCAACCGAACGCGACAAAATCTGACAATCCAGATCCAGATCCGTTTTGATTGCTGTTTCTATTTGTTGAAGTTCAAATATATCTTTTGATTGATTAATAAAATTACTCATGTTTCATCTCTAAAAGTATTAACGTTGTTTCATTGCTTCGACGAGCATTTCTACTTGTGTTTGAGGATTATACTTTACAGAAAGCCACATGCCGTAATTTACGCCAGTTGCACGAATGTAGGTTTCCAATTGCTTCTCTTTGTTTTTATCTTGATTGGTAGGTGGATTAGATGGACTAAGAGCAGCGATTTGATGATAAATGAATTTAGCGTGTTCTGTATATTCTTTATGCTTGTTCTTGCTAGATTTCTTGTCAGAACCATCACCTCTGTTACGATACAACTTTTGGACAAATTTAGCACTACCGTGTGCGACTTTATAACCTGCCGTAGAAGCCTTAACACCTTGACCAATTGCTGCACCAATGCCAGTTGCACCTACAGCAATCGTTGTGATGTCACCCGCCATGCTTACTAATTCCAAGGTAACATCAGTCCAGCCACTAGTCTGCCGCTTCTGATTAATCTCAGACATTTTGTCAATATATTCATAGGTGTCAATCTTTTGGTCAAGCTCTTTTAGGGGGTATACTGTTATCTCACGAAACTCTTCAATTGTCTTGGGAGTCCCTATTGAAGTCTTAAGCTTATCTTTGATTGCTTGATCTAAACTAGTTGAATCAATATTGTTCTTGATGTTATCATGACTTTCCGTTAATGGCTGCTCATACTCTTCTTTAGTTTTTGGCCCAATATACTTTAATGGGACACTTTGTAAATTAGCTTCAGCTATTCCTGATTCAGTTTGTGCAAAAGCAGCAATTGTCTTAACTGCATCGCGTACTTGCTTTTTCGTGCGGAAGTATGTTTTGTAATTAGGGAAAGTACCACGCCGGTCTTTATCAAAAAGCTTTGAACTACCGATATTTTTTTCCGTAGGTACAGGTTCACCTAATTTAGAGGCAAGCTCATCACGTAGGGGATTAGCTGCTTCACTCATATTGGTTTTAAAATCTCCAGCTTTGAGCGCATCCCATAAGCGAATCAATAAATTAATCGCTGATACGCCAATGCTAAGTGCGGGTATAGTGTAAATGAGAGACATCGGAATGCCATTGCCAATAATGTCGTAAGCGCTTTTTGCAACCTTAGCAGCGTTAGCTGCCGCATTGGTAAAAGAATTCAAAGTCACTAAAGTATCTTTGCCTTTTTCATCGCTTTGTGATTTGTATAATTTATAGATACCAATTATTCCAAGCGCTGCATCCTTCACAGCACCCAGTCCATCTGCTATTGCCCCAGTCCATTTACCTGCAATATCCGATTTGCCAACTCCATCTTTATTTCCACTAGCTTTAGCAATCGAGTCTACAATTTTGGTTGCACCTGATGTAGCCTTACTTCCCGACTGAAGGAATCCATAACCAGATTCTAAGTTTTCCCAGGCGGTTTTATCTCTCCCAATTTGACGTGCATTGCCTACCATACCAAGCAAGCCAGTTAAGGTATCCCCCGAACCTGAGACAATATCAAGTCCCGTTTTGCCACCTTCAATTTTTGTCGATTTCCCGTCCAGATCGTTAAGTGTACCGCTGTCATTTTCCTTAAGCAATCCTTGCTCCATTCCGCCAGAGATGTCATCAAATCCACCTCCAAATGAATCTGTTATCTCTTCCCCATTTTCTATGAAGTCACTTTCATACTCTGGATTTGTAATAGCTTCTAAATTTCGTTTAAAAACTATTTTGCTTCTGCGAATATAGCCCTCTTTACCTTCAGCCTTAGCACCTATCCATGCACCGCTAGCCTTAGAGTCGCTTTCATCTGCTTCGATTGCATCGCCAGATTTTAATTTTTTACCCCCTGATATAGTTCCAGCATCTTTTTCTTGTGAATTAATATTGTGTAACTGGGCTGTATCGTTAACATATGCTGTTTCAAAAGCTGCCTGAAGCGATATTGCTTGAGTATAGGTAATAGGTTTTGTTGAAGCAAGGGACTGTGAGGAATTTAAAGATTTTTGCTGAATTAAATTATCATTCTCTACTGTTTTCATTTGAACGGGTTGTGACCGCTGCACGCTACCACTATTCTGCTGCACCACATGAGTTAATTCATGAGCCAACAATTCTTGTCCCCCCTTATTCCCTGGATTATATTCTCCCTGACGAAAGAAAATATCCTTTCCTGTAGTAAAGGCTTTGGCTTGAATCGATTGATTCAACTGGTCGGATTTACCATCTGTATGTACTTTCACCCCGCTAAAATCAGCACCAAATGCTTGTTCCATCGGTTGACGAATGGAATCATTTAAAGATTGTCCCCCACCCCTGGCTTGATTAATAGATGTTTCCAAGTCGGTTGAAGCGTTTTTTCCGCTATCAGCCGCTGATTTCATTTGTAATTCTTCTTCTTCCTGTGAGGTTTTCACTCTTTGGATAACATCAGCCATAGGCTTCATCTGCAATTCTTCTTCCTCGGAAGCTTGCTGACGCTGTACCGACTTATTTTTAGAAGAAACAGCAGGTGAATTAATCTTCTGTACAACCTGTGCTGCTACGCTATCGGCTTCCTGCTCATACTTATCTCCGGGTTGTCCGATAGTCAGCTTTGGCTGAATAACCGAAGCTGGGGGAGCTTGAATTATTAAATTTGCAAAGCTATGACCGATACCAGATTTTTTTTGTAAATTCGGTGGTGTAGGTTGTTCTGAAGAATCACTCTGGGATTTCGCTATTGTTGCAAATGCTCGGGTTTCTAAGTATTCTGATGAATTTTGAGTGTCAGTTACTGTAGTTGAGGTGCTTTTCTGAAGCTGTTCCTGCTCTGCCATACTAATATTTAATTGATAGTAAAAAATATCACTGTTATAGTTTGGCACAGCTTCCGAATATCATGTATGTTTTTATTGCTATCGGAATTTTATCCCCAAGCAGCAAATCTAGATTTTTCTATTTTCTGATTTCTCTCTTAATAAAGTAATTACAGCTTATAAATATCAGTAGTTCAGCCATGAGGAAAATACGTAATTATTTCTGTTTTTTGGGCGAGAGAGAGTATATGCAAGAGTTTTCACTGATATCAAAAATGGTTATTTAAGTTACTAATTGTTTGCATGCTGAAGATTGTGATTAATAATGCAAAAAATCATCATAATTCTCGACAAATAGCTTTGACATGTGCCAAATTAGATAAGTGACTTGAGTAATTTAACTGTTTACTAAGTAATTTCTCAATACCGTACAATATTGATGTTTTGCTTGGTTCGTGAAGTTATAATGCTGATTGTAGTGTTTTTACTTAAGCCTTATTGAGCTAAGGATTCATCTGTAACACTAATATGTCCGTTTGAATCTCTGATGTAAAAATTACGTATCGCAATAATTTTCAGTTGTGTTACCAAAATATTTACAGCTTCTTGCAAGTAAATGAGGTACAGCAAAATTTATGAAACTCTTGTGGGGTGGACATCCCTGTCCGCCCAATGTAACTCACAAAGATGAAATATGCTGTATTTACTTTCTCGCGCAAAAAAATAAGTATGTTTGTTATTTGCGAAGTTTTTCTGATGAGAGATAGTTAGAGAAGAAATGATTGCAATCTTTTTCAGACTTTTTTCAAGTGTTTTACAGTTATTTATGTAGAAATTTGCTACTGATTGACAGAGAAAAATTTATAGCTATTTCGAGTCGAAATACTTGAATTAATGGTTAATTTATCTAATTTTCTCTCATTAGAAAACAACAGCGAGAGTAATCATTACTAAATATTTACAGCAGATTGCATAAAATTGTACGTAAAAGATATCTCAAAAATAAGGCTAAATAGTTTAGTTTCCGAGGATTATAAATAATGCCATTAGATTACTTTGCTCCTGGTGTCTACGTCGAAGAAGTAGATAGGGGTAGCCGTCCGATTGCTGGTGTCAGCATGAGTGTTGCGGGGTTTGTCGGTTTCACTGAGGATGTTCGCGGTGATGCTGAGTTATTCAAACCCATGATGGTGACTAACTGGAGCCAGTATTTGGAGTTATTTGGTAAACCTGGTTCTGATGGGTTTACAGACTTTGATGCTTATCTACCTTTCGCGGTTCAAGGTTGGTTTTTAAATGGTGGTGGTCGCTGCTGGGTTGTAAGTATCGGTACTAAGTTACCCGGTTCTCCCGCACCGGTCGAATCAGAAGTCGCTACAAAAATGTTAACTTCTGGTGGTAAGCCATCTCTACAATTTAATCTCAAATTACCTGAAGCAGAAGGAGATGCACCAGCTTTACCTGCGAGCGGTCAGACTGGTGGAAGACTTGCGGTTTCAATTATTGATAGCGAACCAAAGCCTTTAGCAGAAGATGCTCCAGAAGATGCTGAACCACCTTTGAATACAGGTGAATTTTTCTCAGTTATCGTTCGTAATGGGGATGAAGTCCTCGAACAGTACGACAATTTGACGATGAATCCAGAAGTGGAAACTGCTGTTGCTGAATATGTGGAAACAGCTTTAGAAAGTTCTGAATTTATTAAAATCGCGAATATTTCTCAAACTGGACAAGCTCTTTCTCGTCGTCCTGTTAACGGTTCTTATGAAATAGCTCCTCCTCCTTATGTTGCTAAAGAAGAACATATGGCCAGAGATATGCAGGGAGCGCGTTCCGATAGAACTGGTTTACAGGGTATTTTTGAAGTAGACGAAGTATCGATGGTGGCTTGTCCCGATTTGATGAGAGTCTATCAAGACGGTCTTATGGATTTAGACCAAGTACATGGCATTATGGAAATGATGCTGAGTATGTGCGAAAATTCCTTCCCCGGTCCTGCTTATAGAATGGCTTTAATTGACCCACCACCAGTTAAGCCAGGTAAAAATGACAACAATGCAGTTGCTCCCGAGCAGCAGAAACCACAAGATGTTTTCAACTGGTTGAGAGAATTTAATCGTCGTTCGATGTTTGGAGCAACTTATTATCCTTGGATAAAAGTAGCAAATCCCCGCAACGGTGGTAAGCCAATCATGGTACCTCCTTCCGGTCACATGATGGGATTATGGTGTCGTACTGATGAGTCGCGAGGAATCTTCAAAGCACCAGCAAATGATACTCCCCGAGGCGTTCTTGGTTTGGCTTATGAAACAAATATGCGCGAGCAGGAACTACTTAACCCAGTTGGTATAAACTGTATTCGTAACTTCGTTAGCTACAATAGAGGATTTAAAGTTTGGGGTGCCAGAACCTTGGTAGAACCCGACAACGTTCAATGGCGTTATATCAGCGTTCGTCGTTTGCTTAGTTACATTGAAAAGTCAATTGAGATTGGTACTCAATGGGTAGTTTTCGAGCCTAACGACCAAGATTTATGGGCGAGAGTGACTCGTACAGTTAGCAATTTCCTAGAGCAACTTTGGCGTGAAGGTGCATTATTTGGTGGTTCTGCTGGTGAAGCATTTTTCGTTAAATGCGACGGGGAACTCAATACCCAAGAAACAATGATGCTAGGTCGTCTATACGTTGAAGTCGGAGTTTGTCCTGTACGTCCTGCGGAATTTGTTATCTTCCGCATTGGACAATGGGCACCGGGGCAATAAGTAATAAGTAATAAGTAATAAGTAGCAAGTATGGAGAAAGTAGCGAGTTATAAGTAGAGAGTAATGAGTTGCAAATAAAGGATTTATTTACTTACCGATAACCGTGTAAAAATATAAAGGGAAATAGTTTCAGGACTTACGCAACTGGCTACTCCTTCTTTACTTGCTACTTGCTACTTGATACTTACTACTCCCTTCTTAACGAGTCATCAATAAAGTAAATCAAAAGAATTAAGCGATGCCAGACTTAAAGCCAATCCCAACTAGTCGATTTTATGTAGAATTCGACGGTTTATCAGAAAAGTTAGTTAAGAGTATTACTAATTTTGATTTTACAGGTCAAACGACAGGACACGAAAAGCCGTTAGCTTCTACTAAAGATGGAAAAACTCTTTGGCAGACAACTTCCGGTGGATTTAAGCAAAATCCTAACTTTACCATTGAAGTTTACCTAGCTGAAGGAGATGTGGATTTTTATAACTGGATAAAAGCTACAATGCCCAAAAGTGAAGGGGGAGACGGTAAATGGTCTGAAAACCGTAAAAGTGGAGCCTTAGTTGGTTATGATAGCAGTGATGCAGAAATCATGCGCTGGAGCATAAAAAACGGCTGGATTAAATCTTATAAAGTTTCCGAATTTTCTTCAGATAGCAATCAGTTAGCTGTAGAAACATTTGAAATTGTTTGCGAACAAGTTGACCGCTCGAAGTAATTTTAAAGTAGAAAGTAGCAAGTAGCGAGTAATAAGTAATAAACTATTTCCCCTAGCCTTAGTACTGTTACATAGTTATCAGTAAATAAATTATTCGCTCACTACTTGCTACTTACTACTTACTACTCCCTACTCCCTCCCCACAAATAATTTATATATACAATTCAGGAGTTGAAATATGGCTAAAGGTGAACTTCTTGCTTGTTCTAAGTTTTATGTAGCCTTTGATGGTTTGGACGATTTAATCGTTTCTAAAGTCAGCGGTATATCTATGGAATTGCAAACAGCTGGTGACCAAAATCCTTTCGGTGTTACTAAGGGTGGGAAAGCTGCGATTCAAGCTACGGTGACTGGGGTTCAAAACGGTACGGTTACGGTTGAGTATGTAGGTACGGTCGATGACAATCGCCTATTTAAATGGTATGAAGAATCTCACTCTCAACCTACCACTGGTGGTGGTTCGAGTAATAAAGGAGAGTTAAAAACTGGCTCTATCGTTCTCTATAACCAGGCTGGAGATGAAGCGGCTAGATGGAATATGACAGGAGTTATGCCTAAAACATATAAAACTAGCCAAATGGAAGCTGGTAGCACCGATTTATTTAAAGAAACTGTAGATTTTGCTTTCCATTCTCTACATAGAGTTAAGTAGAAAGTAGTAAGTAGCGAGTAGCAAGTAGCAAGTAAAGAATTAATTCCTCCTTGTCTCCCCACACTCCCCACACTTAATCTAATCCAAAATCTAAAATCTAAAATCCAAAATCTAAATGACTAATCAACTTGAAATTTTAACTTCTTCTAAGTTTTATCTTGAAATTAAAGTTGATGGCAGTGATGACCGTATTGACGGCTATTTCATGGATTGTCAAGGTTTCGAGCGTTCCCAAGATATCATAGAGTTTTGTGAGGTTACACCCCAAAAATGGGGTAAAAATGGTTCTGCTGTTGGTCGGGTCATTCGGACAAAAATGCCTGGAAATTCTAAAAGCAGTAATTTAACTCTGCGTCGGGGTATGACTTCATCAAAAGTTATTTGGGAATGGTTTCAAGCTGTCGAGCAGGGAAATTGGGCAAAACAGCGGCGAAACGGCGATTTAACTCTCTACGACCAAGCTGCTAACGAACAGGCAAGATTTCGGTTTATAGGTGCATTCCCCATAAAATATAAAATTGCCGACCTTGGGGCTGGTAAAAATGAGTTTGAAATCGAAGAAATTGAATTAGCTATTGATGAATTCTCTCGGGTTAAGTAGAGGCAGTAGAAAGTAGCAAGTAGCAAGTCGGAAGTAGAAAGTAGGAAGGAGCAAGTAGGTTATTCTACTCATTACCAATGCCCAATTACCAATTACCAATTACCAATTACCAATGCAAACAGAGTTTGAATTTACTTTACCTAAAGGTTATATCGATAACGATGGTAATGTTCATCGTAAGGGTGTGATGCGTTTGTCACGAGCCATGGATGAAATTGTGCCGTTACGCGACCCGCGAGTCAAATCAAATCCGGCTTATGCAACTGTGATTATTTTGACGCGGGTTATTTCTCGTTTGGGTGCTTTGGATGAGGTGACACCTATGGTTGTGGAAGGGTTATTTGCTTGCGACCTTAATTATTTACAAAAGTTTTATCGTCAAATAAATGAGTTAGAATCGGAAATCGAACAAGTAGAAGCAATAGCTAATACTTAACAATTTACTGTATAAATAGTTGATGGTAGCTACAGAATTTGAGTTTACGCTTCCTCGTGGTTTTGTGGACGAGGAAGGAACGGTTCACCGTCATGGTGTAATGCGGTTGGCAACTGCGAAAGATGAAATGACGGTACAAAAAGACCGACGAATTAAAGAAAGTCCTGAATATGCAACTTTGATTATGTTTTCTCGGGTAATGGTTAGTTTAGGAACTTTAACTGAAGTTACACCGGAATTACTAGAAAATCTATTTAGCGTTGATTTGAGCTATTTGCGGGAGTTTTACAACCGTATTAATCAACAAGGTAATTTGGAAATTCCCGTTCATTGTCCGCACTGCGATAATCGATTTAGTACGGAGCTAGCATTGTCGGGGGAATCGTAGGCTACCCCTCAGAACAGCTTTATGAGGAGGTAGCCTGTATTGCATCTGAATTTCACTGGTCATTAGAAGAAATTATAGTTTTGGAACATGGCGATCGCCGTCGTTGGGTTGGAGAAATTGGAAAACTTAGACAAGCAATTGATGATATGCGGGATTAAATATGAAAAATAATAATATTGACCGTAAAATTACACAAGCTGCTAGTGATATTTTAGATAGCCCATTAATGGTACAAAAACTTTGCGATCGCGTTTACGAATTATGGCTTGAAGAGCTTCGTCAGCAAAAAGAACGCAGTTCTAGAAGGAATTAAATATAATGCCAGCAACAGGTAAATCAAACAATAATTTAAACTATATAACTGGTAATCGTTTTTACGTAGGAATAGAAAGTAGTATATCAGCTTCTTTTAGTGAGTGTCAGGGATTAGGTGTAAAAGTTAAGTACGAGACTTATCACGAAGGAGGTGTTAACGACCAACAGCGAATATTTCTCGGACAACCTGAGTTTTCGGAAGTTACTCTCAAACGTGGTATGACTGATGACTTAGTATTTTGGAAATGGGCTAGTCAGGTAATGAAAACGGATGCAAGTAAAGCCATAGAGCGACGCAATGTTAATATATCAGTATTTAACCAAGCTGGTGAAACAATGCAGTGTTGGACGTTGATTGGTGCTGTACCAGTCGGTTGGAAAGCACCTTCATTAGCAGCAGATTCGACAAACGTTGCAATTGAAGAATTAACTTTGATTTATGAAGGTATCAAAGTTACTAAATCAGGAAGTTATTCTGCAACTTCTCTCAACGGACGCAATAACGGTTATTTTGGTAGTAATTAACAAATGGCTAAGTCTGAATCACCTTCTGGAGAAAATTTAGAGTCACAACAGATATCATCATCCGAACCTCTTGGTAACAATAGTCCATTGCTACCACAATTTTTGGTACCTTTAGGAACGCAATCTATTTCTATTTTGCAACCTAAAATTTTTTCTCCTAAATTAATAGATGATTTTTC
>ERZ1740062.1290-NODE-1290-length-10541-cov-9.964715_pt1 | contig 10541 bp, 11 predicted proteins | sample MGYA00581741_ERZ1740062 | MGnify/ENA primary metagenome ERZ1740062 (study PRJEB43018, sample SAMN04849747) | marine metagenome | isolation source: floating plastic debris | place: Pacific Ocean | collected 2008-09-01 | study: EMG produced TPA metagenomics... | reverse complement strand
CCCAAGTCTATGACGTTTATGGAGCGAAACCTTTAACAGGTTGTTTATTTGCATAGGAGTTGTATTCCTTTTATGTATGAAGAGACAACTTATTTAGTGTTTGTCTTCATTTTTCACATGGCTCCATGAACCTGCATAAACTCTTAACTTTAATTCCCTGAGCTCTGAGCTGGGAGCACAGGGCAATGGCATTGAAAGTGTGTATGTGTAATTGTGTGAAGATGGACAGCTAACAAACTAGTGTGCTTGCAGAAGAAAAAATGAACAAAACTTGTTAACAGTACTACTCCGCCTTTGACTGCTCCGGTAAGTCGACCCACTCAGCACGGATCATGTTTCTCTAGGTGTGCATAATGAAAGGTGTGGCGAGGTAGGCTCACTTTCCATTTCACAATTCACAGGAAATTCTCCTATTTTTTGAGGGTAAAAATTTGGCAGTTTTAAGTAAAAATTTTCCAGATATGAAATGACTCAGGTTAGATTAAGGAGTAGAAGGGCGAAATAGAAATAATTCTAAGTGGCCTTATCCAAGGAGTACTCCTTGCCTTATCTGCTGCAGATAAGGCTAGCTTTGGCCAACTTTAGGGCATTGGTGGGGCTCCCACCGTAAACACCTCACCTTCACATTTAATAATCATTATTGGCCAAAATTTGCTTCACATTTAAATCCAAAACTTTGCAAAGATTCATTTCTACGCACTTTGAAGGAAAAGAAGGGTGCTCTTAGGCAAGTTTAGCGGTACCAAAGACTGCCTGAGCACATATCCATGGATGGATTAATGTGCGTAATTTTCAGTTATAGAGACAAAAAGGCCATATTTTCATGTCACTAAGGCCACCATTTGTAAAAGGCCGCAGGTTACCCATTGCTGTTTTAGGGTGATTATGATTAGACCGAAGCATTTTGATTTCATGGCCCTGCCAATGGAGGTTAGCAGGTTGACACAGATCCTAAAGGCATCAACACAATTGTGATTTTGAGAGCGAAATCAGTGTATTTGAGCCTTGAGTGTTAGTAGAAAATCATGGCTATTCATGAATCGAATAAACAATTATGCAATGATAACAACCACTTACCAATCTAGGTAGATGTGAGTTGTATCATAAATATCATGGCCCATTGGATTCCCTACGCTTTTTCATTGCATCACAATAGTCTTTAAACTCAGCAAGTCCATATTATATAATATGGACATATGCAAGTTTTTCTAGTCTGCAAAACTTGCATTCTTTTTTTATATTTGTCATCATTAAGAAAAACGCAAATTGCAGCATTGCAGAGATGGTAGACTGTAGTATACATTTACATGTATTACCATCACCACAGCACAGATACTACAAAAACTACATATTTCAACTTATGTGTTCAAAACATGCGATGTTTGACTTGACACAGCTTTGTCCAAACTTTTAGTCCAAATTTTCCCAGTGCCAGTCTATTCTACGTCATGTACATGTATCTGATAGTGATAAACATTTACCATGTCCATTTTCATCCCAGAGAGAGTTGTGTTATAGTTCTAGTTAAGAATATGAGAAAATAACATAATCATTATTGATGTCTTAAGGGCTGCTCAACTGTACTCTATGCAGCTTGCTTATTGAATGGTGAGAAGCTCGGGCCCCCTGTTTTTTTTTAAAGTTTGATTGACACTTGAATTAACAAGCTTTTATTTGAGGCACCTTGTTCGACATACAGCATTTCTTTTAATTCGATGTTATGATTGAAAATGCTAGGAAACAATTGGCATCTTGGGTACAAGACAGTGGCGTCTGGTTATAAACTTTATCCTCGACCATTGTTTGCCCTTGATATATTTGTCGATTAAACTGAATTGACAAGAAGTGCGACAGATCAATGCTAAACCGATGTCACATTCAATATTAAAACAAGAATTCAGTATAATATAAATGTATGTGTGGTATTGAATTACAGCACCTTGATATAAAAGACCCATAGCACTGGTTAAGGTAAACAGTTACCTTTGTGGGACATTATAATAAAACAAGCAGAATATAATAGGGTCAGCTAACCTAATGCATTGCTTTATCAGAAATTTAATTAGACAGCATTATTTTAAATTAAACTTTTAACTGGCTTCATTAAACAGATTTGATGGGTGAGACATTAAACGCTGAATTTTAGCTAAGGTTGCCAATCACTGCCACCTCAGATAACAAAGCAGGTGGTATAAGTCTACTTACAGCAACACACTTCAACTATGGGTAAGTTCGCTAAAGCACATCTTTGTCTCAGCAAAATCATAGTGCTTGGGGAAGACGAGGTCAACAGTAAATTCATAAAACTTAATCAGTCAAAGGAGTTGGATCCTTAAGTCCTTGATCAATTCATGGCAGTGGTGGGAAAATAACTTGATCTTAACAGTTTCATAAGGGTTTGACCAATGAGTTAGAGTTACCTAAAACTCCTTGATTTGACAAATGATATGGGATAGAACTTGGAATGGCCATTATGATTATTTAGGTAATGGCAATCAATAATAACTTTCCCTGTTCATAGCAGTACAGAATCACAATTGGCATGTCATATCTTCCAAGTCGGTTCACTGATATTAATGGCTATGCCTGGAAAATCTAAGTGTTTTTCTGTTTCAGAGGAGACATCAGCACTGAAGGAGTCGTTTAGCATGGTAGCACATCTCATCGGACCAACAAAATGGATACATCTCACCAAACAAATGGAAGTAAGTGTCCCATCCACACCACAATAACAGCTTGGTTAAAGTAAACTAGTTTTAAAGCTGGCTTGAACAAAATAAATTGGGATCATATCCTATTCTGAGGGAATGTCAACAGCTTGGATGTTAGATTTTGTTTGATAATCTGGTTGTGACATCTTTTCCCTTGATAATGTGTCTGTGTCTGTTATTTGGAGCTGGATAAAGTGGGAAAAATAGACATTCCACAATGAAAAAGGTGTTTATTTTCCATCAGTATGGTGTATATAGGTGTTCATGTATCTTTGTTTAGATATTCCCAGAGTGCAGTTTCGACGAAAACATGCTGACATTCAAAAAGAAATATCGAAACATACCTCAGAGAATATGGATGATACTAATGCATTGGAAACTGACTGTTGGCACACAAGCCAAGGTACAACATCTGGTAGATAGTCTGCACAATATAGATCTTCACTGGTTAGCAGGTAAGATTTATCACTTGACCCCAGTTCTCGCCAGGATTTAGCAGCAATTATTTCAATCAGGATTGGGTAATTTTTATCATGGATACTACGTCAAATTTACACTGTGATACCGAGGATTGAAGCCACCTAACCAAAGACAAGAATTCCAAAATATACCAGACCAATCTATTGGAATGCCATACAACAACCAAATTCCACCTAGAGTGATCCCACATCCATCCGGCTATTTAGACTCCGGTTATAACAACGCATTTCCAAAATTAACGGTAGCTGGAGGTATCCCTAATAACAGAATTACTTCAAAAATCTATGATGGTATATTAAAATCATTGATTATTGTGTCTCTATTCCTTTTTTCATCGAAGACACAAAATTCAGACTTATCTCCCCTACAAACATATAACTGATTCATAACAAGTCAACTGATTTCCTCGCCATTCATCACATTTACCATTCAAGAAGAAGCTGATACACTGACTTTCCAGAACAGCATGGATTATAGGTTACACAGCAACGGCAAACCGACATAAAAATGTTGAATCGGCTTGCAATCAAATAATCTTGACAAAGGAAGTCGTGTATTGAAAGTGAAATCCACAAATAATTTAAAATATCAATACTTGACTCATATTCCTTATAAAGGAGTTACTGAAACACAAGGGTGAAAGATCTAGATCAATAGAATTATTTTGTGCAATAAGACACTGTAGTGTAGGAAAAGGAAATTAAAAACAAAGGGAAATATTGAAGGAAAGATTAAGGGACAGGGCTGACCATTCCCTTATAACTGATGACTTATCAGTTCACTGAAATTGACTCAACCAACAACCAGGGCTGTATCCTTCAACTTTTTTTTATTTCAATAATCCTTCAAATATCCTTCAACTTGGCAATATCGGGGCTGAAAAACATTAGGGAAAACCCAGAGTAGTTCAATTTCATATGCATGTGAAGCTGAAACGCAGTTTACATTACTGACACTTTTAAAGTTAGTAGGGCATAGCCCTAGCAGCAGCGGCTATTTATACAGCCCTGGCAGCAACTTGGATAAGTGGGCTCAGTCTTGAACTTATTTGCCACTTCACCATTGTATTGCACTTCCATAGCAAAAAAGCAACACAACTTTCCATCCAGAATCAGGCATGTTAACATTGGAATTATCTTCTATTGTATTGGAAATTACCATTGATGCATGTACAACACTCAGTCGAAATCTGATAGGTTGTTCAACATTCAGTCAAGAGTACTGCAAGCTGATTGGTTGATATTGAAAAACAATGAAAAGGCAACTTTGAACATTAACATGCCTAATTGACAGCTAGACTTAGAGTCTAAGCACTCATATTCCAGATTTGGTGAGATTTCCCATTTGAGCACTTGGACTATGGTAACCAAGAAATATGCAATTCAGCTTGCAATGACCAGTAACCCAAGCAGATAAGACGTTTCCATAACCCATGAAAATCCTCTAGGGTGTTGACGCGCAATTCTACTTGGCATTTAGGCATGCATAAATATCCTGTACTAACACTACACATGATATTTTTCAAAATGTGAATTTATTTCAGTGGCCATAGAGAAACACTTGGCAGCAGAAGGCTTTCATATACAAACAGAATCAGACGACTTACTGGATGACTTGGAGCGATCACCTACAAGAGCCTCCCGATACACAACTAAAAGTAGAGTATCTTATCACCTAGCAGACAACCACGACACAAACAAACCAGTCACACCGGCATACTCAGTCACAAGTGGAAGCAATTTCAATGACTCCTGATTGAGACACTATTCCTACCACCGAGATAGTACAATAGTGGTAGACTCTATGCAATACGAACAACACATGGATTACTGTAGCCTGCCTGCGGAAAAGCTGTCAAGACAGGCTAGGATTACTGCAACCAATAGCTGCTCAATGATGCTCATCCTCAATCCAAACAAATCAGGGACCATAAATGAACAAACAAGCTTCATTCAAAGATAGAAAGTTTTATTTCTTACATAGAAACGACTGCACCTTTGTTGAGGAAATATTTGTTACTGTACATGATGTTTATATCATAATGTTACATCGGACGCGTAACTTAAAAAGAGATTAAAGTGCTGCCACAAAATCAAAATCCATGATTCTAGCATCACATTTACAGATGTCTATTAAATTTTATGGTAACTCCTGTCTAATATAATGTCAGTCACAGACACACAGCTTCCTATGTGTTTAAAGAAAGCAAAACATGGACAAAGTATATTAAGAGTAAAAATATAGATGAAACAAGGACACTCGTGATGAAATGTAAAAAATTCATAGCAAAAATATAGACAGACAAACTTACTCATTTATTAGATTACGATACACACAAAGATAATTGATACAGTAAGAACGGACAATACACATAAAAGTCATATAGTGAGGGCAAAAACATCCTGTGTCAGGTCATTGCTTTTCATATAATGTGGGGGAGGGAGAGGGGTAGCAAACCCGTGATATGGCAAAGCGTTACAGCAAAAAGATTTGACTGTAACAGTTTATAAAAAATGAACAGGGTTAAATCGGGGACTAATTGACCCTGCTCTATGTCGAATTAGACTTGTCTATCCGGCTTTTCTGTCTTGTTAAGCTCTTTTTTGTACATGGCTACAGCTTCCTTGATACGTTTGTCTTCAGCCTGAGCGTCTATGGGCTGCTCTAAATCCAGCGGACACAGATAGTCGGATGTTCCTGATCGCCCTACAAATTGCAATACAATTTTGTTGAGAACATGTTGAGAGTTGCGGCAAAGTGAACACATCATTTTGACCCAATAGTAGTAACAAAGTAATTTTCTCAAGCACAGTCCTAAGCTGCACAAAAGGGTTTACACTTTGACCTGTAAAATTGTCACAAGTATAATGTTGAAGTTGTCATACATTATGTTGATATTTGGGGAGAATGGGCGCTGGGCAAACAAAATGAACGCAATTCAAATCTTTGCACACTTGAAGAAAGATACTAAACAGCTCAAACTTCAAATGGGCACAGCTGCAAAGGCACTCACCTTTCTTGAAGGGGTTTTTCTTGCTCTTGACTTTGGTGTTGACTTCTAGACGAAGCCCGTTCTCAGCACTTGTTTTAGCGTCTTGCCTGTCTTTGCCGATGAGATTTACGAAATGTGCCAGCAGATGTCGTCTAAGCAGAGTCTTTGATGCAGGAATGTTCAAAACTGTAGCCAGATGTTCAACAGTAAACTTTGGTTCCAGTATCTGAAATCAAAAATAGCTTGAACTGTTATAGTTAGTAGTACACAATATACAAATATTTGAAATTGATGGATATGATTTGGCATAAAGAATATCCTGAAATATACTGATATGATATTTCTATGACCATGACACAAATTGATCCGAGCCTCCAGTAAAGTCTGTTGGGTTTGTAATCCAAAGTTGTTTTGTATATTAAATAGGGGATGTTATCAAAATTCCCATAATAAGATTTCGTACCAGAAATTTCAGAAAGTTTAAGTTTGCTGGGAATTCCAAACGAATTCATTGCGGCATATTCTTTAATATACACTATTTTATTTATTTATTACATCCAATACTTACAATAAGAGCACCGTGTACACCACTTCCCCTCATATTAGCCGCATATTCACTCAAATCTATTGACCTCAGCCACTCCATTACTCTATGATTAGTCCACAGTGTTGGGTCCTGTGTAGGGGCAGATGTGTTGTTAGCCTGTGAATCTGAGGACAAGCTGGGACGTCTCTTCAACGCTGACAGATTAAAGTTATGTTTGCGTAAAACTTCTATACCTCTTCTTATACTGTGATGATGTAGGGCGTTCGTTATTTTCATGTATAAAAGATCTTCCTGTAAACAACCAATGAGCAATATTAATAATCAAAAACAATCTATGAAGGGATGGAACCAAATATCATCCTACTTGAACATGTAAGACGCATCGCCACTATTACCTAGCCTTGTCACATGGTGCCTGTTTGTTTTATTGTTTTGCCAGAACAATAAAACAAACAGGAACCGGCATGACAAGGTAAGCACTTACCAAATAGGTGAGCAATGAAATTAACACCAACTAAGAAGCAAAAAACACACTGCTATGTATACTGGCCTACACTTGACACGAAAACTGCTTCAATTTCAAACAAGAATCTAGCTCGAAGATAGAAACATACCACTGTGATAAAGTTGAGCATTCTGGAGTCGACCCTGGCTTCAAAGAATTGATCTTTGTATTGCGGGAGGCCAATGTCATCTAACCACTTAGACACCCAGTCCGCTCGTAGGTTGTAACATAATTTGTCTTTTTGACTTCCACTTCTTTCAGCTGGTACAAATAGAGTAAAGAAATCAGTAACGATAATTGTGAAATGATTCATCATAATGTCCTCACTCACGGACAATATGTGACCAATTTGATTTGGATTTGAACTTAAACAAATTATACGATTCACAAACGAAAAGAAGATTTCTCCTTCTGAGATAGACCCATAAAATCAAAATCTGATTTAATACTTGAACTAAATGGATAGACCAAACTACTTAGAAACCCTTAGACCAATATATTTGCCTCTTTTTGTTTCGGGTGGGAGGAAAACCACCCAAAACAAAAAAAGGCCGATACATTGTTCTAAGAATGCCTTACTATACCCCAAAAATGTATCATGTATTACCAAAAATGTTTTCGTTGCAATCACCAAGATAGAGACCCTATGCATTTTTGTAAAAGTAACTTATGATTGGTAATATGATAGTTTACCCTCGAGAGCTAGATGTAGTTTCTTTCTATGAAGTGGGTTAGCTATCCTGAGTTCTTTGTCTATTTCTTGTTGTGAAGCTTCTAGTATCTGTCTACCCGACTTGTTCCACCGTTTACATTCAGATGAGTAAATATTCAGACCCATATCCGTCAACCAGGAGGCTACCTGTAATGGGGAGTTATACACAGAACTTGATGAAGCTGGAGCCATAAGCAATAAACAAAGATTCATTTTCACAGCAGGATAGATCTGTACTTCATGAACCGTTTCAGGGATGTGATTGACTGGTGCCAAACATATAGCGTAAAATTGGTAATGATTATTTAAGAAACCAATCACATGTCTGGTTATACCAGGCGGACCTCTCAAACTCTTTGCTCTGAGCAAGCATACAAATTGTGCACATAGCGATTTGTAGCAGGAGTTGTCCATACACTGATGTTGGTAAGACAACTCTCATTACAAACAAGATTCGTCAATGAGATAATTATAATTTATCGCATCCCTATCACATGTCTCATGCGAAACACTGTTTTGGGGAAATTGTTGACATTGGTTTGAAATGATATCTACCTTAATGTAACATATCACCTACAAAACTCTGTTGAGGCTTAGAACTCATTCACAACTTATCAACAATTTTTAACAAACCTGTTGGGCTGTCCATTCTTTGAAGGGAGTGCGAGGTTCTTCAGTACTTCCCAGTCTACCTGAGGGACGCTGAGCGCCCCAGCCTAGCCTTGGTCCTGCTGTAGCCCTGACACCACCTCGTTTAAAGTTAGAGTTACCACCTTCTTTACCCAGCTCATCAATAGCTTCTTGCGAGGAGCTGCGCTTCAACCTGAGATGTAACAATAAGGGTTTATTTATAACAGACATCATAACTTGAGGTAGATCCTTCAGGGAAGGCATAATAAAAAAGTATCCCATAACATACTGGCGGCGCAAGTTGAAAAAATGACACTAACGTACTGATCGTTATTTTCATTTACTTTGCAATAGGAAGATACTGGTCATATACTGATGATCAGCAGAAAATGCTTTGTGATATGCGAGTATTTTTGCTTCTACTCTTGTATCACGTTGGCGGCATTAGTGTGATGTAAATGTAATACATTTTAGCAAGATTAACATGAGTCAGTTTGTCTCGTAAAAGAAGCATAGGTGATTCTAAGCAGCATGCATTATATATGTGGGGTCAAGTTTTAACTGCAGCTATGGGTCAACGTCAGCAAAAATGTGGGATAAAATTGACACAACATTGATAATAGTATGTTTTATAAGGATGCGCCAGGTTGAGTTTGCTCGTGGAACAGAAAACCTAAGAGTGAAAAGCAGGTGATAAGAATACATGTAGTTAACAGATACCAGAGATTGTCATAGTAAACATGTAGATATAAATCTTTAAAGTCCACAGAGCTAAAAACAAGTAATCACAGATATACAAATAGTCAAGGAAAATGGACTTATCATAATAAGAAATCAGTCAATGAAGTCTAATCACTAAGGAAAATTGTTACAGACTATCCCAGCATAATACAGGAATTAAAACTACATGCACTTACTTGGCAAAGAATTTCTTGATACCCTTTTTCTTCTTGGGGTCATCTCTAGCCTGAAGATCCTCATCATCGGTAGTGGCATCTGTCTCAGGTTCATTATGGGCTACAGGAGCACGTCCCAAACCACCATTAGTTACCGGAAATCTTCCATTGACTTGCTTCACATTGTGTGGCCCCACACTTTGTTTGCGATACATAGATGGAGTTTTTGAACCTTGATTCTGAAAGATAAGAGTGTTATTTCCGGTAATTGCAAGATCTCACATCATAACATGTCATGGGCCAGAGATTAAACAATATTTCTATTGGAGAAGATAGTTAGTATTCAGAGCGGCTCATACAAACTACTGCTTACTCGTGTTCACAGCCTCCTTGATTGATGTAGGGGTAAATAACACCAGTCACACGATAAGCATTCAAGACCCTAGTTACAGTGGACAGACGGTTGGGTAGGCGACTAGGCGTTACTGGCAACAGGTATCAATCCCTTGGTGCCACAAACGCCTACCAAAAACAGTTTAAGTACTCAAACTATTAATATAAATCCTACATACTAAGCCCAATATTCCAACCACTACCATCTACCCACATCCACCTTGACACATAAGCCATTTAAAATATCACAAACACTATGTATACTACAGCTAGCTCACCTGAGGCACGGGGTCAGTGATCGCTATGTGGAATTTTGCAGCATCATAGCTGTTAGATCGTTTGACAGGGGGATGGCCCGAGCTGGTTGGAGTACTGGCTATAGTAGAAAGCTGGTTCATCTCTGCTGTTGGGGGCTTCTCCTTGTTGGTAACAAGACCATTACCAGCAACTGCAATCATTGAAATAAAACAATAAATTTTTATACTTTTTCATAGTTTTGATACTTTCTGTTATACAGCAAATAACTTTTGGCAGCTTCAGTAGAGGGTGGCATTTTGTATTTACACATGCAGCTTAGTTAGCATCTCAATATCACAGGCCGCAGGAGACTTGAAGTAATTACACTCAGCAATCATAATGAAGATTTTATAAAACTCCTATTTTCAGGACACATTG
>ERZ1740062.1289-NODE-1289-length-10542-cov-9.482693_pt1 | contig 10542 bp, 13 predicted proteins | sample MGYA00581741_ERZ1740062 | MGnify/ENA primary metagenome ERZ1740062 (study PRJEB43018, sample SAMN04849747) | marine metagenome | isolation source: floating plastic debris | place: Pacific Ocean | collected 2008-09-01 | study: EMG produced TPA metagenomics... | reverse complement strand
ATAATTTCTTTGAATAGTATGACTAGCCCACATGATCCGTCTTTATTCAGCAACCTTTCTTTTTAGATATCACTGGCACACAGAGAACCCTGGGCCAGAGAGAAGTGCTCTATTATCTTAGAAGGAGAAGAGTTCGAAGGCTGCAGATCTCGATTACTTGAACCTGTACTGAATGATTTCTACATGGACTGTCTTTATGATGCATGCAGGTAATACATCTCTGTCCGTAGACTGAGAAATAAAGGTGCTTTAAGGGCAAGGGCAAGTTTGTAGGCAGGTGGGAGCACACCTGTGGCACTGAGGCCCAGTAGTCAGTAAACAGCAGCGGGATTCGAACCCAGGCCCTTCAGCACTTGCATGCCTCAGGCAGGCGCTCTAGCCAACTGGTGATGTTTTTAATGGAGTTAGACTTGGAAGCCCCACTATTGTTTAGCCTAACTTGTACCATTTATGATAGGCTCAAGTCTATTTTTCCCAACCTGAAATGGCCCACCATTAGTATGAAGACACCATCATTCTTGAATTTCAATACAGATGTGATAAGGGAGGCGACTGCGAATGTTTGTGTACAGCTATCGCTAACTTTGCAGAGGAGTGTAACAAGCTCGGCTTCTTTGTCAAGTGGAGGCACCAAGAGCTTTGCCGTAAGCTTTTACCAGTTCCTAATTAACCTATTTCACAAGATTTTACCAGATTTTTCTAGCTGCAGTTTTGATGGTGCATGTTTCAGTGTACATTATTCACAGAGGTGTTAATCAATCAACGCAGAACGTATATAAATCAGGCGTATATTACATCGTTGCAGTGTGAGAATGGTATTGTTGTATATTACAGCGTTGCAGTGTGAGAATGGCATGGTATACACAGCATGTGCGTCACCATGTGAGCAGACATGTGAGAATATCGGAGATGAGAGAGAGGCATACTGTGACGATGCTCAGTGTGTGGAGGGCTGCTTCTGTCCTGATGGATACGTCAGACATGGTCGGTTTGGCTTCATGTCTGCTTATTTGCAATGCTTCTCTCATTTATTGTTTTATTTAGCAGTTGCTTACATGTTTCACGGATGATTTGTTGGTGATAGCTCCAAATAATCTGGTATCAATACTTTCACTTTTGTCTCTACTTGACTACTGACATTGTTATAATTAACTTTGACAGGAGATGAATGTGTTGAAGCTGTCGAGTGTCCATGTATGCATATGGGAGTACCGTATCCACCTGGTTCTAACCTCGTCTACAACTGTCTCAACTGGTGAGTGAGCTCGTATCTTAATGCTGATAATAATAGTGATATCTACCATCAAATCTACTCAGCTCCTTGATTCAATACTATGCTCTGCTATGACGCAACATTTTAGATATGTAGACAACGTCTTCCATGAGTTTACATTGCCTAGGGCCGGACGCGAAATCATGACCGACTTATGTTTGCGGGTGTGCCACTGTTGGATTTTTAAGCATAGCCACCCATATCACACACTATTCTGCGTGTCATATAATTGTTTATTTTTCCCTCAGCACCTGTGATCATGGGAAGTTTGATTGTATTGGAGAGCCGTGTTCTCCAGCTACATGTGCTGCACATGAGTTTACGTGTAACGATACGAGCGCTAAGTGTATACCTGATCAGTGGGTGTGTGATAAAGTACCTGACTGTGAGGGAGGAGAGGATGAAGATGGCTGTGGTATGTATACTACATCATCATACACTCATTCTGTTGTCATAATACTGTCCTCTAATAAAATTTACACCCATGAGTATGCCGCCATGTAACGATCCTCATTTTACCTTTTACAAAATTCAGGTAGGATGTATTGTGTTGGCAATGAATGCCTACAATCCGAGCTATGTTCATTAAACATAGGAAATATTTTTGCAAAACAATTATTCTCTCTAATTATTGCTGACCCATGTTTGGCACCCGTTCGATAACAAGTCTGTGAGAGGGCTTCATACACTGTCACCCCATACACTTTCACTTTACTCTGAGATAAATAGGTTCAGAGTTTGATCCCCCCCCCAAATAAATTCACCTCAAGCAAAACATGACTTTCATTGGCTTGATGTAACTTCATGTATCTTACTTTGTACTAACAAAATTGTGAGAACTCCCTTCAACACAATAACAGAATTACAGGAGACATGTTTGCTCTAAATTCTCTACTCTGTAAATATTCTTACAGTGTTTGAGTGTACAGATGAGGAGTTCAAGTGTGTTATGGGAGGTAAATGTATCAATGCTGCACTTGTCTGTGATGGATTACCAGACTGTATAGATATGAGTGATGAATTCCACTGTGGTGAGTGTGTACTACCGAGTTATCCGCTCTCCGACCAGGAGCACATAATTACTGAAGCATAAATAAAGTTCCTACATGCAAATTTTGTAGTTGCTCTCCTCTAGCAACCTGACTTTGCTTATATCTCATTACTATGATTTCGTTGATTTTGTTTTACTGAATACAAAGCAGTCATGCACTGGATGTATAATTGTACACCTAATGATGCCAAACTAGGATAGCATAGAGGTTGTTTTCCTGTTCTGTTTTATTGTGTTGTACTGTTGCAGAGGTGAACTGTGAGCAGAGCCAGTTTGAGTGTGACACTGGTAAATGTATCATGGCTGAGTTTGTATGTGACGGATATCGAGACTGTGGCGCTGGAGACGACTCCGATGAGAAAAATTGTGGAGGTTTGTGATCTGCACTGAGTGCCAATAATGTTTACATCATTCCATCTATGCAATGTCAAACTGGGATTCCCAGAAATACTAAAAAAAAGTTATACGCTATCATTGACGGAGTATGCCTTTGAATTTCAAAATAATGCTTCTTTAGATACTCTTAATCATTCCTTATTTACAGGGTATTTAGTTTAAAAATTAGGCTGTAGTTTTGAGCTCTGATTTTGTTATATATTGTTTATCATTCACATAACTGTATGTTTGTATAGAGGAGCCATGTATACCTGTCAGAGAGTTGACATGCACTAATCCATATGGAGAACAGATCTGTCTGCCAGCTATACAGGAATGTGACGGACATGATGACTGCGGAGATGGTCTCGATGAAGTCAACTGTGGTCAGTCTCTTATCTCTATATTTGTTTGGTTTTAAGTTTTTATTTATGGCAATTACCATAGTTAAATAATGCTTTTTAGTATGTGCAAAAATGAAAAAAGCAAAATAGAAACTTAGCATGGATAACCTAAATGTTTGGCTGTGCTAAAACTCACTAAAAAGTTTAGGGTCCCATATAATTTTCACCCTCATCCAGTATTTTATGGTACTCTATTCTACTTGTTGCTGTTAACTGTCAATCATATTATGTGTTTCGAATATCTGATCCTGTTCTCATGGTAGTATATGTGATGTATTATATTTTTATTATTATATTATATACATGTATTTTCAGAGTGTGCTTGTGTGGAGTCGTTTACATGTGACAGCTGCTTGTGTATCGATCCGAGTAAAATCTGTGATGGTGTGAATGATTGTGGAGACAACTCGGATGAGGAGGAATGTGGTATGTACAACATGTGTATTATTGATACAATGTTCCGTCATAATATCTCGTTTATCATAGACAATCCCAACTGAGGTCATAATGAGATAATCAAGAATGGTCAAATGGTAAAATAATACTGTATAATTAAAATCAATCACATTGTATGTAATTTCTCATCCTCACAAGTACTTAAAAAGCTGCATCCTTTAGCTATCAGATGTCAGTTAATTGAATTTGACCTGATCTCATGAGGGAAGTTGAAATTGGTGATATTTCTTATGATATTTACGTGAATTACTATGTACTTATTTTCTATTCCTCATATTTCGCAAAGTATTTGTGCTTCAGATGAGTGTCAATAGATGAGGAATTTCACTGCTCTCATAATATGGTGCATGTGGCCAGAAAATAACATTTTATGGCCATACTTTGCAGCATGTGAGGATGGTCAGTTTATGTGCAATGACCAGACATGTATAGAGCCAGAAAAGAAATGTGATGGACAACCTGATTGTGCAAATAATGAGGATGAGGCATCGTGTACAACTACAGGTATGCATTAACAAGTGGACATTAGTGCTTATGACGGCTCTACCAAAATGTACTGAATTTTGTGTTTATCTTGTCTGTGTCTGCGTGGTAGGGTCAGAAGCTGAGCTACGTTTCTCCTTGGGTATTGAAGTTATTTCACAGTGCTCTGATCGCTGCAACTGCAGCATTTATACCATTGTCTATATTTCAGCGCCTCCAGTGGTCTCGACTACTACGAGATTTATAGAGATAAGTACGACACCCAGTGGGGTTATCACCACTTCACCAGGTATGGTAGTCACTACGACTATCGGACCACCAATAACTTCACCAGGAGGACTGACAACTACACCTGTCATCACTCTGTCTACCATACCCGGTACTACCACCAAAGCTCATGTATGTGAGGACGTGGAGGGGATGGATAACCTGGCTCTTATACCCGACTCATGGCTGTCAGTGAGCAGCGGAGATCCTGTACTTCTCAGACCAAGATCTGGAGAGAGGTGGAGCTCGTCAGCCCAGGATGGTGCTCCTGTCCTCACGGTGGACCTGACAGAAGCTGGTACTGCACCTGACAGTCTGGTGTATGTCGAGTCAGTCACTCTCTCTGATATCGAGGATGTGGAGCAGTTCACTGTCACAGTCTATACTAGAGATATAACTATCCGTAATCAGCCTGTTAAAGTAGAGGTGTGTGTCTCACTGCCACTCTCTGTTTTCTACCATGGCACCCAAGCTAGACTTGAAGTAGACTGCTGTATGTTTTTATTCGTCATCTTTAATCACAAAAGATCTGTTTTTTTTTCAGTTTTTTCAAGATATGGCAGCTTGTCTTGACTGTTATTTGTTTAATAAAGGTGTAAATTCCTCTCAAACAATATGGCGGATTATTGTAAACCTGATGGTCATAAAAAGCTTTCTTTTTCAGTCGGATCCAGTAACGTTCCCTGTTCGTGCAGAGGTGTACAAACTAGAAATAACGCTGGCGCCATTACTGGAGAACACCCCATTATCCACCTATCTGTCTGTACATGGATGCTTTGAAGAAAGTAAGCTCATACATATCCTTGCAGGAAAAGAGATATTATTTATGTCTTGCCTACCATTTTTCAGGCAGGAATAACAAATGGATGTACATGTAAAGTAACTCGGTCAACCTCGACTCTAAAGATTGGGAGCCTGGCATTATTTGTCATTCTGTGTCATTTGGTTTCTTAATATTTTCGGGCTATGGTATACATTATGATAATGTTGATAATTTTACAGTTCCACCGACAACCCCAACTCAACCACCAACTATCAGAACTACGTCTCCAGGGGAGACAACCACTACAGAGAAAATATGTGAGACTGTGATGGGAATGAATGATCCTAGTTTTATCCCTGTCAGATTTATTGAGGTAAGAAACCAGCAATATTAAATAGCAACAGCGATAACTGTTCGAGTAGTGTCTCGGGAGTTTTGAAAGCTGTGTTATTCCCAAAGATCTTTTATTCTTTCAGATACAAGTCAGTGATTATTCCAAATCTGAAGGCATGAAGGCATTTGGTTTCCTATATCAATATATATTGTAATACCGATTTGACTGCATTCCACAAAAATATTTGGTACTGTCTTTCTTAAATTCATGCCAAGTGGTGTAATGGCTGGCATGTAAACATAACTTTGCATCTAAAATTAAGAACAAAGCAGCGTTTGAGAATTGAGAAAAAAATTGCGCCGTTCCTCTCTTGCCCGCAAGTTCATGAAATCTGGGTTTGTTTATGCAGGTGACATCCGGCATCAAACAGAACTTGAGACCAGATTCAGCAGCACCATGGGTGGCTGATGATGAGAATGTTCAGATTATCAGAGTTCAGCTAGCTGAGTCACCGCTGGAAGAGCCGACTTATGTCGAGCTTATCAAGTTTGAGGTGCTCGAAAATGTGGAGAAGATCAGAGTTAGACTCGTCAAAGATGGAGTTGAGGAGACTGTGACATCTGTGGAGGTATGTGTCCTTGCAGTTAGACAGCTATTGTATGAAACCCTCGGGTCAATAGCCATCTGATTGCTATTAAATCCTGGTTATGATTGATATTTTGACATAAAAATGGTCAGCCTTTTTTTCGTAATCTCACACAAAAATATGCTGACATGACATTAGGAGACCCTAGAATCTATTTTTCAGAAGACTTTGGCTCTCAAAGTCTTTTGTACCACTTTGCAATAACCTCCATCAATGTATATATTGAAAATATCTAGGTTTTGTTTGAGTTAAGGCAGACAACTCCAAATATTTAAAGCCAAAACATCAAAATATATAAGCCGTAATGGTTTTGAGACATATTAAGTTGATTGTTGCCAGTCAATTTGGCCTCTAGATCAGCTGGTCTTGGGATCAATTCCTGCCGGTGACATGCCTTCAAAGGTCAGACTGACCTCAGGGTCGTTTCGGATCAGGACCTTTAATAACAGAAGTGTGCTGCTTAGAAGTACTATTACAGTATATTAAGCAGGATATAAATAAACTTATATTATCATTTTGTCCCGTTTTTGTGATCATAGAGTGCCCCATCTTGTTTTTGATCAAGAGAAGTCTGAATAAACCATAAGCATATGAATTTAACTTCTATTTTTTATAGCCTGTTCAAGCCAGTGAGGATTATGTTGTGAACGATGCTGGGGATGAGCTGGTTATATATCTGTACAAGGAGCAGACACCCAATGCTGGCCCCATCACGGCTAAACTCCATGTGAAAGCTTGCTTTGAAGCTGTCGAAGAAGTCATCACAACTGAAGCTGTTCCCACTCAGGGTGAGCAGTTCACTTCACCAGAAGAGTTTGAATCTACAACTACTGGTGGTGTGGAACCAACTCAAGGAGAGCAGTTTACTTCACCAGAAGAGTTTTCCACCACAACGGCTGCCTGTGTTTATGTAGATGGGATGTCTGACTTGTCTCTCATTCCAAGCTCAATGATCAGTACAACTGCTGGTTCTGATAAGAATAATCTGCGACCGGGCTCAGCAGAGACATGGAACTCTAATCCTGAGCCTGGTGTGCAGCCTTCTGTTGAAATAACGCTCAGTGAAGACGGGCAACCTGTGGAGGTCCAGCAAATACGCTTTCCAACACTTATCAATGCTGAGAAGGTTATTGTGTCTGTTAAATTCACACCAACAGGTGACTGGAATCTGGTTGCCACTAGTGATGCATACGGGGAGGATTTCACACCTGGCTCTGGATTTCAGATTATCTTCCAGGGAGTCGGAGTTGCAGCGGTAAAATTGGAATTTGAACCCACAGAAGTTGGAAGTCCTGTCAGTATGCGTCTCGTTGTTGAGGCTTGTTTTGAAGGTGCTACACCTGCCACAACCGGGCAGCCTGAAACTACGACTGGACAGCCTGGAGTTACCACACCTGTCTCAACTGGGGAGACATCAGCCCCCCCTGTCTGTCAACATGTTAATGGAATGACTGATCCTGCACTCATCCCGAGTTCATTTCTGTCAACTACTGATGGATCAAACAAGGAAGGACTCCGACCTGATTCAGTGGAACCATGGCTGTCAGCTGTGAACCCTGACGTGACCCCTGCAGTAGAGATTACCCTCAGTGAGGATGGGGCGCCTGTTGAGATATCAGAGATTCGCTTCCCGACCCTCACCAACACTGATGAGATAGTTGTATATGTACAGCTAACCCCAGATAATGATTGGATGGAGGTAGTACGTAGCTCACAGTATGGCCCTGAGTTTCAGCCTGGACCTGGCTTCATAATGGAATTCCATGGTGTTGTAAAAGTATCAGCAGTGAAGCTTGAGTTTGTACCGGATGATCCATTAAAGGTTGTTGAGCTTCGTCTGGAGGTGAAAGCATGCTTTGGCGGACAAACTACACCTGCACCCGGGACGACTCCTGCTGGAGGCACCACTCCAGTTGGTGGTACAACTCCTGCTGGTGGTACAACTCCTGCTGGTGGTACAACTCCTGCTGAAGGAACAACTCCTGGTGAAGAAGTGACCACTCCACCGTTACTCATCACCACACAAAAGCCGTGTGAGCAGGTAGATGGTATGCAGGACCCTCAGCTTATCCAGGACAGCTGGTTGCAGGCGTCGTCAGGTTTGCCCTCAGATATTCGACCCACTGCCGTGACTCCTTGGACCTCTGCTGAAGATGATGATCAGCCACAAATCACCATCGACTTGCTTGATGTACCTGAACCTCTGGCATATATTGAAGCTATTGACCTGACAAGGCTCACCAATGTTGAATCATATCAAGTTACAGTGTGTAAAGCAGACACAACCCTGGAAAATGCCCCTACAGTTGTTCAGGTCAGTTGATTCATTTACATTCACCATCGACAAACGTTACGTGGTTTCAATGTTCAAATTGTCACTTGGTCAGACTTTGCTGTCTGGGGATAGTGATGCGCTGTTCCAGACGCTCTCTATCACTCTCATTGCTCTCAAATCTGTGTAGATTTAACCAAAGATTAAAATTCAACCTTCTCTGATTCATTGTAGGATGAAGACTCACAATTCCCTGTGCGTGAAAATGTATGGAAACTGACAATTGCATTCGACCAACTAGATCCAAATCTGCCTGTGACTGCTTCAGTAGCTGTTACTGGATGCTTCAAGCCAGGTGGGTTCCTAATGCATAGCAAGAGGAACTGGAAACTTATGCATTACAATGTTCATGACTATAGACACAGATGCGTGCATTGATGCTTGATTTGGTGCACAAACAAATTCATTTTGTTCCACGGAAGTCTAGATTATTTACATCCCTGCTTATCTCCATAGACATTATTGCTGATATTTTCCAGTATTGACTACAACACCTATGCCAACACCTCGAACAACTTCAGAGGGAGAAATCACTACACCTACACTGCAGCCTACCACAACTACCCCTGCAGAAGTGTGCGAACGAGTTCTGGGTATGGATGAACCGCAGCTGGTCCCGGATCGCTTTATTGTGGTATGTATAGATACGAATATGGAATGTGATGCTTACCATAATGCTTGGTTGGAGTTCTTAATTTCCTCTTGTTGTGATCACACACAGTGTAATCTGGTTAATCTGAACCCTTATAGTTCAGTTTTTCACTACCACAGATATCTAGTGCTGGTTCTTGCTATGAAAGTGCTCACAGCTCAGCGCATACTTGTAATTTCAAAGCGCTCCACTCCTTGTACATTAATGACAGCTTTGTTCATGCCTTGTTTTGGCTGGTACTATCTGGCAACCCAAGTGTTGAGGTTGAAAGCTGTTTTAACGGGCTTGCTGAATCCAATTTTTGCTCTCATCCAAATCTCTGGGGCACCCTTTCATGGGTAAATTGTGTCAATAAATTTGTGGTTTGAACATGCTTTGTCTCAAAAGTAGTTTTGTACCATGCATGATTTCTTTAGACTAAGTACCATATCATAATGTCGATATGATTTTCAGGTAACATCAGGGGATAAGGGTGATCTGAGACCAGATTCTCCCACACCATGGACGGGAGACAACACTGTGGAGATAGTGAAGGTTACTGTGTCCGAGAACCCAGAAGAACCAACCTATGTGGAGTCTGTCAACATCGTAGCTCTAGACAATGTGGATGAAATTGAAATTCGCAAAGTTACCACATTTGATGGTCCTGAACTAATAGTGGAACGAGATGATGTGAGTTATTGTGTCTTCGATGTGTAAATATGTCATAAGTCATAAGTAATCTCACTTGTTGGCTATCTGCATTCCAAGCTGCTAAATCTGATGGTCGAGTACCTCGCTATCAAGAACAGACATTGTATCATCACCCTATGTAATTTCATTCAATGGTTATAATGACATTGGTGGTCTGCTGGTTTAATTTACTGGTGTGCATGATGTTGCAAAAGTATGAGAAAAGGAACTGACCTATTAGAAATAGAATTTTTAGAAAATCTTATAACTTCTTCGGTCTCTACACTATTACTTGTTTTGTCATATAACGGAGGGTTAGCTTCTCCTTTACCTCACTAACACACTTTTTGGATCTAAGATGGTGACTGACCAACTCTATAGGCCACTTGGTAAGTGTGCACATAGCAAAGTATCAACTGCAGTATTTTTCAAATTTTCGAACCAATTGCAAAATTTGCAGATGTAAGTCCAGATTTGTCACTATGCTGCTCTGCAGTGGGGGGTTCAAAGAACGAGTATAAACCAGGCCTAAAATCAATCATACATAATACAGCATCGAATCTAAAAGGAATATGAATTATTTCATTTAGGATCCTCAACCGACTGAAGTATATGAGCTTGATGAGCCCGTGTTTGCCATCCTAGTGGTGATTGTCAAGGATGTAGAATCTCTAGACCGTGCTCAGTTACAACTTGATATACTTGCTTGCTTCAAACCTGTTCCTGAAACAACCACCACAGCTGAATGGACAACTCCAGGTGGAGTGTCAACTTCTCCTGGAGCAGTCACTGGAACTACTGGTGAGGTAACACAAACTGCAGCTGGTACTACTC
>ERZ1740062.1288-NODE-1288-length-10545-cov-4.525834_pt1 | contig 10545 bp, 7 predicted proteins | sample MGYA00581741_ERZ1740062 | MGnify/ENA primary metagenome ERZ1740062 (study PRJEB43018, sample SAMN04849747) | marine metagenome | isolation source: floating plastic debris | place: Pacific Ocean | collected 2008-09-01 | study: EMG produced TPA metagenomics... | reverse complement strand
TGTTGAACAGCCAATCAGAATTGACTGAGTGTTGTATAAGCATCATTGGGAATTTTCAATACATAAGAAAATAATTCCAATCTTAACATGTCCAATAGTATGTACATACTCATAGTCGAGGGCTTTGCTATAATCTGCTATTGCATCGTTGAGCTTTCCATTCTCCTCTTTAATTTTAGCTTTCTGAAGGAATACTTTGAACATCTTATGTGCCTCCTGGTAAGCAATAAAAATGACTGTGACGTAAAGTGTTACATGCTACATTATTCTAAATTATTCAGAAACACTAATCAATGATGTAACATCAATCTTCTTGCTCGTGGGTACTTTAGTCTGGAATCATATGAGTACTCTCCTCCAGACGCTCTTTGCAGGGTGGGTTTCAACGAAGTGTATCTCATCTACTTAAAATGAATATTTGCAATCAGGAGGCAGGGTGCTACATTAAAGGTGATTCAACCAAAAGCAACAGTTAGAAATGAGAGTATCATAATATGTGAGCCTAGACAACTAAGTTCACTGTTGTTTGCAGCGGTTGTGACATAACCAAACCAAAACATTAATGAGTATATGGTGGGGACCGATCCTGGTTTTTGGGAACATTGGGAAGATTAGGGATGATAAAAAGTGTGAAGAAAGCGAGGACACAAATTTTTGTCACACTGAAGAAAAGTAGACAGAAAATTTATCCGAGATTTCCATTGAAGAAAATTACTAAATATGAAGATTAACTGTGAAGATAGTATTCAAAAGTGTAAACACTCTGTCAACTGTGGATGGTAAGACTCCCTAAAGTAGGCCAGATTAATTGATCATATATTATATTAGCCTTACGTCTTTACTTATCTGTTCAGTTGCAGCCGTACTAGTGGCAGAACTCGAGCTAAGTGAACCGGCACTTCCACCTCCATGACTTAACCTGCTGCCCAAACTAGCGCTGCTAAATGTGTTAGACTCAGCACCTGGTGCTACTCTGCTGTCAGGAGGGGCGGTTGTGTACCCGCCCGCCTCCGACTCTGAGGTAGATGAGTAGGATCTGCGGGTACCTGTGGTTGATACGGTAGACACAGTATTGTTTTCAGAGTTTGATGTTGTGTAAGACAGTACTCCCACACTTTGTGTCATTAGCAGAGGTCCAGGTGATGTTTGAGGTGATGTCACGGGTGATCCAACATACTGCAATGCAATATCAAGAGTGTGAGAGTGTTAACTTGAAGAGAGACAACTCAAATAGCAGATACATATAGTATGATCAGCCTGTTTGTGAGTTTAACTTCTCAAGTTCATGAACCATGACGAAAAATTCTTCATTGCTAGTTTAGCAATACATTAACATCTACCAGTATCTAGTGTGATTTCTCTAAACACACACTTGTTACATCTGAACAATCCCAATGATACATGGAGATATTAAGATTCATCTCCTTGATGTTATCAACTAATCTATTTATAGTATAGTGACAGCAGTGGGCTAGGAGATTCAAAGATAAATTGAGTTGACAGCAGGCAACTGAGAGTTGCCATAGAGTTGAGTTAACATAGAGTTTGAGTTAACATAGAGTTGTGTTCTCATTGAGCATTAAGTAGACAACTCCTAACATTGATGAGCCCAAATAGCTGCATTCCTAACCCAAAGTATTGACACTTGCAAATTTATCCACAAATTACTGCTGCTGAGGTCTCAAATTGTGCTGGTTGTACATCAGCTGACAGAGATTTCATTTGCACATAGTTGGACAGCCATAGTGCATCTAGCTTTTACACAACCAGGTATGGTGCTAAGTGGTATAAAGAGCTTGAGGAATTACTAAGAATTTGAGCCAATCAAGGGATTTCAAGTCTATAAATCAGACCTATGAAAAGTTATGCTACACACTACAGGATGAAAATATACACGCAATATAATTTTGCGACCTGACTCAGCTTGGTCAAAATCATGGAAAGCTAACTTTGATTTCTGAAATTCAATTATAGAAGCTGTTATTGAGAGATTTCTAAAATAATAATAAACGGAGTTTAAATTTAGCGAATTTGCCATTAGAGAAAAAGCAAAAATTAAATTTCAATCAAAATTTTCTTCCTGAAGGGCAATTAAACTTGCAGACCGTCTCTAGCATCGCACAACAATTTTAAACGGTGTCAAGTAGTCAAAGTGCTCAGCCTCCGAATCAGGAGGAGTTAGTGCAGCTGACTAACATAGGAGAAGTTTGATAGGAGGATGAGGGGGGATGAATAATTCTGGGTGCCTTTTAAAAAGTATCTAATTTATCTTCGAATACATGTACGCAAAATGGAGACAATACTGAAGAAGCTAAAGAAAAATTAGCTAATTCATCTGGAAAACCAAAAAGTTTGAATAGAGCATGTTAATGAGTATCCCACATAATGCATTATTTTGGAATTCACAGACACACTCAGTCAATGATAGCACATAAGATTTAGACTAAGTAGTTCTGGAAATTCCAGTGAAAAATTGCATTGTGGGAATGATGTTGACATGCCCTATTCTTTTACTAGCTAGACTTTCTTAATATTTGGTAACATACCGAGCTAGCAGACATGCCTCCTGATCTCCTGCGTGGTGCTGGTACAGGTCTCTGTCTCTGCTGTACTGGAGGTAGTGAGGCGGGAGGGTACTGCTGTTGGATATAAAACAATACTACAGTCGATGATTATTAACCTCCTAAGATTGCCAGGCTCCTATTCGCTATATGATTCATCAGCCACCCTGGGGAATCTCATATGGTGGAAATTTCAAACTCCTAGTGCCTCGGGAGAAAGTTCTGGAAATTGCTATAATTATAGCTAAGAGCTCCTAGATTTTGGGTTATGAGATATTACACTAATGGGAATAACGAACAACTCCATCTTTGGATCTTTTGTGACCTGGCAGGCCTTGCTATGATGATGGTTGATTGTCAAAAAAATGGGTTTGGCAGCTAGGTTGGGCAGGTTCGTTCAATTACTGAATACAACAGCAACTTAAACATAATTCCTTACAAGCCATATCCTAACATATCAAGACAGGGGTGGGGGAGGATGGAAAGACACACCTCCTTCCCCTCTCCCCTTTTTCAAGAGGCGGGCATGATATTTACTTCTTCACAGATCCAGCCAAACATTGATCATAATGGCCGAGAAAGAACATCTAGGCATTTCGAATAAATCCAAGCATTGTGGAGCATTATTAAAAAACCGCAATTAAATTATAATACCTGGACTCTCTTAGCGTCTACAGAACCACTGACAACCTGTGGTTGTGTATTCTCATTACTGCTTTTTAGATCTGAGGATATGTCATACTCAGCGTTGGTTTCTAGAAGGTCACTAGAGTAGTACGGTTTCACAGAGGCATTAGGAAGCTACAAAAACAAGAAAGCAGACACATTGTAATGAGTCCGAGCTAGAAATTTTAAAGTTTGATTAAATGTCTCCCTACTTGCAGAATACAGATGTTGCTATGCAACGATACAGTCCCACTTACTTACTTTTTGATTTGTTATTTTTCAATAGTAACCAGCCATTGATATTGATATATTGACTTAATCCAACTCAGTATGTTCATACTATTGATGACATTGTAACTGGCTCGGCCATAAAAGTATTTTTCTGTTGACAAAAAGGTGGAATTCAAAGTGTGGCATGTGAGCCTTGAATATAACTGAGTCTTCCGCAAGACCAAAACCTTAGCAGATTCTGAAATAGACAGATGACTAACTAAGCTGATGAGTATAAGGATATGATAAGTCTGATGGGGCAGTAAGATGCTCAAGTCAGATGGGTGTATTATACTTACGCTAGGACCTTGATAAGAGCTCATCGGCGATGGTATAGCTTTCACTTGAGACTCAAACATCTCCCATTGACTCATCACCATCTCCAGCTCTTTTACCTGCAAAGAGTTTAACGATTGTAGAGCAGTTGACTTAAAGGGTATGTTAACATTGGATTTATCTTCTCATTTATTCGAAACTCTCAATGATGACTAGATGTTACAGAGTCGACTTGCGATTGGCTGTTTGTTACTCAGGCAAGAGCACTGCAAGCTGATTGGATGAGAATCTAATGGATAAGGATGAGATGTCAACTTTGCCCGTTCACATGCCTAATTAGGTCAGGAGAAACTTAAATCTCGAAGAATTATATTTAGACAATAAAGGTGATTTTCAGATGATTCTCCGGTTGCTGAGTAATGTTTGTGCCGTGAAACTTCTGGGCTTCTGCAAATGATTTAATATCACCTCGATAAAATTCTTCAGGTTACAGGTGACTAGATTAGACCACCAGTCTACAATAACAAAAAAGCAGCCGCAGAATAAAAGCATTTTTCCCAGCCCACTGCAAATCTCTCTGTAAGTTACCCCAAGCAAAGACACATGAAAAAGTAAGAGTCATTTTTGCTAAGCTAGCTGGTTGCTAAACAAAACAGTCTGGATTTCCGGGTGCACATCACTTCTGTCTCAATGTCTAGAGTGTGGAGGGAATAACAATTTTTATCATCGGCAAATCCGTGGGGCCTCTCAATAAACAATTTTCTAGCAATTGTCGGTTTTCCTCGCAATAGCATCACATACTAAAAGTCATCCTAAAGTTAGTTTTTGGAGTGATCAATTTGGGAACGAGACCTCCGCAAGGTCTCACTTGTTTGGAAGAGTGCGAGCTGGGATTGATTTAAGACAATTTTCTAATTGAAAGACCCCCAGTGTAGTATAACACACACCTCAGGCAACTCCGCCACAGTAGGGTCAGACAGAACATTCTCATCTGGAAATAAGAATCAAATAAGATCAAGATTAGTACATGTAAGCTAGCAGTCCAACATATTGTTCCTCTGTCAGCCAATTATTAACATGATAGTCAATAGATTTAAATAAAAACTTCTCAGACAAGCCTTTATTACAAAAACATATATACATGTAATAGATTGTCAAGGGAGTCGAATGACTTCCAGGTAAACTCGCACATGCCTTAGCATAAAATATAAATATTTGATTCAAAACCCTGAATAAAGAATTGAGAGTAGCAGCATGATCCAAAACTCTTGCCTTTCGGCTGTAAAAGCAATTTGTCAGGCCGCGACACAAAGTACTAGCAGTGAATTAAACATAATATTGGTAACTTTATAGCAACTGGGTATATTTTCAAATGTTTTGGCCTATTTATAATTCAGTCGAGTCGCTGCATTTCAGCCAAATTGGGCATGTTAACAACATTCCCACACATTGCAATTTTTCACTGGAATTCCCAGATACACTCAGTCAAAATCATATATGCTATCATTGACTGAGTGTGTCTGGGAATTCCATAGTAATGCATCATGTGATACTTATTAAAATGCCCTATTTCTATGATCTGAAAAGAGGGATATTGATGGTTTTCTTTCTAACTCTTGATAAAAGTCTACTTACATGAAGGATGATCATCTGTGGGACTGTAAAAAAGAACAGCGATAATTAGAAGTTAACTGACGAGAAAATGAAGCACGCGCTACACACTGATGGAATTTTGAGACAATCACACAATTTGCCTACCTTAGACACATTATTTTAGCCAGTAAAAAAGTTTCACACTTTCAAGTTTATCAGGAAATTAGCTATTTTTTTATTTTAGCTACTTTGGTTTCCCTCCATTACAACATATATAGAAATAAAGTGAAATTAGCTTCCTTTAATATATAAGCTACCTCAACTAGCGAAAATGGCTAAAATTAGTGCTGATGAATACTTTTTGTGTGAAGGGTATACTGAACGAAAGGAAGCCATAGTCACAGGTTTTATGTCTACTGTACACTGGGGACAATAATATAGTTGCAAGAAAAAGGCTATCACGGCAGTATTTGGTCTGTAGGCCAAAATTAGGTTTGTCAATTACTTTGATCAGTGTATGACATTCATAGCGGGTATATGGAAAGGCTACTATACACGATTGATTTAGTTTTAATGTGACACCAATGTCATTCATTTGTACATCCTGAATGTAATCTATGTAAAGCAACAACACAGTGCTTTTCACATATGATATGTTGTCAAAAGAGAACTAGCAAAAAATGGTAAACCACACGAAAAGCCAAGCCTCCAGACAAGGATGTATAAGTCGGGCCACACTGCGATATGCTCACTATAATCGTGCTACTATTTCAATGGCTTGCAGCCAAACGGCCCCATAAGTCAGTTACTGAAGTCATACATTCTAATACCAGTGGGGAGCATTGTTGATACTGTTATTAGCTAGTAGACACATAATAGACTGCAAATATTTTAGCAGTCGCAAAAATAGTGTATTTAAATTCCAGTAGGCCTAAATGTTTTCTTCCTGTAGCGTAGAATATAAAGCATTAATAAGTTGAAACTTACGTTGCAATCTTTGACTTGTTGGTTGGCTCCATACCAACGGGATCAGCTACAAAAATGATAACAATGGTAGTAAATCTTAACCCTCTGATAATAAGTATCAACAAAACGAGAGTCTACTCATTGTGGTTGGATCCAACCTGATCATAGAGGTTAAGGCCCCAAGGTGGGAAGTTTGTTTGTAGGCCACCAGTGGGGAGTTGTGGAAGTTGAGAATCATATGTATACCACCAAACCGATACAAAAGTTTGCTAATCCACTGGAGGGTATCTGATATAAATCAAACTGGACACATCAACAGATTGTTTTGCACTAAAATGAGCCTGATCACAAACACACAAGAGTACTCTATTTTATGTGTCATTACAGATAATAAATAATCTTCATTGCTATGATGGTAATATTGGCCAAAGATTGCAGCTGTTGACAGGACAGTATTACAATAACCGCTATCATGTTTATCAACCACTCACTAAAAGTTGTTACCTCCAGCCAGTTATATTTGAGCTTCACACCGAGTGTCATTCTCCTCCATTTTTATTGCTCCCATTCGCCACATTTAAAACCCATTTTTCCTGTGTCCTCATTCCTTCAGAATTCAGGATTGCCTTTTGTCACTCTTAACATTTGTCAAAGTTAGCCCCCGGAGTTAGAGCATCGCTTACCCATTTTTGAAGTAGTGTACCGCTACTTTTACTCTGAAAGCGGTGTTAATTGTTGGCTTAGATACTACATCCTGCTGATCTAGCGATTAAGTTTAAATGGTGAGATCATCAGGGATAGTCCAAGGTCTTGCATAGTATCTGAAAAATTAGCATTCACCATGTGAACACGGGATCAAGCAGGCAGTCGCAATGGTGCGATTGGTACTGGACTAATAATTGCCGACTACGTTTCTCCTTGTTGTTGAGCTCAGCAAGCCTACAATGAAAATAATGGCCTTAACTCACTGCAGCCTGACAGCATAGTACAAAGTATTTTATAATGTTTTCAAACCGCAAGGGAACCGCAGGGTTTTCATCAGTTAACTATGTCACGTTAGGATCAAACCACATCCTGGCCGTAGCCTGATCACAGTAGAGAGAGTGAGTAAGGAAAAAGCAAGTGAGAGTGGCAGTGGGGTAAAAAATCAAACTTGAACATGGTTGGCCAGTGTGCTGTATTGTGAGCCCATCACTCACAACACAGCACACCGACCACTGATCACGCACCACATCATAGTGGTGCGTGATAAGTGGCTGTGGTGTGGTGTGCTGTCAACTCAATTAATTGATAACAGGCTAGCCTGTGACTATTGAATTGAGTTGACAGTAGGTCCACCCCTAGGTTTACACCTTGGTTCACTTCACTGATGTAAGTGAACAATACAGTTAACTAGATTTATGGTGCGATGATGGTGATTGTCATGTGATACTGTTAAGACACTACTACAGACAAGCAAGTAGGCCAACCAGTTGTTGTAATGTAAGAAGAAAGTTGGAGTCAAGGGAGCAAAACAACAAGCAAGCATTAATGACCAAACTGTTGGAAAAGTAGGGATCTAAATTCAAAGGCATTCAACCATATTGTGTCGTCTTCGTCTTCTTCGAAGTGTCCCTGCTTTTTCTACCTGAATTCACATAAAGCAGGAGTGAAACTGCACTGTCATGGCTGGCAAAACTTGAAAAGGATGACTACCAACCTTTCACCTTCTTATCATTATCATCAGAATGGAAATTCCACTTCCCCTTGGAAACTTTTGCAACTATATGAAGTCAAATAACGGAGTCAATCGTAATGTTCACTAGCAATGTGGGATCTAGGGTAATGTCCTTGACCTTTGGCTCTTGAATCACGTTTGTGGGGATATATTTCCTTAGTTAGTCACTTCCTCCAAGAAGAGACAAGAAAACGATAATAAAAATAAGTTTAGTTAAGTTTAAGTAGTTCTTTCTGTGTCATTGAAGTATCACAGATCTGATATTGATCAGCTCCCAAAGAGACCAACCACATTTCTCAAAGAAGATGTTCAAAAAGTAGGTTCCATATGGATTCAATGAGATATTTCTTGTCCTTGTCCCAAACCTACTCTACTATACTCACTCTAGTACTGCTTTTTAGACAGGCTTGCTATGATTAGTTAAGTTAGTGTAGATTTTTTTTATTAGTAATATCATAAAAAAAGTCACGGTTCAACTTGATCTTGTTTGTATTAGTAGTTCAAGCCCAGTTCATCATCTTGCTCATGTCATTCAGTATTAAAAAAACAGTGATACACACTGGCTGGTACACCAAACCAAACCTTGATCAATCTGAGTCATTGGACATTGGTGTAGAGCCTAAGTGCCTGAACTCAGCTATGCTTGAATTAACCTAGGATAGGAGTAAAAGGGATTGCTAGCTAGAATTGGGCAGAATTTTTCAGTGAGCTAGTCAAGTTTTTTTTCTGACATGGTTCATCATCGACTTGAGTGTATTACTTGCTCAAGGAGTAAAAGGACTCTTGCTACATAACCGTTCCATGATGAAACGTTGGGCTTTCTGACTTGCACCGAAGTATTCAATCTGTACTGTGGCCAACTGGGGTCCAAACGAAATAATTCCTTGCGGCGGGGATTGATTAGTGCTTAGACTTAGTGCCATTTTATTGTATGGCAGGATTCGGTCTGGAGAACAAAGCTCTATATCGCTGAGGAGAAATCTGTTTGGTTTCAGTTCATATATTTTATGTAATGGTATATGGTGATTTCATTTATCATATTATGTACCCTTTATAGATTTGTTGACAAGGAAAATGTGAACAGTGTTAATGTGTTGAAATCCTCAGCACAGAAAGGAATGAAGAATAAGATTATCGAGCAGTTTCCACATGTGGAGGCTATATGGAGTGATATCGTGCCAAAGAAAGCTGGTATCAAGCTAGTGAAATGGTATGTACACTTCATGTCGCATATACGCAGTACCCGCATTGTTTGATTTGTTTGTTTCCTAATAGGCATAGACCCAGGTGAACAAATGCAAGCTAGAGAGTATGGATCCACCAATCCAACGACGATGAAATATTAGCTAGTTAAATTTGGCTGTTATGGGAGTTTTTCAATGACTAGAAAATTAAGAAATTTTTGTTGAACTTGACGAAACACTTTGTTTTAGTTGTGCTAATCTCTTAACCCTCAGAGTAGCTACATTCCTTGCTAATGCCACTTTGGCAGCGTTATATGTTTGAAACACATGTGTATTCTCCTTCATGGTGGTAAAAGTAAATTGGCCCCACATTTTAATGCACTGTCTGTATGTAATCTACCATAACAAGTTCAGCTTACAAAAATCAGTTTCATCTTGTCATAACAAGTGTTTGTTACGGGGCTTTTGTGTTGTTTTGTAGTCAGGATCATGTTGAAATGCTCGCACATGGTGAGACGGGAGAGATATTGTTCTTTAAGATGAGAGATGATGTGTTCTATCCAACCCTCAAACTTCTTCACAAGTGTAGGGATCTGGTTTGGTTACTGTACAAATGTACAAAATTTTGGCGCAGTTGTGTTCTAATTATGATCACTGATGAGGAGAACCATAGACTGAAGGCCTACTTGAAACAAATTTTATAGAATCAAAAAGAAATTTGTTTTGTAGCTTTTCATGAAAAGGTTCATGCCACTCAAACTTTACATAGTGCTCTACATTTTTTTTTGAGGTGAACCCTACATTTCAATATTGTGGCTAGAATAAGGGACAGGATCGTTTTGAGTAATTGTATGAGATAGATATATTTTCTATCACGTTGAGTTATTCCATAAGGATGATTTTATCTTATTGGTTTATTCCATTGTGCCATGCGGAGTTAGCTGCTCATTGTCAGCAGTAGGACAACTCTCACACAAACTCTATTTCTTATAGTACACATTTTCAATAAGAACAAATATTATAATGCTGATATTCAATGGCCTGCATGCATATTGTGTAGCTGTAGACCAATATATTGGCTTGCAAAACAGAAAGGGGCCTATATATTGTGAAATAAAAAGATACCGGTATCTCATAGCTTTCAACATAGGCATCGTGAAAAAAAAGGCATAGAGTGTCCCACCTCTCAATAAGTTTGTATTCCCTGGCATATTCAGTAAATGATAGCTTATGTTATGATTTTGACTGAGTATATCCGGAAATTCCGGCTTAAATTGCATTGTGGAACTGTGCTAACGTGTCCAATCACTTG
>ERZ1740062.1287-NODE-1287-length-10548-cov-16.056514_pt1 | contig 10548 bp, 7 predicted proteins | sample MGYA00581741_ERZ1740062 | MGnify/ENA primary metagenome ERZ1740062 (study PRJEB43018, sample SAMN04849747) | marine metagenome | isolation source: floating plastic debris | place: Pacific Ocean | collected 2008-09-01 | study: EMG produced TPA metagenomics... | reverse complement strand
ATTCCTTCAAAACATTCTGTTTTTATTTCTCATATTCGATTTTTCATACCGAATTGTCATAAAAACAGGTTCTAAGTAAGGCTTGACCCTAAAAATCTGATCAATAAATCAGATCATTATCTACTTTGGATGGAAATAGAGTGGAAATATATTATTAAACCGTATCCATAAAACTATGAGAAGAAGCTACAGAAGCTAGTTTAGAAAGTCTTGAGACAACCTAAGATATGATTCGATGAGCATCGAAACACATCTGAAGTCTCTTTCTGAAAAAAATTTCTCGATATTCCTTCAAAACATTCTGTTTTTATTTCTCATATTCGATTTTTCATACCGAATTTTCATAAAAACAGGTTCTAAGTAAGGCTTGACCCTAAAAAATCTGATCAATATGCAGGAGTTTTTGCTGTGCCTATAATTCTTTACGGCTCAAAGAGGAAAACATTTATCATAAAGTAAGCCAGGTAGAGGTTCTTCAGCTTATACATATTATTTTCTCCGTATTCCTTCCAGCCTCAAATGCAATTTTCAGTGAAGCTTTAAATCGCTTAAAACCCTATTTAATCAGGATTTATTTAGGTAATTTTAAACGCCTTTTCTGTAATGATAAACCCTCAGATATACGTCGGGATGTTTTGGGACGTGTAAAGGTTTTCCAAGCTGCTTTTACACCAGCAAATACACTTTTGGTTCCTACCTGAACATTTTGCGCTTGTTTTCTGGCTGAATCAAGACTTTGGTCTACTTGTTTAACTATTTGACCTGCCGACTTGACACCTTCACCAACTTCGTCAGTCAGATCAGTAATTTCTAAATTAGTCATGCGAATTGCATCAAGAGTCGGCGGTAACTCTCTTGAAAGAGTATCAAAAAACTTTTCCGCACTCCGAGCTGCTCTTGCTAATTCTTGCAAAGCTGGTATCGCTGCTACTAAAACCGCAGTTAGACTAACAGCGACTAGGAGAAGAGATAGTCCCAACCAAAATAAGGGTTCGCTCACACTGATATCGTTATTGGCTATCCATTTGCTGTCCAATAGTATCTGAAGATTGTACCTGATGAGAAGTAATTTTGGTCTCATCTGTAGTATTTTCGTTTTTTAGCAATTGACTTTCTTGATAAGTAGCAATTACCCCAGCAGCGATCGCTTCTTTAAATCTATCTAAAGTTTCATCCCAGTTTGAACGTGCACTTGTAGAAAGACGATCTGCTTGAATTTGGACAGTAGTTGATAAATCTTCTGCCAAATCGGGTATTGCATCAGCAGATTTTTTTAATATCTTACGAGTTTCTCGACCTTTGCGTGGAGCAATAAGTAATCCAGTTAAAGTACCAATAGTAGCTCCAAGCATCAAACCGCCGATAAATGTTCTAGAACGGTTGTTAGACATTTTGCTATTTTCTCCTTTTACCCATTCTAAAGCTTTTTCAGCTTAACAAGATTTATCAGGGTATTATTTTATTAAATCCTAATGAAAATATGAACCTTGAAAAAGTTTTCTGATGACTCATGTGTCATATTTCTAACATACAGCACTTTGCAAATAAATTAATTGTAGCTTTGTCATGTGGGGAACAAAGGTTCTATGGAGATTTATTGATCAAAATTTATTCAATAATAAAATAAATTAACTAAAACTTATTAACTCCTATCAAAGGTTTTGCAACATTTGTTACTCGTAGATAGCGATTCCCAATTTTTCTTGCCAAAAATACCAAATTAATAATTTGTTGCAAATATTGAGTTCTTAAATATAAGGCTTTATTTCTTTTCTGTAATCTTTTTAACTGCTGCTGATTGTCATTTATAGATATTGGAGCTTGGGACAAAAAAGTAATAACTCTATCTTCGGCTGCACTCAGATTATCAGTTGTTTTTGCTAACTTTTGTTTAAGCTGCCATATTTTCCAGGCGACTCCTAGAAGAAATAAAGATGTAGAAATATTAAATGCAACAACTATTGCCACCATAAATGATTTTACAGGCGTTTTGATTGGAAATTACGTTTATCATAGCGTTTCTGAGAAGATAGAATGGGCAATGGGTGATGGAGAATGGGAATCAGACATTGGTTAATATTAAAAAAGATTAGATTTCAAGTAATTTCAAATTTAAAAGTAGTAAATTATTCCTAGCAATAGATACATTGGGATATTTTCTTTAAGTTCTCTGGGTCATGCCAAAACGCTTACTTGTAGTTGAGTCTCCTGGGAAAGTTAAAAAGCTCAGTAAAATCCTGGGTCATGATTGGATTGTACGAGCTAGTTGCGGTCATATCCGCGAACTGAGTAATGAAGGTGAAGATTCATTAGGTTTTATGATGGATGGCGATCGCGTGAAGTGTCGCTATGTACCCCGGGATAAACAAGCAAGGGAAACTATTGGTAAACTCAAGGCTGCTGCAAGAGGGGTAAGTGAGGTTGTTTTAGCTACAGACCCCGATAGGGAGGGGGAAACTATAGCTTGGCATTTAAAGGAGGCTTTGGGACTTAAGGAGCCGAAACGAGTTGTATATACGGAGATTACTGAAGCTGCGGTGAGAGCCGCTGTAGCTAAACCCCGGAGTCTGGATTTTAATTTGGTTGGTGCGGGTTTATGTCGGGATTGTTTGGATAAGTTGGTAGGTTACAAGGGAAGTCCTTTGGTCTGGACTTTGAATAATGGAGCAAAAAGTGTAGGTCGGGTACAAAGTGCGACTTTGCATTTAATTTGTCAGCGTGAAAGAGAAATAGTTGCTTTTGTACCTCAAGATTACTGGAGCATTTGGGTTGATTACGCTGAAGGTTTTCGAGCTTTTTTTAAGAAGGATTTGAGTGTAGATGTTACTGCTTCTCCAGAGCAACAGGAAGATGAGATAAATAGGGATTATCAAGGAAGTGATAAGCAAGAGGGTGGTGAGCAAAGGAATGATGATACAAAATTTCGCAGCACTAAAGTACCAGAATCTACCCGGGTTCTTTCGGAAGCAGAAGCAAATCGTTTAGTTGAAGAAGCCAAAAAACATACCCATCAGGTTATAGAGTACGAAGGAAAAGTGGTACCACGCAAACCACCTCCACCATTTATTACTTCCACCCTACAGCAAGCTGCTGGTTCTCGGTTAAAGTTTGCTCCGGAACAAACTATGAAGCTGGCACAGAAGTTATATGAGGCTGGTTTAATTACTTATATGCGTACCGATTCGGTGATGTTGAGTCCGGAGTTTTGCGCTAGCGTTCGTAAATGGTTAGAGCAGCACGACCCGGATAATTTACCCCAGAAAGCATCCAGACACCGTAGCAGTAAAACCGCTCAAGAGGCACACGAAGCTATTCGTCCCACAGATGTGTTTCGTCCTTCAGCACAGTTAAGGTTAGAGCTTCTTCCAGATGAGTTTAAGCTGTATGTGTTGATTTGGAAACGAGCAGTTGCCTCTTTATGTTGTCCTGCACAACTACGAAAAACTTTGATAATTACCCAGTCTGGTGCAATTCTTTGGCAAGCTAGGGGACAGGTTGTAGAATTTTTAGGTTATGCCAAGTATTGGTCAAATTTAAGTGGGGATACTCTTTTACCAAACTTGGAAAAGGGACAAATTCTTAATTTAGAGAATGCCGGTCATGAGAAGAAGAAGACGCAACCACCACCACGTTATACCGAACCCAAGTTAGTCCAATTGATGGAACGTAAAGGTATTGGTCGTCCTAGTACTTATTCCCCGACCATTGCGACTTTGAAAAAAAGGGGTTACGTTCAACTGACAAAGTCTCATTTACAACCCACTGTTTTAGGATTAGAGGTGGATGATTTTTTACAGAAAGCACTACCAGACTTATTAAAAACAGAATTTACAGCCACGATGGAAGATGCTTTAGATGGTATTGCAAATGGTAAACAAGCTTGGCAGAAATATTTAATTAATTGGAATCTGGATTATTTCGCACCAGCTTTAGAAAGGGCAAAAACTATAGCGATTAATACTGGTAAGGAAAATAAATCTAGGGGGAATATAGCTTCAGGGAATGTAGCTCCGGGGAATATATCTGGAGGTAAAAAATCAAAAGGGAAATTAAATGGTAATAAAACTTATTCCCCAGCCACAGGAAACTATGATAAATCAAGAACTCGCTGTCCTGAGTGTAATAATCATTTAGCCAAAATTAAAAGTAGTAAAGTTAAAAAGAAATATTTTTTGAAATGTCTTAGCGGTTGCGACAATATTGTTTTATTCTGGAGCGACTATAACAAAACTTGGCAAGCACCCCGTCAAAAAGGAGATGACAGGGCAAGTGATCAAACTACTCCGATTGATCAGGTTAAGAGTAAAAGTTCCAGTAAAGTTCGTAAAACACAGAAGGCTAAACTTACTAAATATTCTTGTCCAGTATGTCAAAAGCCATTGGAAGAATACGCTTATGTCAAAGATGGAGTAAATAAAAGTATGCTACGGTGTTCTGATGAGAATTCATGTAAGGATAACAAACATAAGGATGTGGCTTACTTTAATACTGCAAGAGGATGGTGGAGTCCTAAGTTTGGGAATTTGAAATAGAAGATGTCAATTCAGTTATCAGTTATCAGTTATCAGTTATCAGTTTCCCCATCGATAAATCGAGGGGCTTGAAAATAAGGAAATAAATTTATTTTTTTCCACGGATAAATCCAGGGGCTTGTTATCCTCTTTCTTTTTTGGTCACCGGAAAATATATCTTTCCAATAATAAATAAGTAATTAGGACTTACGCATTGACAGAGAAAGCAAAATAACAGGTATTGTTTTCAAGTCTTAGAGGCAGATTTTTAAATCATACTTTTAGTGTTCGCCAAAAGTAACAGTGATATTTAAAAGCTTGAAACGACGTATTTACGTTGATACAGGAGATAACTCTTTTGTACAGTGCGTAAGTCCTAGTAATATCTAAAAAAATCAAATTTAGATGGGAAACTCAAACTTTCATATCATGTCCACGTGAAGGTATAGCGCGGCAGTCCCCAATCTCAGCAACTGAGATATTGAAATATAAAAGCTTCAGAATTTTTATATTGTAACTAATTACCCGGACTCGATATCACTCATTGGTGCAATCAGAATGATTTAGCGATGGTCAAAGACCCGCCATAGGCGATCGCAATACCTTATTAGGTATATCTTAGGTGAAATTATGTTACTTTTGCGCAAGTTCTGCAAGTATGATTTTATTGATTTGAATGTTTATTTTTATTTATAAATTTAGTTAAAAATGATTTAAATTATTAAAGCTATTTATTTGTAGTAATGTTAAGCAATATTACTACGCTAGAAATATGTAACGAGTTTACAGTACTTCCAGGATATGATATTTTGATAATCACTGGAGGCGTATAAATTTTATTATTCATGATTCTGAAAGGCTTATCTTAACGTTAGTTTTATTAACCCTAAATTAGTGATAATTTTTTTGCTTAATATAAACATATACTGAATATCAATTTACGGTTGACAGTTTTTAAATAAGTATAAATTGATAAATATAATTCATAAAGGAACTAATTGTGCGCTGTCCTTAACTTCATAGATTTGAGTAGTTCAACAAGCTTTTTGTTGAGAGCATTATATCCTCGTTCATTTAAATGAAGTTCGTCTAGACTATACTCTTGCAGCATCATTCCCTGGCTATCGGCAAGAATAGGAAAGGCATCAAATACAATAATCTTATCTTCAGCTAATGTTTTTATATAGGTATTTAGCTCCTCAACCGCTTTACCTATTTCATCTGACCAGAAAGGTTGACGCTCGAGGGGTACTTTCCCAACTGGAAAAATGGTAGAGATGATTACTGTTGCACCTATTTTTCTAGATTCATCTACAATTTCTTTGATATTTGATTTACATGTAGCAATGATAGAGTTTTTATCCTCTGGAAATAATCCAATAGTTTTTAAATCGTTAATCCCAACCTGGATAATGACTACATTGGGTTGTAAAGAATTCACATGATACGGGAATCTCTCTATTGTTTGTATTGAAGTTTGAGAGCTAATCCCACGATTGATAAATTCATATTTACTAACATCATATTCATTGATATCTGGAAATATCCAACTTTCCGCTCTGGAGTCACCAAAGAAGACTATACGAATTTTGCTTGTATCAATAGGTTTTTTGATGTTTGCAGGATAATAATTTAATCCATTCGGGTCTAAACGAGTTTCATTAAGTTCAAGATAATACTTTTTAGCTCGATTAAAGAGAAGAAAGTTGAGAAAAATGGAACTTCCCAATATCAATAATAATATAAAGATTAATAGTATATATAACTGATTTGATTTCATATAAACAGATGATGAAGAGACTAAAAATTCACAGTCTTATACTCCATTGTAATAGCATCTTCTAATTTCATAGGGCTACTTGTCCTAAAAACAATAACATATAGGAATTACGACCGTACCAATAGATTATCTTGTATATCAAAATTTTTAAATTGTTTTAGACTTTTATAAAGTACACTTTGATTTCTTACGATGTTCTTCCACTACCGTAAGAAATTATCCTAATAATATTGCTAAAATCTTTGAAAATATACCTTCTATTTTTAGATTTCTGAGAATATGTAAATTTGAATATTTAATTAATTTTTTCTAAGTACTGAATACAATCACCTCTACCGAAAAGAACTTGTAAAAAAAGCGATACGAATACTTTGAACAAAAATTTCTAAACACAAAATACTGACAATTATTCCCCAAAACCAATAAGGTAATAACAAATATCTCTGAATTTTTTCTATATCAGAGCCTCTTCTCACATCAAATAAATAGCCGATATTCAGAAAATTGATCATAGTAGCTTGAATACCCAGAAATTGAATCATCAACTTCTGAACATCTGGAGGTGTTCTAAAAGCGATGACACGGTAGTGTCCGCCATAGGCGATCGCTAATATAATTAATCCCCACAAACTCATTAACATAAACCCATATCCTAGCCATTCTCGAACCCAAATAAATGTCATAACTAATAAGAATACTCCTAAAAAAATCAAAATATTATTGGTTATTTGAGGATTTCGAGAAGCTACAATCAGCAGACCACCCACTATAGAAGAACCAAGGAAACCTGCACTGGAAACTATGGTTCTACGAAACCTGCCGAAAGATTGATAATAGCTCCATGTAACACCATTACCATTAGGATATATTTTTACTTTCACAGGTCTTCCACCCAACATTAATATTGCGATGGCGTGTCCGATTTCGTGGAAGAAAACACCTAATATGTAGTAGGGCATAATAATTTTTCTTCCTAACTTAAACTGCCATAATACAAAGGTTATGACAGCAATCATCAGTAACAAGTAAAGTTCTTGGCGATCGCTTGCACTGAGGGTATCAATGTTTAACCATCGGATAATATCATTCCACGAATAGTCTACAAATGATTGGGCTAAGAACATTATTCAGGTTGCCTTGGTAGAATGCTGTACTCATATGAGATGTGATATAGCGTACAATCTTCTGGGTATCAAGACAACTAGGATACATGGGATTGAATTTGAGATAATTAAGTTCTCATAGCCCTAATGATATAAGAACTTAATGATTTGACATCCCCAGCGCCCTATATCCCCTGGTTTAGAAAACCAGGGCTTTGGTTGCGTTTTTGATAAGTACTTATATTTTATTGATAGATACAGAATAAATAGACAGTAATTGCTTTTTGGGCAATTAAAGGCCATCTTCTCAAAGCACCTAAGAAAACTCTGAAATTAAAATTACTTAATCGACTCAAAAGTATTTTTCTACATACTTTATAAGAGAAACCGATTTCTGTTAACTTTGTCAATACTTCTGGAATATCTGCATACTCCAAAGTAAATAGAAGTTTAGGATTCTGGGTAAAATAATGAGTTCCAGAAACACAGTCCAAATAATTATTTTTGGTCAGATAAACTTTTCCTTGAGTCGCACAAAAGGCAGTCCAATAGATTTGAACTGCGAGATTTTTTAAACCAGATTCCCATGTACTGACACCTTGTTGTACAAGTTCTGTCCGGTACACTAAAGCTGTTGTTAGTCCTACACCACCAATACTCTCTTGTAAACGCTTTTCAAAAAGTCTTGTTCCATTATCTGTGAGTTTATCTTCTTGTAGATCAAAGCAATGTGACTCGAAAATCTCACCAGTTCTAGCATCGCTTTTGGAGAAATTTAAAATTACCAATGCTAAATCGGAATGCTTTTGTAACACCTCAATCAAATCAGCGATCGCACTATCAGAGATGTTGTCATCGTCGCTAATAACCCACACATATTTACTTGTGGCTTGTTGGATACAGGATGCTATATTTCTGACTGCGCCAATGTTTTCTTGGTTGCGTTTACAGACAAATTTGACATTAGCAAAATTTGCTTGCCATTTTTTAACGACTTTGGGAGTATCGTCGGTAGAGCAGTTATCAGATATCAAAATTTCACATTCTAGTTCAAACCCTTTTATGGCATTAGCTAGCCATAGCAATTGTTTGTCTAATAGCTTGGCGCGATTATATGTCGGCAGTGCGATAGTCAATAATTTACTCATAGTAATTTATGATCAAGTTTAATTATTGGTTTGGGCACCTCAGAAGATAATCATTAGTATATACTTAGATTAGCGAAGATAAAAAAGATACAGTTTGTTTTTTATTGTAATGTATTATTGGTTGATATTATTTTTTCCCTTTCCGACAATAAAGAATTTCAATAAAGCTTAATAAATCAAAGTTTTATATAACTTTCTGATTATCAAAATCCGAAATAATGCTTAGTGAGTGAGTATATATAAATTGCGATATCATCTAAAAACTCAAATCTTGTGATGAAACCCCAAAAGAAGCGCAAAAGTATTCAGGATATCCTCAAAGCACGTCAAAAAAGTAGTTTTGTGGGACGGGAAGAACAGATTAAGATATTTAGTCGCAATTTAAATTTACCTTTAGAAGTTGAACGCGATCGCTTCATTTTTAATGTTTGGGGTCAAGGGGGTGTGGGGAAAACGACTCTTTTAAAGCAGTTTCGCAAGATTGCTGAGGAAAATCAGCAGTATTTAAAAACCGTTACTGCTTTCACTGATGATGACCAGAAAAGTGTTCCGGAAGCAATGGGAAGATTGGCTGCACAGTTTGAAGAGAAAGGTCATAAACTGGGGAAATTCACTGAACGTTACCAGGTTTATCGGCAGAAACAGCAAGAGTTAGAATCTGACCCGGAAGCACCCCAGGGATTTTCGGCATTTTTAGGGAAAACCGTAGCTAAAGGTGGTTTAAATTTAGCCAAACAAATACCTGGAATGGGTATTGCAGCAGGAATGATAGATGAGGATGCATTTGCTTCCCAGACGGGAGAATGGGCTGCATATGTGGCGAAGAAATTAACTAATAAGGATGAGGTAAAGTTAGTACGGGAACCGATAGAAGTACTAACACCGATATTTCTAGAAGAAATCAGCCAGGTATTGGATGAATTTAATATTGTTTTATTTTTTGATACCTATGAGCGTACCGATGATTTTTTAGATAGCTGGTTATTAGATGTTTTTGAAGGTCGTTATGGAGATGTCCCTTCTAATATATTATTTGTTATCGCTGGTCGTCAGGAGTTAGATAAAAACCGTTGGGCTGATTATGAAGGATTAATTGCGCGTTTACCTTTGGAAGTGTTTACAGAAGAGGAAGCACAGCAATATTTAGCTCGGAAAGGTATTACTGACGAAAAGGTAATTAAGGTGATTTTGGAGCTTTCCGGACGCTTTCCCTTATTAGTTGCAACCTTAGCCGCAGAAATTCCCAACGACCCCAGTAAGATAGGTGATAGTAGCGGTACTGCTGTAGAACGGTTTTTAAAGTGGGTAGATGACCCCAAACGGCGAGAAGTGGCTTTAGATGCAGCCATACCCCGGTATATAAACGAAGATATTTTAATACAGTTACAGGGTGAACAGGGGAAAGTTTTATTCAACTGGCTTAAAGAAATGCCCTTCATTAACGAACGTCATGAAGGTTGGGTATATCATGATGTGGTGAGAACCCAAATGTTACGTTACAAGCGGCGATTATCCTCACAAAGCTGCTCAGAATTGCATGGGAAGTTAGGGGAATACTACGATAATTTACGGAATGATTTGCAGTTAGATGAAGATAAAGCCTGGTTGGATAAAACTTGGTTTAGTTATACCTTGGATGTAATTTACCACCGATTATGTGAATCCTCCCACAAATATTTGTCTATTGCTTTGAATGAATTTTTGATTGCTCTGAAGAATAAGCGTGAATTAGCTCAAAGTTTCGCAGAAAGAATATTACAAGCTGGAAATAATGCTGAGAGTACCTCTGTGAAAGATTGGGGTGAAAAGCTAGTTGAGGGTTTGAAGTCTTTTGAAGATAAGCGGTATGAAGAAGCAGTTAAGATGTTTAACGCGCTTGTGGAATCATCTGAGATTGAAGTTAAATACCTACCAGTTGCTTTAGATTGGCGGGGTTACGTTTATCTTTTAATAGAACGATATGAAGATGCAATAAAAGACTTTGAGAGTGCAATTGAAATTGACCC
>ERZ1740062.1285-NODE-1285-length-10552-cov-9.459750_pt1 | contig 10552 bp, 7 predicted proteins | sample MGYA00581741_ERZ1740062 | MGnify/ENA primary metagenome ERZ1740062 (study PRJEB43018, sample SAMN04849747) | marine metagenome | isolation source: floating plastic debris | place: Pacific Ocean | collected 2008-09-01 | study: EMG produced TPA metagenomics... | reverse complement strand
AGCATATAGTACAGGCTTTACAGTAGTTTATGGTGAAAATGTCAAGGGTTCACACTATGTAATGAGTAACCTCTCCATTATCTCTATTGTTTCAATCTGCCCTCCTTGTATTCTGGTTACACAGTAGACTTTTAGACCTCCTTGTAATTAGCGAGATAAATTCTTGTTCAATGACATTACTGACCCGATGCAGATTGTTTGATGTTTGGTGCATTGGAATTCCTCACTTGGTGCAGGAGTGTTTTGATTTGAATAGAACCATCAGTTTATGGTGAGAGCTATAGCACCAATGTTGTCATTGTTTACCAGACAGGGTGTTAATTTGTCAAGTGGTGTGTCTCCCAACAACTACTCGACCACATGTAGCCATCTCATCATAAGATACTGGGGGGAGGACTTGGCAGAAAATTAAAAGGCAGTAAAGTGTTTAATAGCCGCCACAGGGTTATCAATCAATTAGCTGGCCACAAATTTTAAGTTGAGCGTGTTGGTTAGAAAAATCCATACTTTTCTATAATAAACACTTCCAAGAACAACCTGTATTCTAAGCATTACCTGCTGACGATAATATCATTACGCAGTGAAAGCTTCAGACCATTGGACAAAGTTATGGTTAAAAAAGATTTCAGTCTTCGAAACTCAACAATTAACGCCAACGACACAAATTTTCACTCTTCCCAGTCTATTGCATAAAAAATTTGATCTGTTAGAAACTTTTGTCAATACTAACATTGTGATGGGGATTTGTTCACAAAGGTTGGTGAAATCACAATAATAATTATAGCTTGTTACAACATGATTTGTATTTGATACAATGATGTGTCCATTGAAAAGCAGCCGACGTTTGATGTTTGCCGCTGTATTTAGTGATTAGCAGGGATTTAACCCACAGCCAACACTTTGCCTCTGATTTTCGTATTGTTACCACTGATCATCGGACAAAGACGTTTATCGGCCTTCAAAAGTCTCGAGGAGCAAGCACAGCACTTGTATAGGTTTCCTCCATGTAAACCAGAACAGTTCCGTTGAGATGATTAGCGCATATCACAGGTTTCTTGTGATTATGAGCATTATAAGATTACATCAAAGGCATTAAACTCAAATTTTACACCTTAGGAGCCAACGTAATTTTAAGCTTGTTGGCGGTGCGTTTCAGTTTATTCAATTTTAGCATAAATTCTATAATTTTCTGCACCTTATGACTTATAAGCGCGCTAAAGGAAAAAATCCCTGCGCGACAAATAAGGTGTTTGTCAGGTTTCCTTTTATGCAAGATGAGAATGCAATCAGTGGACAGGAATGATGGTGCGGCAAATTTTATCCTCTAATCTGTCAAGCCGAAGCCAACATATGCTGCGGATTTGAGACGATTTCAGTAGAAATCATAGGACATGCAAGGTTTCCTTACCACATTTAGACTCAGATCACACAAAATCAAATTTAAAAATTCTACTGACCACCAGCGACTTTGTAAATGCAATTATTTCAGGCGCCTCATTGCTAGCTCCCAAGGTAAGGCTTATCAAAGCCATGATATGATGAAGCAGGGAGAAGCACTCGCCCTAGGGTAAAGCTTGGCTTCATCCAGCATCAGCAAAAGGGCTGAAAAGCAGTTTCCACAAATTCTTGCAATCATCAATTAGCAATAAATCATCAGTTTTGTATGTTGCTGTCATGAAATTTTTAGGGATTCCATGTGGAGAGTTTGGTGCTTGATGAAGCAAATTTTTCATCAAGTTAACTTGCAATCATTTGTCAGAGTTTGATTAAATTGCACCCTAGGTTTCATCTCATCAAAAGAGTTATAAAATTACTGAATTCAATTTTTGCACATGATTATTTGAAATTCACACATCTGTTGTTGATCTGCAATGTTGCGTATACAATGCACTATGTATACGATGCAACCAAAAATCTAAGAAAAATGATGTGCTTCATAGTTAATTAAAATTATGTTGATAGTTACTACGGCAAGGTGTTTTCATAATAATTTTTTCTTTCGATATTGACATTTCAAGTTTGGGTTTTTTCAATGCATCATTTTTATTTTTTTAAGACAACAACGGTGATGAAATGGATGAGATATTAATAAGACAAAAAGTACGTAAATTGCTGTACTGCATAATAAATAACAAAAATGCAAAGGAAAAGAGCATAGTTCTACTAGCAACGACAATGACAAAGGATAACTGGTCATAATAATGATTCAACAAAAATATAGAAAATCTCTGGGTTTTTTTACTCCATGTAACATAAATTAATTGGCAAAAAATCTATCGTGCGGTGAGCATAATTCTATTTGTCATCACTGCTGACAGCTTTTTTTTTCTAAATTTGAAATGCATACAGAGAGCCATTTTTATGCATACACCAACAACTAGAGGCTATGACAGAAAAAGTGGAGAAAAAAAGTTGTTTATAATAATCATATTTGAGTAGACTAGACTAGGGTTTTTCTTCTGAGTTGAAACAAAAATACAGAATTTGTATCACTGTAAAAAGATTCCTTCAGATTGTATATTCAAGAGACAAAAAGGTGGCATTAGAGGTGCTGAGTAATAAAATTCGCTGCTGCCACTAGACAATTTAAGATAACATTCATGTATACAAGACTTGGTCTTGCACTAACAACATACACAGTAATATACACCATTTCAAACTGATTGTCACAGAAAAATTTTTATGACACTAAAATATTTCTTGTAAAATGACCTGACATAAACTGGAAAATAGTAAGACTACAACATAAAATCAGCTTACACTTCGCCCTTGATTCGAGACAAGGTACTTAGCAGGTTTTTCAGATCTTCTCCTGCCGCAGCAGCTGGATTTCTTGATAGAAGCGAGGCTGCTGCTGATACAGGCGGTAAAGCTGAAGAAGTTATCGGCAGCGAGTATGGAGAAAATCTGTGAGGTAACGAAACTGCTGGTCTAGGTAAGGCTCCGTTGGATGTAAGCCCGTCCATACCACCAACAGGTGGGAATCCCTGTCGTAACAGCTGGCTAAATAAAAATGGATTCATCAGGGAAGCAGCTGCTGCATTAGGGTTCAAGTCCATAGCCGTCGGGGGTAGTAGTCCTGCAGTGGCGTGGTAGTTAGGCTGAGACATGTAGCCCGCAGCCATGGCTGCCATGTTACCAGTAGCGTGACAAAGGTAAGAGAACATAGGATGATTCGCAGACGGATGTATTACAGTCACATTAGGGGGTGAATGTTTTCTCAGAGAGGTCGGTGGCTCAGGTGAACCACTAGATGTGACAGACTTTGTCGGAGATTGTTGGCTTTCTCTCATTATTTTAGGTTTGCTGCATTCCGCATCTATAAAAATAGAAGCAAAAACAAGAATTATTAATTATGAATACTAAATTGTGACCACAAGACAAGTGCTGAGCAGAGCTTGTCTACAAGTGATTTAATAGTTTTAAGGAGACAGTAGAACTTTTCTGGAGACGAATTTAAGCATCAGATCACATGACCCTGACCACCGTAGGTTCTTATCTTATCACTGTTGTATTACAGCAATTACAAGGTGATAGACAGTAGGCCCTCAAATGCTATAAACCTGTATAGTCCTGGCCCAGACTGTGGCAATATCATCACAATAACGCTATATGCTTAGCACTGATAAACCCTGATTGTCGACAATTAGCAAAACCTCTTTATTGGCCACAAGGCCTTGTAATCTGTGATCAACACTGGCTGATTTTGAGGTGAAATAAAATAAAAACAGTATCAAAACACCTCTTTCATGGCGACTGGAGAAAAGAGCTTTGGTTTATGAGTAAAAAAGATTATTTATCATTAGGGCATAAACCACATTAATTTAACACTTGGTAACATTCAATTTGACTCCATTTTTTAGACGAAAAATACTTAGCATTATTGTCAAGGTTCAAAGCGACCACAGGGAGAGTGTGAGCTAGTGCAGAATTTACGTGGTACCTGTCAATGACTTCAGACAATCACAGACAGTGTGGAACAAATAGATTGGCAAGGATGTCCTCACTGATAGTGGCATGGTTGGTGATACTAAAAAAAATTTTTTCAGCTGGCTAACAAAAGATTTGCTATGAAGTTTTATGTACTTTGGTAAGTTTTTATTAGGTTTATGACGTCAACTCTGGCCCTCAAAAAATCAGTGCAAGTATTGCATTTGCATGAGAAAATGATACCAATAACAAAACAACAACAAGGCGCAAGAGCTACTTTTCAGGTGCAAAATCCAAGAGAAGACAGTAGATGATGGGCTGATTGTGATCTGAATTAATGTAGTCGTATTAAGAAAATGATGAGCAGTGAAAATGGAAGGTGTATTTGATAGGCGATTGGGAATATATCTACAAAATGTAGCCGAGCTGATCTAATGAACAAACAGAATACGGTGCCATCAGTAAAACATGAGGATGCCTCTCAACATGGGATTGGGCTACTTGGAGAGCGATTGCCTTAGCTTGATGTTCATGTGCTATCACTTGTCATCTAGTCATGTCGAAACACTCAAACTGTTAGATATGCTTTAGATAGCACATTGAATTCTATAGTCAAGTGTTTTCCATGTTTAGACCAGGGTGTGAAGCGTAATACAGCAAACAGATTTAGCCTTGAAAACTTGGTCCGTGAGCAGCTTTAATCGTCTTAACTGGCTGACACCAGAGACCAGTGGCAACAAAATTAGCATAAACACAGATTAGGGAGCGCTGGCCACTATTGATCGACAGGTCTTCAATAATAGCACTTGTAGTCTTGTAGCCAGTGACAGGTACAACAAAAGGCAGACAGCAGCAAGGTGCCACTTTCGTCAGCGACTGATGGTTGTATCAAGCATATACTGGGACAGTATGCACTCGTCGCAATATTTATTCGGGAATTACTTTGATGTTATGAGCATATTTTCGGTAATGCAAAGAGAAAATATGAGTGCAAAACTTGAAATTTTTGACAAGTTAATTGTAGTGTGAGGGGTGTTGTTTATTTAATAATATAGGTGTAAGAATGAAAAATTATTTTTCAGGGAAAACTATCAAAAATTAAAACTCACTTCAATTATGGATGCAGCTATTAATAAATCTAACACCCCCCCCAAAATCCAAATAATATAACAGATTGCACGTGGTAACAAGCATTCTTGTATTTTTTTTCCTCTGATTACCACCACTAATAAGGTAGCACACATTTCTTATTATTTTTCCTGATGTGTGTGGTAGGATGAGAATTTGATATGGATAGTAACATTGACATGTCAATAATGCAGTGAGGAGCGATTATCACTGGCATAAAGGTTTGTCTGAAGAGCATAATATAAATGTAGAGAGGGTTTTGGAAGGATGAGAAGCTCTAGTGTTTTATAAACATTTTCAATGTAGCTCAGCTCGGTGCAAGTGTACTACTTCATATGTGTTAAAGTGTGAGCTCACTTTGACGCGCCACAAGACTTAGGCCATATTAAACAATAAAATCCCCCCAAAACCAGTGTTTACTGTACATCACATAAGCAACTTAGCAGCAGCATCAGTAGCAGTAAGAGTAGGTGAGCAGCAGTAGGTAAGGTAAGAAGCAGTAGTGAGAGCTACATCGCTAAGTGGGTGGTCGCTACAGACAGACTGGCAGCTAGGCTATCGATAAGTGTGTGCTTACCGAGATAGCGCGCCAGTTAAATGACGTAACGGCCACCCATTGTCAATCAAATAGAGATGAGTTACACCGACAGAGCACAATCAGCTCCAAACTGTGAAATCATTATCAGCTTCGCTTTGACCACTTTACCGTGTGGGGACGACCCTTGCCACCTCCTACCTTATGATATTTATCATGAACCATACTGAACACTGAAGATTTTATGAGGTGTTTTTTGGCAAATAGAAAAACACTTTGTAAAAGGTCTTAAAAAGATAAAAGGGTAGATTGAAATTGCTACGCTGCGTTATCTAAGCTTTTCAGAGTAGACGTGTTAAAAATGCTGCTAGAAAACTTGTAATAGAGAAGTCCTATCTGTGTAAGCCGCGGGATAAACAGAGTTAGTATTAGACTAGGGTGTAGCCTGGCGCATCCATTAAAGAGTTCCCGCTGGTTATCAGCAAAGAAAATGGACAAATTGGTTCCACTTAAATGGCCGTACACGCTTTTATTAATTATCTTTACTAAAATGTCCTCCTATCGCGCAGTAAATGAGGTCTGAAAGACCCGAGCCGCCAAAGTTAGCCATACCTAGTTACCGAGTAATGTTTGAATATACCCAGTGTGAGAATACAGCAAAACACAATTATCGACTGTTTTATGTTGGTAAAACATTGCAGCTACTTGGTTATATAAATGTTGACAAGGACGTTAGGCAAGTGGCGAGGGCGTCAGGCCGTCTGTTAGGGACTTGCACTGTAAATATGACTTTCTCACTCTACCACTTGACTACTATCACACCTCAAGCCGGGCAGCTTTAAGAACTTAACACCAAGGCCTGCCAGCGAACTCCAAATCCAGATATGTGTCAAAAACAAAGTCAACAAAACGCCAGCAAGTGTGAAGCAGGGGATGAAAGAACCGTTGGCTTCTCTCCAGAAAGAGATAAGAAAAAGTGCAGCGGATTGATTATCAGCACTAGACACCGTGTACATACACAGCGGGGTAAAATATAAAAGCGAAAGTTTTCATTTATTGGTGAGATTTATCATAGATAATTAGCGCCGCTGGTAATTGCTAATTGGTCTGTTATGTAAGCGACCACAAAGAGAAGGAGGTTATGAGATATAAAGAGGATTGAAGTCTTGGAAAACCAGCCAAATAGGCTTATATTATGATACATGGTGCGATTATAGAGATATATCCACTTAATATGATAAATCGACAATCTCCAGTCTCTGCTTCATGACAATTATACTCAGTGATAGGTGTTAACGTGGATAGTTTATACTTGAGAAACCATGTCTGAATCAATCACATTCCTCACCAATAATCACTTTTTTACAAAATTTAACATCTTTTTATGAGCAAATTTATGCATACAAGTTATTAAAAGTAAACAACTTGCCAACATGAGCATTAACTGTCATTAAAATTGCATATGTTTGGGATATTGTACCACCATATTCTTGTAGGTTTAGAGCCTACTCCGGTAGGATATTTTGTCTTTGAGTCATATGAAAATAGATCCTAGTTTAAAAACAAAGCTCTTTCTCCAGCCAGTTTAACAACACAAATATACCAGGAACTTTACCGATTTTGTTCCTCTTGAGATTTTCAACTTACCGTTATTGCTAAGAGCTCCAGGAGATTCTGAGTTTCTCAGATCTTCAGATGCGCTGCCGGTTTCTGCTGCCGGGTTACTCACAACATCTAGATCATCTTCACCCTCAGATTCGTCATTATCTCCACCTGGAGAACTCATCTGTGAAGACAACCTCCTGCAAAACAAAGAGTTATATCTCTGAAGATCTTTATAGAATGCCAAGACAATTATATCATGACAAGTTCTTTTTTTGCTAAACAAGCTGATTTACGTGTTACACAATAAAATGTGTAATTTGTTTTTTATATATTGTACTCTTCAGAGTTTTTGCTTGTAATCCTTTAAGTTTTCTAACCCATACAATATTGGAAAAAAATGTTATTAAGACCCTATTAAGTGAAAATCTCAATGTATATTAATAAAATGATGTGTGATTTCACCAGACATTTCAACACCTGTTTCAAGTGTATGATCTACCACAAATATCGGATGGCGAATTGACACAAATCAATAGCTGATAGATCTGCTAGGTGCTACCAACTTATTTTTGTTTTTCTTTCAGCAAAATATGACAAATATTCATTGACTGTGGCGTAGTATGTTCAGTGATTGAGTGCAAGTATTGGCAATACTTGCAGCAAACTACAAACCAATAGGTATCAGGTAAACACGACCAGAGTGTTTCCATTACAGTGTTTTCTGTGTTTTAATTAATCATTTATTAGCACCTCTAATCAAAACACATAACTCATGTTTTGTTTTGAACCTCTTACACAACATCAAGAGGTCAAGGGAGTAGACATTTTAGAATAATTTACAGTTTTTTCGAGACCCTCGTTAGAAAAAATTGTGGCTTTGCTACCACAGCAGTGCCAAACGCTGATTAAACCTCCTCATCTACTCAATTGGATAGAATATATAGTATAGTGACATTCAATTAATTTGTGACAAAGTTAATGGTGGGAAATAGGAGGTTTATGGTTTGGTGGTTGGTTTATTTCACTGATTCTGCCAACATTCTATAGGTGATTATGCATGATTACATAGCAGAGGTGTTAAAATCAGAAAGCTGTGAGCGATTAACAGAGAATCAAAAAAAGGGATCAAATAACAATCAGAATGGATAAGTAGCATGGCCGCTGTAAAGCTTATGACCACCACAGTTGGTGACATCAGTATATTTGAAAACACTGGGCTAAGACTGTCATTATTCTATAATCAGATATCCTATAATACCAGATTGCATTAAAATTCAAATGGAGATTTGATTACTTACTTTTTCTCTCTTCTACCACTGCCTGTATCTCTGAAACCTTTAGCAAACGGATTGTGATCAATCTTCAGCTGTGTAATCTGTAAAACAACAGTAGCACCATTATTATTCAATCAACAACCTTGATATTTTTTGTGTCATATTTTTACACCTCTAACAAAGCTAGCGAGGTGATTAAAATAACACAAATTGCAGCAGCAATACACACAAGTGCTGTTGTCGCAAGGCTGTTACTATCTCAATCCAATTTTAAGTATGATCACTGGGCCAGACTGTGTGGGACCAGGCGGAATCAGGTTGCTAATGACCAAACCAGATTGAAGCGACGTCGGCAATTTAAGCCTGACACCTTGTAAATCGAAGCTGATTTCAGGGAGCCAACAATGATTTACTGTTGACACTGTTACCTCACCCAGTATCCACAATTTTATCAGATTTACAATAATATTCTAATCAGTTTCACACATTCTGCAGTTATTATGCAAACATAATTGATATTAATACATGACACACAACAAGTGACTGGACTGGCATTTCGGTGTATCATATTTTTGAATATTAAATTGATGTACTCATCTTGTCGACAACTAATGCAGAGGAAGAAATATAATAAAAGGCAGGTCGTCGGCGCTTCTTTTATCTGCCAGGATTAGTCCTGACTGGTCTGAGTTATATGATAAAACAAGAGGATTCTGGCCTCCAAGCACATTCATAAGGTTTCTTATCTGATCATGGGTACAGTACATAGTCTCAAATTAAAATAAATGGAATGTTGAGCTCACTATAATGTTTCATTACAATTTCTATTGTGACTCAAACTGTTATATTTTATATCTTTAGCTGCGAGGCTCTAGCTGAATGAGATGGTGTTTATTGCCTGATATCCAAACTACCACTTAGCGAATTCTCGCCGAATGATGACACTATGTATGCCAGGTCTCAAATCAGGATCAAAGCCGCTCAGACGCAAGATTAGAGAGTAGAGGTGTATGAATATTACATAGTGTAAGTGTGACACAGTGAGTTAAACATGACAGTAATCCAATGTACCAATACTCTTCCCAGTTAGCCTATGCTGTATAATTTTCTGGCTGATAGTGAAAAGCGCCCTGTAATAAAAACTCGAGGCGTCGTGTTCACACGAAAGACTGTCCAACAAAATGCCAAACAATACAAGGCTTCATTTTAATTAATACTAGTATGTATAACTTCAAATGAGGCCGCTTCGTACACCCAGATCCGCAGGCAGATTTTTTGTCACCCGCGAGGAAAGCTTATGTAAAAACAATACTGTGTGCACTAAATTTACTACCAGCACATTCTGTAATAGAGCCATGTCTGCGGTGGCAAAAAACTTGCATCACCACGCAACGGAGATGTCTTGTGGAATAGTTTTGACTTACTTTCTCGTTTTGGTAAGCTGTAACTGCGATGAACTGAGTTTCTTTGAAGACGTAGGTTCTAAATGGACTGTAAGGCAGTTTGACAATGTCGTTGCATTTCACTAAATGAAACCTGGGCTGGTATTTGTGCATCGAGTTGAGTATTGTCTGTAAACAGCAAAAAGGAACATATGGAGAGATAAATTAAAGGAGGTGCCAATACAAGCCTGCCGAGGTACAAAGAATACAATATATGCGCATCAGATCTGCCTTGAAAATTACCTGACATGATATTGCGGACCCAGACGAAATTGTTACACAAATTGTTTCACAGCTTTGATTTTCTTCCTGGCATTTATAGCACAGTATATCACATAGACCAGCAGCCATGTAAAATAATGATGGTATATTATTATGTGAGAGTGAGAGACAATTATGTAGGAATTAAAGTGACTAATTCTAACAAGATAATTGAGTAACAGCCTTGTAAGGGTATATGTGTGTCTACAAGGCGAGATCGCTGTGCTGTCAGTCAATGTACCATGTTATAAAACATGTACTACAAATCAGTATTTATTTACAGTTTAACATGGCAAGCTGGCGCCTAAGCATCATTTACTAAATCATCTATATCATCGTTAGGTCAAAATTGCTTGAAAGTTCCTGAAAAAGTAGCT
>ERZ1740062.1284-NODE-1284-length-10553-cov-15.028958_pt1 | contig 10553 bp, 8 predicted proteins | sample MGYA00581741_ERZ1740062 | MGnify/ENA primary metagenome ERZ1740062 (study PRJEB43018, sample SAMN04849747) | marine metagenome | isolation source: floating plastic debris | place: Pacific Ocean | collected 2008-09-01 | study: EMG produced TPA metagenomics... | reverse complement strand
CATGTTGATGGGAGAACAACTCTACCCTAGGGAACAATTGTTCTACTATTCAAAGAACCTTAATGTGAGTTGGTATCACATGCTTTCCAACCATAATTGCAATGAGAGGCTAAGAAGTGGTCAAACACCATGTAGCAAGTCGCTCTGATTTTTGCGTGTTACAAAACCCCTATTTTAATAGTTTTGTTGACCATTTTACTAAGTTAGAATTGATGACTTTTCTGAATGGACAACTCCCACTGACAAGCTCTTATCAGCTCTCCTTATCCATGGGGTTTACAAGCATCTGTCTGTCTTGCCATCCAATCAAAGAGCCACAGAAGGTTTGAAGACTTTATCCAGCCTAATACAAACACAATGATCTGCATTCCTATCATCGTATGTGTACTTTTACTGTGTTACCTGGTATGCATGTTATTGTGCTTATCCACTGAGCCTCACTACCACTTCTCTCACACGTGATATATAGATCATCTTTGAGTTGGTACCCATCTACACACTTATAATGTACTCCAGTGTTTGGAAGATAAGGTGAAGACACTTCTGCGTGAGACGCTTTATCAAATTCAGGTATATCCCCGCATCTTATAACTGTCAGAAAACACACAAGAAACGTGTACTTCCGATTAGTACATACATGTATGCTTGTAAGTGTGAAAGCATGTGGGTTTGATGTTAGACTTTCGCCATACAAATCGTTCCAATAATCATCATTTTCTTTTTAATTTCTACTGATAATTAATCAATATCAACTGACGATTCAGTCTACCGTATTACACATAATCCTGTGTACATCACAAATGCGGCTTAAAGGAAACAGCTATTTTCAGGATAATTTAGAAACCTTAGAATAGGGTAGGGTATTGTGCAGGTGTGACTCAACACAATAAAATATTCCTGCAAAATTCATTATAAGACCCTACTGTATGCTGTCACTCAAAAGGCATTTTACTGGAGATTTGACATGACGTTGTCCACATTTTGCCAAAGCACAGTAGAGAGTTTGTCTCAGCTCAACACCAAGTCTGAATTCAAACTCAGGACACTAAAAAAACCCTCTAGGTTTTCGGAGTTGTCAATTCCAGGAACTTGGAGAAGCAAATCCAAAATTGTTTGCACAAATGACTACCAATGGGACAGACCCGGAAATTCTGATCCATCCTTCATTTTGTAAATTGAATTGCTTCATCATTGTTATAAGCCTACCGTGATATCTTAGTAGGAATCTATTGATAATCGGATGACATCCGCGGTCGGAATCATCACATTTGAACACTACGCTCAGATTACCATCAGCATCTGCGTTTGTAACTGTGGGTCTGTATCTTGGTATGTAATGTCTATTGTTTCCGATGTAGATATTGTATTCTAGTATAATATGACCAATAACCTCTACTCTTACTGCTGACTGCTGAGGCAAACTAGACAATGTCACTGAACAATTGCCATGGATCGTCCGGAAAGAATCATCTTTAAGGTTTGGCAAGCTTATAATTCCTGATAAACTGGATGATCCGTAGTTGTGGTTTCCAATTTCGTGATTGCATGTCATAATTATAGCTGCAATGAAAGCCAATAAGCTAGGATTTATCTCGATCCATTTAAAACAAGTCAGTGTTTCAACGTGCAACAGAGGCGAAATAATATATGAATAAGGGGTCATCTTCCGCGTTCCAAGGCACAAAAAGACTATTATACCTATCATGTCATGTCATATTCTTTTGAGAACTCATCCTGTTTTGAGGATCAAATCAACCCGACCCCAGACTATGGAAACAACTCCAGTTATGTGTTATGGTGTATTTTTACATTTTAATCTAAAACCGATTTATATATAAAAGTAGGCTTCATTACATACAGCAGCCAGCCAAACACATGATTAAAAGGGATCCGAAGCTTTCGGGCATTACTTTAAAAATCAGTTTCAATCACAACCATCCAGTATCCACCATACATGCGAAATGCTAAATTCTATACCAAACCAATAATCAGAAGCCAAGATACAGACTGATCAATTTTTTATATGTCAGTCAGTGTAGCCAATGATCTTTCCGCAGTTCGCACATCCTCAAAACTTATTTTATTTCAACTTCCTTCATGTATTGAATACCGGTATAACCTGTTTTCCATAAAGTTCTAATGGTGTTGGTTATGTAGTCTCTAGCCTCTACTGGTAGGCGATAGCCCTGCATAGGGTTTTGCACAACATCAAAACTGCTATCTCTCTTGAGCAACATCAGCAGCTGTAGGTGAACAGGCTTTCAATGGTCCACAGCAGAAATTTCTGAATATTTTTCACAAAATAACTCTCACACAGGCTGGCTCTGACCACAGACCTGTCAGCCTGCCACGCGTCCGACAGGCCGAGCGAAGCAAGGCCCGGAGGATCTCTGATCAGAGGGCTCTGATCAGACACAAATTGCATACAGGCTGGCAGGGCAGGCTATTGGAAGGCCATTTGCACTGACTGGCAGAAAATTATATATAGCATGACTAGCACACTGTCAATGGAGGGTGAATAGTTGTTACAGTTACAGTAAACCGAAGAGGCTAGGTTTGTTTATTCCAGAAATCATTGATCGTTTTCATTTTCCAATTTAATTAATTGGTCAATATCTACTCACTCATGGTAAGTTTATTGAAAAATAAAATAAAATCCCTTGCAACTCATCATCTATAACCCTCAATGATTTTTATCCAGAATGTTAATTTTGGGCAGCACAAAATAGAAAGATAAACAATCATACTAAAGTTAACTCTCATATGCTGCATTACACTGACACTGAGTAGTTGCTGAACCAACAAGTTGAAATCCTGCACTTGATTTAAAATTGACCACCCTTGACCTGAAAAAAATCTGTCCCACAACTTTTTACCACCATCATTTGGAATATAGCATGTCTACAACAAGGTTTGTCCTCTATCAGCGACAAAAATCCATGCCGACATCAAGTAATACTACCATTTAATAATACTGCCATTTAAAATAGTGACTTTGTCACGGATTGGTAGCCTGACCATCCTAAGACTTGAGATGACAGGTTGGATGGGATTTCTTGATCATCAGAAGCGTAGTAACTGTCTTTAGTTCATTATGTCATGTATATGAAGTTAGACTATTTTTTGAGCTCTTTTCTTGAAATTTTTTGTTCTGACTGCCTCCTTGAAAATCAAATATTTTGCACCTTCATTTCTGAATTTGTTGGGCTGTATGTGACATCCCATGCCCAATATAAAATAATGGAATAAAAAGTACGCTCTTCTTGACATTCTGATCCAGGCTGATCGCCATTAACGTTTGAATAGCAACTTCGGACATCGTTTGCGTGTTGGACCAAAGATATATAACATAATTGGCAATATTGACATATTTATTTGTTAGCGCACTATTATGTCAAAAAAATTTTTGCCTGTGGCGGGCTTCTTCCAAATGTTGCGGTATCCAATATAACGTGCGGGGATGTTGTGTTCTAAACCGACTAAAAGAGCACAAGGCAATGTGCTTGATATAGCTCCGGGATATAGCTAACTGATGGGGAAGTGACCTCAGGTGGGCATTAACAAGTTTGGTGGACGACATAAGCAGTTTTAGGAAAAGCAAGATGGACCTCATAATTGTTTAGGAAGCGAATTTTAATGTTTGCAAAGTTCGCATCTGCCATTAATACTTATGTCCAACAGGTGCTTGATGCCCTCGAATATAAATCAGGCGCTCATAAGTCTGGTTGTCCCACACTCTACCACTGAGCTATACAGACAATCGGTAGGTTGCACAAAAAATACTTAGGTCGCTTGCGAAACGTTAAGCCCGTCATGAATATTGACAGAAGACAACAACATCGCGAATTTTTATGCCTTTTAATTTAAATTCCTGTAGGGTAAATGTAATCAACAATGGGTGCAGTAAGTAAAAGTCTAAAAGGAGTGTAAAGGATGGATCTTCCAGACTTCAGGCCCAGCACAGTGGTTTATTTTTGATTTAAGACGAAAAAGAAGACAGGGCTAAAACTATTTCACTTACCCGAGTTGTAAAAATAGACAGAGAAGGTTCTTGCTGTGTTTACTGTGGAAAGGGTGGCAGAAATGGAATTTTGACGCAGGATTCGATAGGTTCGGTCTCTGCCGATACAATATGAGCTATTAAATCCTGTGCTTACATTTAGAAACTCATCAGAATTACAGCCATATGTCTGAGTGTCGCGAGGATAACCTGTGAGTGCTGTGTACCCGTCAAAGCTGACATTACGAAACTCTATGGTACAGTTTCTGGCAGGTCCACTGGTATCCTGTGTATGAACAAGTCTACCGAACTGTAAGTCTGTAGATATGTGATCCTCAGAACAGAGATTGATGGTAGGAAGGTACTGTGACAGTGACAAAGTCATCAAAGCAGCCATAGTAAATGCGCAAGAGATGATGCTGATAATTTTACCTTGCAGCATGATAACAATGTACTTGTTTACTCTTGAGTAAATCTTTTATTCAATCTGTGAGAATCAAAAAAAAGTGTCAGTGGTTAGCCAGTAAGCCCCGTCTCTGGTGTGCTTTGCTTTTGCCAATTCATCAACGAGACTTAAAATTGTTCATAGTGAATCAACACAAAGAATTTGAGAACCTAGATTTAGATTGTATTTCATTTGTGTCAGGACTTCCTTGTCACACAGCCTTTTCGATGGAGCATTTTGCTTCAATTCACTTCTTCTAAAATAATAACTCACTTCTGAGAGTAGAGTAGAGTTCCTGGTCTTTGATAATTACAATGCCACAATCACAATACAATTCTATCCTGATTCCTCACTGCATAGAAATTAGAATAGTGAGGGCTGTTTCTACAGGCTTCTATAAAATGTATACAATGAAACAACGCAAAAATCTTCTACTCATCACATTATTAGGGAAGTAATTTTTTAATTTTTATCCTCATTATACTGATAAATGATATAGTACTGATACTGATACTGATAAAGCATGTCATCTTGATAAACAGGACAAAGAGCTCACTGGCGATACAGTTTTCGATAACTGTTTCGCTAAAGAGCTCTGTCACTAATGATCCAAGAATTTGCCTGCTAATTGAAGCTAGGTAAGTAACAACTTACGTATATAACTCTTCATAAAACCTAAAATGGCGGAGTTGCCTATCCAACTCCATTTTAATATTTATGAACATATGAGTCAGAACTTCCTTGTTTCTCAGGCAGTTCGCTTTAAAAACAATAATGATTATGAACAATAGACAAAGAGTGTGCCCAGCCACAATTCACTTCGCATACAACATACAGTAGAAGCCTGATATAAGTTTGCTAGCCATGTTTGATTATGATTTCATATGGAAATTCTGACATCCTTTACATCGAAAGCCATCTACGATCACCCTTTGATCATGCTACCTTATCCACGGCCTAATTGCATCAAACGTGGATAATCCATTTGCTTTCTGCATTTGAAGTGTTCCTACCCAAGTTTGTTTTTTCCAAAAGTTTTCTCTCTACTCTCCTACCCTAACCCTAACTCTCTAATCTCCTACCATAGCCCTAATTGAAAATCAATGAGACTTGATGAATAGACAAAGGCAGAGGGGTAATTAGGCATTACAACAGTTAGAGTTGTAAGGATTATCGTGAAAACTTAATTTTTGTACTGGGAAAGCATTGAAAAGATGATATTAAGCTGATAATTACCACTTGCGATGCGTGAAATCGCCAAATATCTGTACCCTTATATCATGCTTGAGGCAGTTTTTGTACCCTTATAAAGGGTAAAATATTGTACACGAGAGATAGGAAAAAATCCGTACTTTTTAAAGTGTACCCTTATAAGCAGCTGTACCCTTATAAAGGCGTCCCTTATAAGTGGCTTCTACTGTATTTAAACCAGAAACAAAATAAGCCAACAATCGCTGTGGAAAACACTTTGGCAGCGGTATCAAAAGATAAAGTGCAATGTTTGACATTCGGTTTTAAGTTTTGACTTACAAAATATTTCAAGGGTGAGTAATTATTATGAGGTGGATGGTCAATTTTGATTTGAGCAACACCCCCTACTAGGAAATAAGAGCAATTTAAGTTCATGTGCTATGAGTTATTATCACTTCCTTGTAAATCAGTTCAGGATTATTTTCTTCTGTAGGAGGGATAATCATTCTACATGCTACTCATGAAAAATAAAACGAATAATTGAGAAAAGTTACCTTATACTTACGTAAACTCAATGAATGGACCTTTGTCAAGTTTCAATTCTATGAAGGAAGCAGGGTAACAGAACAGGGTGGCTGGTAGGGGTGCAACAGGCACCTGACCAACACCTGACCCGAGGGTTTGTGGTCTGCCATACCCAACCCCATACCCTGGGGTTTGAGGTGTAAACCGGACCCGATTGAGTGCACAGAGAACCAAAACATATAAATTGGAGTAAACAGTTACTTCAAGTGGTAACAATAAAAAGCTTTCCACTCAATACTACTCAGAAAGTTGTTGACCAGATCAATTACAAGCGTATCTAACTGAGGTACAAACAAATAAATAATTCAAAAAAAATTGCTCGTCCTTTCTTATTCTGGGGTACTGATATGACTGCTTGGTATTGGGTACTCATACCAATCCGTGGTGACAAAACCAGGTCCTGACCCAGTCCTACCTCATTGGCAAAACCCATAATGCCCGACCCGGTTCTGAACCCCTGACCCATTCCAGCACTGGTAACAGGCTAAACAGCATGTCAAAGAATTAAGAATAGGTTGAATAGATTTGGAGTGTAACGTTCTCTGCTGTTATGTGTTGGATTATCTAATTGCCACCTGATTAATACAAATGGAAGGAGACAGAGTATGGAGAGGAGCGCTTCACATTACCTGTAATAGGCAGTTTAATAGGTAATTTACTTTCTCTAAATGTGCTTCTCTCCTTACTCGGTCTCTTAATGCACCAACCACCAAGAATTGTCAACCCATCACTTTGCTGCTAATTTTACCACAGAAAAATTGTCTAACTGGAATCTGGCTTTCATTTGTTCTCGGAGACAGAGCAATTTTTACAGTTTATTTACATTGTATGTTTTTCAACCCATAAATCTGATTAATTTGCAAAGAATTATGTCAATTCTTTTGAAGTAGTTATATTCATTCACTAACAAGCCTCAATTCTTCACGTGTAATTTTCTCCAATATCCAGACCCAACCTTTATTCGTGCACTCATCCTCATATCAGGCGCTCACTTCTGCAAACTTACCGACTAAACACTGTAAATTCCATGTGGAGATAACCATAATGCAGAAGAGAATTAAGTAGTGAGAAGTTGCTTTGTAAAAGTTCTAGAAATTTAAACATCTTTATTTCCATTCCAATAAATAAACACATGACACCATTAACATAGCTATCTAGGTATGAGGTCTCGTTTTCCATCATGCAGAAACCAGGAGAATCCCTGACCACTGACCACGCTACTGCAGAAGATGCCCATACATAGTAACACCGTTGGCAACGCTTGTCCAAATGATAACATCATCTATAGATGGAAAAGAAAAAAAGTGGCAAGAATTAATACCAAAATTTGAAAAATTAACAACAATTATACCATTTGGCATTACAAACACTTTTGCCAATTCATCTTGACTCAATGGCTATGTTATGAGATAGCCTGGGTCACACAGAGAGCCTGTCATAGACTAGGTATGTATGAGACTAAATCCAAAGGCATAAGATAATTTGTACCATATGCCTATGAAGCCACCAATCACACACCCCACTCATTTGTAGCAACAGAAAAAATACCTAATTTTTTTAGGAAGAATTCATAAAAGTTATGCCTGGATCATCAGGTCTGGCATTTGACAGTGGTTGAGTTATTTGTGTCCTTTTACTATTGTTCATATATCAAACAACAAAAACATGGCGAGGCATAAATGAGGTGAGGGGAGACGGATCTGGCTCTGCTTGTATTTGTATATAACACAATAGAACAAAATACATCACTCCAACACCGTGTCTGAGCCACGCATTACCAAGTGGAATAAATAATGCAACATGCGCCCAGTTCAAATGGCAACCTTTACTAGCATTGTTTATAAATTTACTTCATTCTACTCACATATATTGTGTCTCGCTATTCAGATTTTTTTCCAAGTCTTGTATTACTGGGGAGTTATCAGCGGATCGATTTGCGTTGCTGCCCTGTCCGAGTGTGCAATAATGCACAGCCAGATGCAGAAAGTGCTTTTATTTCATGTATTTGCTCGTTGGTTCAGCTAAATCAGCGTCATAATAGTTTAAAAGTAGGTCAACAGACATTCCAAACCATCATAGAGTACCACACAATTGCCACCAAATATTCTGTGGGCAACGTGCTGGTACAAAAAATGTAATACCTCAAAACCTATCCTACTACTTTTTGTTGGGAATTTGCCAAGATTATCAATGGAAATTTTGGCTGCTGTTGGATCAAACCAGCAGTGATTTTAAAAAATAACTGGCAATGCAGTAAAATACAATGACTGAAAACTTTCAACTGACCCAAAATTGTTACATGTAGTTACGGAATGTGCAATGTAAAATGGGAGATTAAGCTTTCAACACAGAGCTCCGCAACACACTAGCAAATCCATTTTTAGTGGGCTTCGGGCAACTTTGGAGGCCCTACAACATGGTCCCAGTATAGTTCATGTTTGGACTCATGCAGATCTTCTCATGTAGTCTAAGCAGGTCTTAGTATTTCCATGAAATTGTCCCCTCAATTTTTGACTACACGAATCATTAACATCTCAGCTCGTGAGGACATTCATGACTTATGATTACAAATAAAGATATCCAAATTTAAATGTCTTTCACCTGTATAAGTATGATTGTTGTTCTTCAAGGATTCTTTGATGAATTCTACATTGGCATTAGCAAATAGCGATTTTGAGAACAGACAATTCTCAGGCTGGGGATCATTCCGCTCGCCACAGACCTCAGACTACTTCTCATGAAAAATTTGTACCTCGTTATTTTTTATGCCTGATGCCCGCGCACTGATTTGAGTTTATTCGAATCAGTGCTCCCGTGTATCTTGGGCTGCAAAGGCTACATAGGGAAGGTGCTCATTCCCATGACTTTTTTTTCACTATTTACAGTTTTAAAAAAGGGTGGTAATCTTTAGAATCAAAGCTTTACCTTTTTCTACTTGTATGTGCTCATGCTCAGAACATGGGAAGATGGAAGTATTGATTGTTTAAATGTAATTTTGTAAAGAAATGATTGCCAATCTAAATTTTTCAAACCCTGCGAGGTTTCTTCTCGCTGTTCTACGAAGCAGGGTAGGCAAATATATTGGCCTCTCTTTTTATGCCCAATGAAAACTGGGCTGATAATGAAGAAACCAGAGAACAACCTGGTCCATATATAATAATCACAGTGGAGCAAAAATAATATAGAACTATGATTTGCTTGGGATAAGAACTACCCAAAGAGAGGTGAACACATGGGGACACATGGTCTATACATGCCTACTGTACACTGTCTGAACCTTGCTACAAAACCAAATTCCGGGTAACAATAAATGACCATCACTCAATTTAATACGAGATGCGTGAGACATCGGAATAAAAAAGTACTTCATAAAAAAGTTCCCGCTTCTGCTTAAAATATATCCGTTGCTAACTGCGGCTGAAAACTATCTATGTCAAATGATAACTGCAAATGATAACGGGCGTTTTATTCTTATCATAACCCCCATACAGAAACAGTTGGGCACGAAGCCACGCTAATGCTTAGTCAGTGCAGATGTAGAAGGGGACATTTGCAATCGATCAATTGTGATATATGCATTCAGAGAGGCGTGTAGGCAATATCCAGCATTACTTTTTACCTCAACATAACATATAAATTCCATCAGTTCCTTTGAGGTTAATAAATCACAGCGAAACTTACTACACCTTTTGGTAGTGCGTAGTGTAACAGACTTACTACGCAAACCACCAGAATAAATGGATTATGATGGCCTGATATTTCCGGCGACTGTAAACAGAATATATAAGGTATGTATGTGATGAGACTTTGTGTAGAATGAGTTGACTACTTATCGCGCAGTTGGCCAGAAGGATCCGGGCCTCATACTTATACATGTATATCTATAATGCTTAGCAATCCTGACATCACTGAATATATAATATGCCTTCATAGCAACAGAATGAATAATATGATAAAATCATGAACATGTTTTCCATCTTAATGGAATTAAGTTGTTCGATCAGGCTTTTCGCCGCACACATATGTCCATGGATTTATAGAAAACAAGTTTTTTTTATCCGTCAATCGATCAACAATATAGGGTTGGTTAGTTTATACTTTGTTTATTGGATCAAGTATCACCAAAGCACGCCAATGCAAACAATCTCTAGTGAGATTAAACAATCAGTTTAAACAATCTCCAATGAGATTAAAAAACAATCTCCAATGAGATTAAAAAACAATCTCGAATAAGATTAAAAAACAATCTCCAAACGAGATTAAAAACAATCTCCAACGAGATTACAACCTCCAATGAGATTACAACCTCTCAGATAGAGGTTAAGCATTTTC
>ERZ1740062.1283-NODE-1283-length-10554-cov-12.188685_pt1 | contig 10554 bp, 9 predicted proteins | sample MGYA00581741_ERZ1740062 | MGnify/ENA primary metagenome ERZ1740062 (study PRJEB43018, sample SAMN04849747) | marine metagenome | isolation source: floating plastic debris | place: Pacific Ocean | collected 2008-09-01 | study: EMG produced TPA metagenomics... | reverse complement strand
GACAGCCAAGAATTTTCAAAATCGATGTTGAAAATTCTTGGCTGTCCCTTTTTTGCAGGTGGGACAACTCGCAAGTACTAATTTTACTGCTTATTTTAAGTATTAAGCTGTCAGCAATGAAAAGGGGAAGTTCATTGCTGTCAGTGAAGTTGTTCATAGGGGTTTTTGGGTATATGGAATCCGAATCTGGCATTGTTTTCACAATCAGAAGTAGCCATTCCCAGTGGAATGGACATGTTTGAATTTATTTTCTCTAGCGAGTTTCATATCGAAAATGAATTGAAAGTTGATGAAATCAATATCGAAGTTAGAAACCAAACCGAATTCAACCTAGTGGGGTATGAATCGTAGGTGTGTCAAATCGAAAATTTTGGCATTTGACCCAGCCTTACTAAGCATTGCCTAGGAAGTGGCTCAGATGGTTAGAGCGCCTGCCTTCCAGCACGCAAGTGCTGTGAAGGTTGTGCGTTTGATTCCCGCTGCTGTGCTTTGACTGCTGTGCTTTGATCTGCCTACAAACTGAGAGTAGACTGGAGAGGTATATGGAAGCATTGCCTTTTAGGACAGAGACAGACTTGTGATTTTAACCAAAATTTTTATATACAAAATAATTTGAATTGAGATTTGTGTAATTCTCTCAAACTGCGATGGTAAAACCTAGTCCTGATCCAGTCCTCGCTCAGTATTAGTACCCGAAACTCAACCTGGTCCTGATATTGTTTACCCGTTCCAGCCCTAAATTTGTCTTTAATTTCTGAGGGGGTGAAAACTGTAGATAGTGTGTTGTGTTGTCTTTTACAGGGTGCCGGTTACTGACTATCAAGCGTTATGCACCATATGTAAATTAAACTCTGATTCAAGCTCAGCTTCCATTTTATTAGATGTAAGTAACCAGTACATGATTTCCCTGGAGACAATTGCGGCATTATAAGAGCAGGATAGTGAAACTTCGCAATGCTTTCTCCTTTGTGTAGGGTATTTTTGTATTGTATGTAGTACTTCAATAAAAGTACACATTCAGAGCTAAAATCTAAACGTCAGTAAGGGAAAATGACTCTTATAAAAATGTCTGATTTGGTCCGTAGTTCCATGCTACGTACATGTATGTATAATTTTTCACGCCGTTGAGCTATGTATATTTCTTCACACAGTTGAGTTAACTATTGTAGTAAGACTTTTCAAAAAACATTATGAAATAAAATTAATTTGTTTTACTCTCTTACAGCCATTTAGATATATATCAAAGATACTTTGGTGGTCCATATCCAAAGCAGCATTGTAAGTATACATACAGTTCACAGTGGCAGATTGTCAATTGGGATCCGAGGTCCTACGCCAACCGTTCATTTGTGCCCCCAAAATATATGCCATTTTTGGGATTTTAATAATAAATCTTAAAACTCCATCAGCTCCAGTTTAGCCATGTTATTTGTATGCCATAAAGGGATTTTATAAGCCTGCTATTTTCACTGTTTGAGCCAATCTTAGGGTATGTAGATGACTAAAATGCTTCTGTATTCGTTGCCCCTGGACCCTCGGAGTTGTGGAGTCACCCTTTCAACAGGGATGAAAATCCGCCTCTGATTCAATACATATAACCTGTTCCGAAAGATCCAGTATTTATACTGCCACACGCATATGGTGGGGGGGGGGATCTTCTAATTGGTGGGAATTACCCTTCCATTAAACATGAAAAGACAATTTTAGAAACGAATGGGAAAAAGACGATGGCTTACTACATTGTATGTGAGTGCTGTGATGGCCTGCTTTGAGGATGATCTGCATTTCAATTTCAATTTCTCTCACATTATTTATTACAGATCTTTATTAGAATTTAGTCTATATGATTGGTGGCATTGTATCTACTATGCAACAGGTGAGAGAATTCAGTTCGCTTCTCAATACTAGTGACTGCTAATATTTAATGTCTCATACAATTTTATCGCAAACTTTTATGAATGCAGTTCTGTTTACTTTAAAAATTGGCATCCTATGAAAGAAATGTTAGCATCATTTGTGATTGTAAATAAGACTTTATGACCATTGAGAACTTAATCTTTACCATTTGGTAGAGCTCATGTAATCATGGGAATCAAAGTGAGAGAACTAGTGCACATGTTCTGATTTTTCTACCGCAACCATGAAATTCATACTTGGCTGATTGTGACTGGTTTATAATTGACAGCGCAAACAACAGAACCTAGTATAAACACTACGGAAACTGCTAACGCAGACCCACCTTCTGTAGTGCCTTGTGCCAAGACTGTTATGCAGTTTACACACAAGCGTAGGTCACATTGGAAGAAAGAGAGGGCTGATAACAGATTTAATCAATGTATTAGCTGCAAGATCTACGCCAATCAAACTATAGAGTCATTAGAATTAGATGTCAATAGCTCATTCGTCTCATATAACTACCTGTAAGAATAGCTGCTGGGCGTGTACGTGCCACGCTTCACCACTTTTACGTACTCACCATGCCTCCAGCCATCTCACATTTTGATTTACAGAGTTTTCACCTCATAGTTTAGTGGAGCTCTTTTTCTGTTTCTTCACAGCTAGCGGTTTTCCATGTGATATAAATGTATACGTTATGCCTCGGCTTCAGCTAATATCAAATTCAACCATGGAAACGATAGTGTTATTTGAATGATTAGCAATGTTAGTGAGCTACGGCCATAGCGTATGCAGACCATGGACATATAATGGAATGAAATTATATGTTCACGGGACAGGCTAATTGTGCTTCAGTTGCTTTAATATGATTACGTGTGCTTTAGGCCTGGAAACTGTTACTACTGTACATAATTACACATCAAGCACTGTTGCACCTACAGATAGCTCAACTCTCATCAAGGAAAACAGTGTTTTGCTAAAAGGTAGTCTCACTGTGTCACCATGTCACTCTGCAAGCAGGCACTTCATCTCTACCGGATCTAACAATGTAACTTACAATCATGTTACCAAGTGCCTCGAGTGTAGTGAATCAAAGAGGTAGGTCTTCTACTGCATATCGCAACTTTTCATGGCTTCAGCTACTAAATGTAATGTGTCTTGTCTAGGATATGGTCTGTAATGATTCTTGAATTCACTTTTTGCTAGACCATAATTTTCACCATGTATTCTTTCGCCAAAGAAACAATTTCTTGCTTGGGGTTTACCAAATGTAATAAGAATTGAGAGTTGTCTTCAACTTCCTGTGAGGGAATAACTGCAAACTATTTTGAACCAGTTTTAAGTTAGAATTGGCCATTTGATGGGTCGTGCAAACCAGGTAACCGCATGGAATTTTCAATCTATGATTAGTGATCGCTAAGGTTGAGCAGTGTTTTAGGGTGGGGCATTTAGCAAGGTGAGTGAAACTGTGATGTCTAGGGCAGCTTAAGACCAAGTAGACAGCTTGTTGAATAGCGGTAAGTGTCAATACTAAATATATCGATAAGAAAATAGCCAAGCAGACTACGATTATAGATGTACACTCTCAGGTACGGTAAGTGAAGCAACGAATTTCAGAGCCAGCCACATAAATATAGCATGCCTATTTGTTACAATGCTAGCCTTGCTTTATTTTGTTTTGCTATGAATTTGTGGCTTTATTCCAACATTTCCATGCTTGTTTTCTATTGATAATATCTTACAGTAGTTGAGAATGTACGTAGTCTATTTTAATCAGCCGTTATTATAGCTTGAGACATTCATATAAGGAAATTGATTAGCCCCGATCTCCGTCCTTGGTCTCCTGTGTTCGTGCTGAGCTACAAAATAAATGTTTTTGATGACTTAGTACCTCACTTGACTATAACCATGGCCACATTTCCAATTATATGTCAAGCAGAGTGAGAGCCCTTGATTATTTTGTATGGCCAATATAATATTTGGGCCTGTATGTTACTCGATGATACTCTCTTGATTTGACTGTGCTACTATTTTTATCACTCTATAGTGGTGGTGATGCACTGAATCGAACAGAAATATGCAAAATCACATCAGATAAGTACCATTATTAACCCTGCTGCAGTAAACACCTGCTTCTGTTGGTGTGTGTGTCACAGTTTTATGCGTGCTCACCTGCTCTTTCAATAACCTTCACCTCTCGGTTTCCTGTGCTACTACAATTTGATTAAGCGCTTTTGATTTGTGGTTTGGTTTATAATATCTCAGTTGTGCAATATAAGTATCTCACTAACTTTTTTATGCTTGTTTTGAGTTTGCTGCGTTTCTTGGTTATCCATGAGTGGTGGTATTCATGTGGTATTACCTTGGCAAGGCTGAATACTGTGGTTGTAATACTTTATCCATGCGAGGTTGTCTTCTCATGTTATACAGTCGGAAAGCTTCAGGAATGCAAAGACCTACCCTAGCTTGGGTACACAGATGGGGGTGTTAGATCAATACTTTACTTTGAAGAGAACATTATTTTATTTCTTTCATGCATGATTGCTCTGATTGTGTTGAACGTTGTTAGTCAAGCATTCTCACAATTCCAGCCAGCTGCAGGTAGGTGAAGATGATGGAGATTCTAACAGAGACATCTCCCTCTAACGATTATATTCATCTTAGTGTTTTGCAAACGAAAATCACAACAATTTTTTTCTAAACGTTGATGCTAATACCTATGTGGTTTCTTTACATTGCCCCAGGTCGTATGTGGCAACGAGAATACGGAAAACTAATCTTTATCTATTGGTGCTGGAATCTGCGTGTACATGTGAAGATCAGATGCAAGATATCCTTAACTTTACTTCATACAGGCGTTCAGCCTCTTCTTTTTTTCATTGCGAACCGGATAATTTAATCTTCGCTGTCATGTATTGCTTATAATGCATGCGCTAACATAGCCAACAGAGGCTTTCCTGTCTTCTTTGGGTGCTGTCAGTCTTGAGGATTCAATCGACCCTGGTACTGCAAGCACAGACTGGTTATTGGAGGTTGTTGTGATGCCGACTGGACATGGTAGTGATGTTACACCCTAGATATATTGAAAGTATATAACCATTGCTCGATGCAATTATTTTATACCAAATAATTGAAATAATTCTAACAATATCGCTAAAGGACAAAAAATCTGAATTTGATTATATTACGTCTTTACCTTATGACATTTTATGTTTCCATCCTTAACCGCACTGCACAATATTGCATATCAGATAGCGACTTAGGTAAATATGGCTGTGCTGATGAAACTGCCAGGAGATATAGACGTCCTCCTAATACTTACCAAAGTTCTGACCAACAATTCTATTCAGACGACAAAAAGAACTCTGAGAGATTTACAGAGGTGAGAGTTAGTTTTGATTCGTGGTGATTGATTTGATTAAATTTATTATGCAACCCATTTTTCTCATTTATAGGCTCAATGACACATTTAGATTTATCTCATTAATTAATTCAAGATGATGAATATAATGAAATTTTTATCACTGACTAATTTGATGTACTTATTGGGAGTTGTGTCCTTATCAAGTATGTGAAGACAACTCTGGGATTTACCCTAACGCAATTAGTCACTGGCTGTGAAAATGTATTCTGAAATATTCTGAGAACCTTTTTGCTTGAGACTTTTAAAAGTGAATGGGCAGAAGATTTCACTACCTATTCAGTGAAAACTGTATTTACCACCACATATGTATAAGATGTTTCTGTTAGCGAATGTTGATTACCCAACAATTATTCATGGTTTTGTAGAATCTGGAGACCTGTGGTGCAGCTTCATCATTATCCTTCTCTACATCAGTTATACTACTGACCATATTATTGACTTGTTGGTTCAATAGGTAATGTAGAGCTGCTTAAAACGTTTCAATAAAATCAGCATCCAGTGCTTACCAAAAGCAACCTAATGAAAGCTCTATGTCATACCTAGTTTGTTCTTTCTCTTTTATTTACAATTAGGACAAACTATTTTATTCCCGACTGTAGATATTCCCTTAAATGGGAGCCCAAAGTCACACATTTGCCATGTATTACAGATGTTATCATTCATTCTACAAAGTGTACTTCTGCTGCTAACAGAACCACCTCACTCACAATGGATTTTCCAACTAGAGCTGCAAGGGCCTAATGATATTTTCTTTTTTTTTCATTTTGACATGTGTTATGCAATACTATTTTTGGGTATTTAGTTTAGAGACACTTACTCCAACAGTATGCTTAATCTACCAATTTATTTATTTCTAGTGGCTTTTCAATAAACTCACTCACTGATAAGACGCTGAATTCTACATGTAATCTGAGAAAAATATGAACACTGAGAAGAAACGTAATGAAAAATTTGTTTGCATTTAAAAAATATTTGGCACACTCTTACACCTTGTTTTAATAAGGCCATTTCCACTGATCTTTAGGTGGCTCTTCAACCAGGGGCTCCCAAGGCTTCCATGCAGTCATTTTCCTGGCTAATGACAGCTCCCTGTTCGCCTGAAATATCACATGAAATGAGCAATAAGATAAATCAAGTTTAGGTCTCCAAATTTACAAAAATCGAGTGAACATGGCTGCTGACTGATAAACAGTGCAAAATAGAGAACACAACGGCTCTCCAAACCATATAAACCCGCTGATTCTCATCATTACAACTTTGTTGATGCAAAGTTAGATGAATGCATTGCTAAGAACAACAGAATGCGCTGCTGATTGCTTATCAATTGTGTCAATAAATAGACGAGCCACAATGATTAGAATATCATTTCGCTGACTTCTGCTGCTTTTTTTGACATGGGAAAGCTTTGGGTCTAACCTGTAATATGAGCTCCTCCACTTGTCCGCCACCAATCAGAGCTTCTAGCTTAGTAACATCTGGCTCCTAGAGGTATAGACATAATAATCATTGACAAAAACTTGTCTGCTTGTCCAAAAAAATTGCATTTCCTTGATTCATGACTCCTAGACAGCCTGAAGGATCAAGACCTTATGAATGGTCACTTTGGCCTATCGGTATAGGTGTTCACATCTCATGTGAACAATCGTGGGCTTGAGTGTCGCAGCGGAACAAATAAGTGGCCTTCACTGTTCACTCTCACATAAGGTAGGCCCATATCGGTTGTGACAAGGCCGTGCCTCACTGATTCGTACAATATTACAAAGCAGAACCAGATTAAATTCTCTATGATTAACATAACACAGAAGTAGGAGAATTTTTTTACGGCTACCACGTATTTTCACTAGCCTTCTGAACTTCCCTAACCCACAACACACAAAAAGCTATAGGGGAAGGGGGGCACGTTGAACCACTTTTTACATTTTCCTTGATGGACAAAAATGTTTGCATTTAAAAGCTTGAAAGTTTGTACATAAATGCTTAGAAATGTTACCTAGCGATATGCAAAATTCGGAAGGCTGTGGTTTCATTAGGGTGCAACAATCTTATAATTTGTACCAAAACGTCATGCGGTTCAACGTGCCCCACATGCGGGGTACGTTGAACCACATTTTTCACAAGCGGAAACAATAAAGTAATCCTATTATATACCCTGAAACACGATTTCAACATGCCATTGACATGATTTCAATGTTTTGGCAGAGTTATGAAAGTGGTTTGCGACAATTAGAGTCATAAAATGGTCGGAAAGGGAATATGACTCTTTTATTGATAACGATTGGTGAAAATAGGGTCAAATAGTCACTGTTTGCTTGATAATTGCAAAATGATTGATGGTAAGTCAAGTGGTGTTAGTACCAGTCAGATAAAGAAAGAGAGATTTTTTGACAAAATAGCCATTATAAATTTATATGGCAAATTTTGTACAAAAATGGACACAGTTCTCTCAGCATGTTTGAATCAGCAGTTACAGATGGATGACTTGGTAGCCCAATGTGTAAGTAAAGTGATAGATGTTGCCGCTCACTCCCAGTTGTTTCCAGGGCTCTATGAACACAATTTTCATGATTTTACTTTTTTGCCCTTCAAATTGCATTTTTGCATATATAATTTACACTTTAGCAGTCAGGGTAACAAAACTATGATCAAAAGTCATGCCATTTAGGTCTGTTTGTACGCTGCAAAGCAATAGATTCAAATCTGTCTTATGCAGGAAAAAATGTGAGTGGTTCAACATGCCCCTGGGTTCAACGTGCCCCGCCTTCCCCTACTGCTTTTATTCATAGCTTCATTCTTCCATTGTATATTATTATTGATCATTTTTTAGTTGGCAAGTCACTATGTCATGTCACGTCTTCAATGCGGAGAGAGTAATTATCTCTAGAGTACAGCGTTATCCATAGTACTCAAGCCGCGCCCTATTCCGTTGCCCGTCATGCAAGACACTTATAACCCAGTGCAATTATTAGGAGCACTAGAGTACTATTATGTAATGAGTATTACAGGGGTCATCAATCGAATAGATGAACCAAATACTCATATTTACCTTGTCGACTAATGCAAGTCTTGATTTGACCAGAGCTTCTGTGTTTACCCTGTAAGCTGCCTCGGCAGGCATTTTTGCAGTGACAGCCAATATACGCTCATAGTAATGCTTGAGAGAGCTGTGAGGGTGTTTGGATACTGCGAGCCCCGTCAGTCCTGTCCGCTACAACATTAATCATGACACTTTATCAGTATCACCACTGATTGCATCAACCCTTGGTTATGCTGCTTGCTAGCATAGCATATCGTTTCTTATGAAAGGAAAATAAAATACCATCACATCACCATAACTTAATTTAGCTGACTTGATTGCTGCCCATCCCAGGAGGTGACCCAACCAAAACCAACAATAAGACTCAGCCACCACATGAGGCTCACAGCCCTTCCCACTGCTCATACCAGTGAATTTAGCCTCCCTTTTCACTAGCAATCTTTGCTAAAGAATCTCACCAAAAGAGTCTTCACAACTCTTTTTCACTTTGTACTTGTACTTTGCAGGTCAAAGGCACCCCTTAAACCTAAAAAATGGCTGAGCCCTCTTCTCTTGGTGGATGGATTTTGTTGGTCAAGTCCATGCTCTAGGCTGCCCATACCCTCCTGCTCTCACCACAGTAAGCTCTGCACTACTTTTCCTACTTTTCCCAGGGTGGGTGGGCATATCATTCATTCCATCTATCTATCATTCACTCTTTTCTCACCCCCCCCCACCCACCAGTCTGCAGGGCCGACTGTGGCTCTCACCAAGTCACTATACAATTTCAGTGTCCCTTTTCACTTGCAAATTTTGATAAGTATTACCATCTAAAGCTACAAATAAGTCAAACTACCTCTCAACAGTCAACAACCCCTTTTTAGCATACTCCTACTACTTACTTAACTTAGCAACAACTTGAGAAGAGGCAAAAAATAAATATATATATGGCCCTAAGAATTAGCGATATATCACAGACAATACCTGAAAAAACTTGAAGGGTATTCATAGATGGGCCTGGATTACTGCCTTTGAACTTTCAAGCGTTTCTGGGGACTGAATGATCCTTTGTACAAGCCATTTGACTTCGGATGTCGAATGCTTACCAATTTTGCAGCTGCCATATCCAATGTGCATCTACAACACCACTCTTAGGAAAATGCATATCCGAGATGTCACACTGGGGATCTACTTTACTTACATAACATCTGATTTTTATATAAAGTATAGTAAATTAATGATAAAACCAGTCAAATATTTTCTTAATTTCGTGAAATACATAGAAATAGGGTCTTATTCTATAGTGAAATAGTTATAAGATGAGAAACTTTTAGATATAAGATTTAGGTTATTGTATGTGCTTAATGAGGGTTTGACCTCATGCACAGTTTCCTGTGAACTCATCAACCACTTGAAACCTTTGACTGGAGAGGAGTGAAGTCTGCAACCACCAGTAGAACCAGAATCCACTGAGAAATTTACTGGACTGGTAATCCATCTTCACTTGAGTAAGGGAAGACAGTGACCAAAGAAGGACAGGATCAGGGCACTAATTGGAGCTTGATATCATCTATGATCAGAGTTACAGCTTGGGTACTGTAAGTAGGCAAGGAGTAATGAGTAAGGCCCAAGTAAGATGAGTTGTTTGTCTGTTGTCTGGACTTGGTTGAGTTTGACTTTGAGTTGGTGGGGGTTGGTTGCACCATGGATTTCCATAAAAGTCAATAGTTTCAGTCATGTTGTGTTTTTAAGGGTTTGGGTATATGTATGTACCTCAGGAAACACCCATTCATCTCTATCTATGTGAAAGACACCCCCTCTGCCTTCTCGTAAAGAGTAGCTGGTGTAGCCGGCGGGCATGGGTATAAGGTGCATGATGTTGCCGAGACCTTCTGGTCAGACTTCGGTCGGGCCGTAGATAGAAGCTGGCGACGATATTCTTCGGTATATATATATATATATATATATATATATATATATATATAGCCAGAAAGCAGTATCGTTATTGAGCAAGCCATACATAGTATGCCAGTAACATAGACATTGAGGTTGCCAATCTAGCAACCCGTCTATGGCCAGCAAATATATTAGATGAGGATAGAAGAAAAGATTAAAACAGTTAATCAGATTTATCATATCCAATGCATGAATTTATCTAATAGCATCCAACTGAAAATTAATCTGACCTTTTGACTCTCCCCATGCCACTCTCCTCTTCTTG
>ERZ1740062.1282-NODE-1282-length-10555-cov-3.844476_pt1 | contig 10555 bp, 7 predicted proteins | sample MGYA00581741_ERZ1740062 | MGnify/ENA primary metagenome ERZ1740062 (study PRJEB43018, sample SAMN04849747) | marine metagenome | isolation source: floating plastic debris | place: Pacific Ocean | collected 2008-09-01 | study: EMG produced TPA metagenomics... | reverse complement strand
GATCGAAAAGGGGATCGACGCGGTCTACCAGACCCTGGCGCTGGCCGATCACCTGGATCCCGCGGCCAATATGTTTTTGGGCAATGAGCTGACGCGGCGCATCCTTGGCGTCCAAGTGCTCGACAACGCCCGGATGCGCGCCGAGACGGAGCGTGTGCTGATGGAGCGCCTCGGCGTCCGGCTAAAGTCTTTGAGCGCGCCGACCGAGAGCCTTTCGGGCGGCCAGCGTCAGGCCGTGGCCATCGCGCGGGCGGTGTATCACGAGGGGCTGCGCGTTCTGGTGATGGACGAACCCACCGCGGCGCTTGGCCCGCAGGAAACCGCGCGCACGCTCAGCCTGATCAAAACGCTGAAATCCCAGGGGCTTGCCATCATCCTGATCAGCCACTCACTGGACGATGTTTTTGACGTGTCCGACCGCATCCACGTCCAACGCCGCGGACAATGCGCGGGCGTGGTGAACACCGCCGAAAGCACCACACAAGAAGTGCTGGGCCTGATCGTCGGCGCCAAGGAGGACGCATAATGGCCGTCACAGACACCCCGCCCCCGCTCAGCGATCGGCTAGAGCCCTATATCGCGATCATCGCGCCGCTTTCGATGATCCTGGCCATATTCATCTTTATGGCGATTGCAGAGCCGGTGCGATATTTCCGCGCCTCCAACCTCAACTTGATCCTGCTCGACGCTGCGCTTTACATGCCGATGGCGATGGCGATGACGTTTGTGATCACACAGCGGGGGATCGACCTCTCCATTGGCTCGATTGCTGCGCTGTCCGGGATCCTGATGGCATTCCTGATCAAGCAATACGGCTTTTCCGTCTACATCGCTGTCCCGATTGCGATCTTGCTGGGCGCCTTGATGGGGCTGATCAACGGGTTGATCATCACGCGGTTCAACGTGCCGGATCTGATCGGGACCCTGGCGATGGATCTGGTCTATCGCGGTTTTGCGCTTGTCCTGGCAAAGGGCCTGGTGCTGGCGCGGTTCCCCGATTTTCTGACCGACATCGGCCGCGGCCAGATCCCGGGCGTTGTCCCGATCCCGGTTCTGATCGGGACGGCCACGATGATCCTGGGCTACGTGTTGCTGCGCCGAACCTATTTTGGACGCTACACCGTCGCCATAGGCTCTAACCCCGAGGCGGCAGAGCTGACTGGGATCGCGGTCAACCGGCACAAGGTTTATGCCTATGTGTTGTGCGGGGCCTGCGCGGCCTTGGCCGGCGTGATGCTGACGGGCAAGCTGAATGCCATCCAGGCGACATCGGCCCCCTACTTCAATCTGCATGTGATCGCGGCCGTGGTCGTTGGGGGAACGTCGCTTTTCGGCGGTCGGGCCTCGATGCTCGGCTCGTTTGCGGGCGTGCTGCGGCTGAGCATGATGATCAACGCGCTGGTGACGCTTAGGATAGAGTTTTTCTGGCAATCGGTCGCCTCGGGCGTCGTGATCGTCAGCTCCGTCGCGCTCTATGCCTGGATCCAGAAAAAGGACCGGGACGGCGCGGGCGGCTGGCTGGCAGCGCTGCAATCGCCCGATGCCCAAAAAATGCTGCGCTTTAGCGCTGCGCTGATCGGGACGCTTATCGCGCTGCTGGCGCGGGGCGGACTGTTCGCCGGGGACCCCAACCCAAGCGGGTGACCGGCGCCAACACGGGCCGCGCCGGAAACAAGGCGCGGGTCCTTAACGATCGAACAGGGAAGGAACCTCCATTGAAACGTTTACTGACGACCGCCTTGGTCAGCACGCTTGCCACCGCCGCGCTGGCCGACGGGCACCTGCCGCTGAAGGAATTGCCGGATATCGGCGACCGCGACTACTGGGTTCCCGATGAGGTGAATGCCGATGGCAAGCTGCAGGCGATGCAGGATGTGGTGGGCGGCGCGGCTGTCCCCTACACCGGCACGCTGGATGCCCCGGTGCAGATCGCGCTGATCTATCCCTCGGCCGACACCTCCGATTTTTGGGCGCGCAACTACCTGGCCATGACCAAACGACTGGACCAACTGGGCATCGCCTATGAGACGACAGAGTTTGCGAGCCGGCAGATTGAGCACTCGCTCCAGTCGACCTATGCCAACCAGGTAGAGCAGGACGCGTACCTCTACGATTACGTGATCTTAGGTCCTTCCGAGCTTGCCAGCCTGTCTGACACTATTTCAAAACTTGCCGGCTTTGATGACTTCCGGACTTATGTTTGGGCGTTTCATACCCCGCTGAAATACCTCGACAACCAACCCGATGCCTGGTTCGATTTCTCGTCTGCCGCCGGGGCACTGACCATGTGCGACTATATGATTTCGCGCTTGGGCGAGGGCGTGACCATGGCGATGAACCGCGGCATTCCTGGCATCACCGACAACCAGCGCTCTGGCGATTTCAAGGCCTGTGTGGAGGAGAAGGCGGGCTGGACCACGGTGTATGAGCATTATGGAGAGTATCAGCGCGAAGGCGGGTTCGAGGGCACCTCACTGATCCTGCAGGCGTATCCTGAGGCCACGATCATCCACAATGCAAACACCGCAATGGCCATGGGCTCGGTCGAAGCGCAGATCGCACTTGGCAAGGAAAAGGAAATCTTTTCAACAGGCTGGGGTGGCACTGGGCTAGAGTTGGAGGCGATCCGGGCGGGGGAGCTTGATGCGACGCCGATGCGGATGGGCGACGATGTCGGCGCCGCAACGGCCGAAGCGATCAGGGCCGACCTTGAGGGCCGCGCCGATGAGCTGCCCTTTGTCTTCCTCGGTCGCATCACGGTCGCGCATGACCAAATGAGCGCCGCGGAAATCGACGGGTTGGAGCAAGAGGCATTCCGCTTCTCAGGCGTCGGCGCGTTGGAGCGATAAAGCGCCCGCACTCCGTGTCAAAACGAAGGCGCGTGCTGCATCATCGGCAAATCGCCGGTCTGCAACGCCGCGCGCCGGGTCGTTCTTGGCCAAGTGTGGACCGGGCCTAAAGCACCGCAAATGGGCCGCCCAGCGACAGTGTCGCTGGGCGGCCGATCCGCCGCAGCCGAGACACTCTGGCGGGACCCACCGCCGGGCGCACGACCGGCTAGACCGGGCCGGGAAACGCCTTTTTAAGTCTTGTTCACAGTGATAAATTTTCAGCTTTCGTTGGTTTTTTGGTTAAACAGGCAGCCCTCGACACAAGCCATTTGGGCTTGAAGCAAATGCGCGCGCCGATCCGTGGCGCTTCAGTTTCGGGCGCGCCACGCTGTCTTCGACCGGCGGCCAAAGGCCCGCCCAGGTCGGCGGATTTTTAACATCCGCGTTCCCGCAATATCAAGGCTTGCACCTGTTGAGCCCAGCGGGTCAGCCGTCTTTCTGGGCTGGTGCGCACAATGGCGAAACCCGGGCCGGTTTCACGTGTTGGCCCTTGGATCGGCGTCGCTTTGCCCAAGTACCAGGTGTCTTGCGGGGCGGTTTGGCTGCCTCGGTTTGGGTTGGTGACAATCGGGCCGCCAAAGGGGCTGATCATCGCCGTTTCTTCTATCCGGGCGACAGGCGCCTGGCCCAACGCGTCCCAACGCGCCGCGATACGCCGCGTCGGTGCGCCCGCCGCGCTGAACCAAAGCGGCGCCGCGCGGTCGATGCGCCGGCGCAAAGAGGCCGGCACGTACAGCGTTACGACATGCGCGTCCGAGACGATGATCGCCAACGGCTCCCGCGCGGTGACCCAGTCCCCGGCGGCCAGGCCGGGACCGACATCCCGGATCGTGCCGGCAATCGGGCTGGTCAAGGCAAGCGCCGCGGCCTCGGCATCGATCCGCGTCAAATTCGCGCTCAACTGCCGGATTTGGCCCCGCAGCCGGTCGATCAGCTCAAGATGGTTCGGGGAGAGTGCAGCCTGCGAAAGCTCTGCCTCAGCCAGGCGCAAATCAGAGATCGTGTTGGCCCGCTGCCGGTCAAGATCCGGCATAGCCACCGTCAACAGCGGGTCGCCCGGGTTGACGCGGTGCCCCTCCTTAAGGTGCAGCTCCTGAATTTGCCCCGGCCCGGGCGACTGGACCAAGCTTTCCTGCGCCGCGTGCAGCATCGCCGGCACCGCGACCCGCCCCGGCATCGGCACGAGAAGCCAGGCGCCAAGCGCACCCAACAAAAGAAGATAGATCGGACCACGCCACGACCGGAACGGTGTCAACACGCTGCCCCTCCAAGATCCAAGCTCTCGCAAAATGGGGCGCAGAATAAGCCACCAAATCTCAATGACAAAAAGCGCGAGCCCCAATGCCTTGAAAAAGAAGTGATATACGATCAATGCAATCGTTAAGAACAACACAAGGCGGTAGAGCCAAGTCAGGATCGCAAAGCTGACGAGAAACCACAAAAACCGTGGCGGGACCGTTTCGGGCGGCGGATCGCTGGTGCCGAGGATCGCAGTTTTAATCCGCCAGCGTGCCAGGGCGAAACTGCGGCTTTGCAGGTTTGGCACATCGAGCGCGTCGGACAAAAGGTAGTAGCCGTCAAAGCGCATGAACGGGTTGACGTTGATCGCAAGGGTCGAGATCCAGCCGATGCTGGCAAGGATATGCATCGACATCTTGAACCCGCCCTCGGGTGCAACGCTCCACAAGATTGAGGCGATCGCGGCGAGATACGTCTCAGCGATCAAGCCCCCCCCGTCGATCAGCAGGCGGTCGCGGCGCCGGCGCAGTTTCCACCCTTCCGTCGTGTCGGTCCAAAGCAGCGGCCAAAGCAGGATCAACGCCACCCCCATCGCCGGGACGGTGCAGCCAAAATGCTTAGCGGCCAGGCCGTGTCCGATCTCATGGCAGGCTTTTGCGGCCATCAGAATAATCGCCGTCAACAAAAGACCCACCTCGGTCGCGAGGAGGGAGAAATCGGCCAGAACCGCCGACAAATCGCGCAAGATAAGCTACGCGCCAAGCAGGCCCAAAAGGGGCAAAACGGCCAACATCGGCTTCGCCATCGGCTGCACGACACCGTGGAGCGCGGTCAAAAACCTGTCCGGTCGGACCAGGGGAATGCGGGTGAAAAAGTAGGATTTCACGACCCGAAAAAGCGGTCTGTCCCGCTTTGCCGCGACGGCCTGGACGAACGCTTTCGTCCGCTCTGGCGCCGGCGTATCCAGAAGGTGATTTTGGGCCAAAAACTGCTGAAAGCCGCCGATATCTTGTGCTTTTGGCGTTAAGGTTGTGGTGCGGGCGATGTCTTCGGCCAACCGCTCATCCGTCAGCGGCCGATCCCAGCGGCGCAGAACCTCCACCTGCAACCAGCCAAGCCGATGGAACCTGTGGCTTGGCGGATCGTGCAGGATCCAGCTTGGCGCGCCGTTCCAGGCGACCGGTCCCGGTCGCAACGCAAGGTCGGTGCGCAGCGGCGGGCGCAGGGCGCCCGTCACACCGCCAACCATTGCCGCAACTGGGCAAGCGGGCGACGCAGCATCTGCAGGATAAAGGGTTGTGGCGCCCCAAAAATCTTGGCCGTTCCGCGCGCGCCAAGCGGCAGGTCAGGCGGTGTTGCCCATGTGGCCTTGACGCGAAACGCGACGGTCTGAAAATCGGTCGGCGTCGCGCGATAACTGACAAAGCGCACCGTGGCGCGCAGCGGCTCTAGCGGAGCGGCGTCCGAGAAAAACCGGACCCGCGCGCCATCCTCAAACGGTATACGGTCATGGGCGGGCAGAAAAAGTTCCAGCTCCGTTTCTTGGGGGTCGGCGAGGCGCAGGATTTGCTCCCCCAACGCAACCGGCCGACCGGCCCAATCAAACCCGTCTTGGAACACGGCAATCCCGGCTTGACGGGCACGAAGCTCGGTCTTGGCAAGCTCTTCCGACAGGAAGCCGATGTTAAGCTCCGCGGTTCGAAGCCGCCCCTCTGCCGCTGCAACCGCCGCAATGGCCGCGGTGCTACCCAGTGCGTTCTGACGCGCTTGGCGCAGTTCCGTCTTGGCAAGCGCGCGGGCACTTTCGGCAAGCGCGCGTTGGCTTTCCAGCGCCCGGCGGTCAAAGGATACCAGAAGATCGCCGGGGCTGACGGCCTGGTTGGGGGAGACGTGGATCGTGTCCACCACCGCTTCAAGCGGCGCGCGGATCAAGGATGGCGCCTTCGCTATAACCTCCGCCGGTGCAAGAACGGAGTTCGGGACCGGCACGATCAGCCCAGCGGCGATGGCGGCCGCGATCACCAGGGGCAGCGGGCGCGGCAAGAACGGCCGATTGCTTGCCCCGCGCGGTTTTGCGGACAAAAGCGCGTGCGACAGGGCGTTGGCATAGCGCTCGACCAGGCCACGCTCTCCCTCCCTGAAGGGCTGGCCGCGCCACAGGATCAGCGCGCCAAAGCTGCGGCCGCGCGCATTTTTAAGCGGCTGGTAAAGCGCGTTTTGCGGCAGCGTGCCGCGCCAATCCGCGCGCAGCGTATCTCTTCCACCCGGGTCGGCGGCGGTGAAGACAACCGGGGCGTCGAGCGGGGCCTCTGTCCGCCACATCCGCACCAAACGCTCGATCAACAGCGGAATGGGCTTTGCACGGTCGACAAATGGCGTGTTCGAAAGGGCCGTCACGCGCCCGCGGGCGGGACGTCCGGGTGGGTGTTCCCACAGAGCCGCCTGGGTGAAGTGGACCAGTGGCTTAAGCTCATTGACGGCGATAAAGCGCACTTCCTGCCGGCTTGCCCAGCGGGTGCGTGCCTGTAGATCGAGGAGACCCGCAAGGGCGTAGAGCCGGGGGTCGAGCTTGGGCGCGACCGCGCTCGGCGGGGGATCCGTGGCGCCCGACGGGCGAGGCGCCGGGTCGGCGCGGACCCGGGCGCCCCGTCTCACGGCCGAACTGCGGCTTGATCGAGGAGAAGGGCGCGAAAATCGGCGACGCCGCTCATCCCCGCAACCAAGTTGTCGGTGCCGGGTGGAAGCGTTGCGAAAGCGGGGATCGTTTGGCTTACCGGGTCGATCTGGCCGCCGAACCGGTCCAGCGACGCCTCAAGGATGATGCCAAGCTCCTCAATTCGCACGGAAAATACCGTGCCTGTTTCAAGGACGGTCAGCCACCGCGCCGGCAAGATCATTTTCAGTTCCAGCCGCTCATTGTTCACCAGGCGAAACAAGGGCTGGCCGACGCCGACCGCGTAATGCGCCTTCACGGCAACATCGGCAAGGCGGCCGGCAAAGGGCGCTTGGATGCGACACTCTCCAACGCCGACCTCGGCGAGGGCGACGTTTGCCTCCGCCTCCGCGAGTTGGGAGGTTTTTAAACGCGCGGCGGTGCCGGATCCCGTGCCCAATCGCGCCGCGCGGGCGGACGCCTCCGCCTCGATCCCGCGGGTGGCGGCCAGGGCTTTGGCCTGTTTCAGTTCCGCTTCCGCGCGGTCGCACAGAAAAGCGAGGACCGTCGCCCCAGCCTCAACCCGGTCGCCTTCGCGGTAGGCCATTTCGGCGATCCGGCCGGCGGTTGGGCTGGTGAAAACGGCGTCTTCTATCGGAAGAACCTGGACCCGGGGTGCGAAGGCCAAGGCGGTGTCGACCGCATCCGGGACAAGGGGAACCGTTTGCGCGGCGGCCCGAACTGCGATGGCACCGACCACGAGGGCCAGAACGAACAACCTGCTGAACATCCAACCCCGTTGGTTTGACCGCGACAGGGTTTTCGGATGACAGCGCTTGGTTAAGGTATCCTTTAAGAGACGATTTTTTGCACCGGGCCGCCCTGAGCAGACCTGGTTTTTTAGAACAATTTCCGTTCACATTGGATCTGAAAACACGGCTTCAAGGTCAGCATGCCTCTGATCTTGAACGCGTTTTCTGACGAAGGCTGACTTGCTTTGAACGCAAGTTGCTCTCGCCAACGACACCGGTGCTGCGCCCCGCAAAACGCACGCGCCAGTGGTGTTGCTGCGATGCCAAGCGGCAGACCGGCCGGGCTGTGGGGCAGGGCGCAGCAGCCTTTGCCGGTGCCGTCTGTCTTTAGGACCGAATGCCCGGGTCCCGTTGCGCGCCCGCTCAGGCTTTTGCAGCCTTTTCGGTTTCACATCAGGGGGATGCGCCCGAAAGCCCATCTTGCACAATCGCTCACGTGAAAGCCTCCGCCCGGAACCAGGCGGCGCCCTTTGGAAGGCGTCTTGCCGAAGCCCGGTCTTGGCGCCTTACGGCGGAGACGGTGGTGCCGCTGACGGCGTCTGCGGGTCCAAGATCTTGCGCTAGGGTCAATTGCCCGCGACGACCTGAGGTTCAATCGCCCTGATAACGTTGGACAATTTTCCATGGTTGATCGCATAACGCGCGTCGGTCACCATTTTGGTCGTGCTCGCAAGATCGACGAAGCTGTGGTCCGTGGGCACAAGATCGAGGCCAAGCGCGGTGAGAAGCTGCGCCAAGGCGACACGCGCGGCCACAAAGCCGTTTTCGCGCGCAAGCTCCCCCGCGATTGCCTGCGCGGAGCGCTGGATTCGCTCAAGCTCCGGCACGTCCTCGGCCGCGGCGCTTTGCTGCGTGATGCGCAGCAACTCTTGCTCAATCCCGTTTAACTTCTTGGCGGAGTTGAAGGTCTCGATGCTCGCCGTGTACTCCGTCACGCCAATTGAGACCTGCACCAACACGGCGGCGGTCAGTGCCAGACGTCTTGCCTCGGACAAGTCGACCTGCAATTCCGCCGCTTTGCTCGACCGCGGCCCGCGGAGCAGGTCGAAGAGGTTCCAGGTCGCCCGAACGCCAGCATCGGCCCATGAATTATAAAAAAGCAGCGAGTCCGTCGACGCGTTCACCGATGCAATGATCGACAAGCCCGGGAAAAGCTTCAAGATTTCCTGGTTAACCGTCTCTTTGCTGATGCGGCCCTGATACACCTCTTCCCGCACTTCGGGCCGGTGGACAAGGCTGTAAACCTGCAGGTCGCGCAAGGAGATGTTGATCGCGGGCAAGTGGCGGTGGCGCGGCGTGGCAAGGCGGAAGGCGGTTCCCGGCGGAAGATTGATGAGCGAGGCGAGCCGCGCCTTCGACACCGCAAGATCGGACTTCACCGACTTTAAGGAATTCACGATCTGCAGAAGGTTGCGCCGGAACTCCAACGTGGCGAGACGCGAGTCGAGCCCCTCCGCCTCCGTCCGCGCGGAGCGCTGCTCTGTCACCTCCGCCTCACGGATCAGACGGTCGATGCGGGGCAACAAATCTTGCGCGATCAGCGCTTCCCAATAGGCGGTCTCGATTTGTTGGTTCAGGTTGTTGATGACGCGGCGGCGCCGTTCCAACGCGATCAAAACGCGATCAGCCTGCTGCTTGGCCCGGTAGTAGCTCAAGCCAAAATCCAACACGTTCCAAGTGAAGGTCAGATCCGCGGTTCCAAGGTCGCGATCCTCGGAAAAACTGGGATCTTCCGAGACCTCGCCGGTGAAAAGCGTCTCACTCACGCTCGCGTTCGGGGTGGTTCGGATCGTGTAGCCGGCGTTGGCCGCAAGCGTCGGCAACATGTTGAGGTTTGCCACCGAAAGCTGCGCGCCCTGCAACGCTTGGTCCATGATCTGGACCTTGGCGTCGAGGTTGTAGAGCAGCCCACGGGCGATTGCCTCATCCAAGGTCAACGGCTTTGTCAGGGGCACCGCATCGGCGCTGATCCGCGCCACATCTGTGAAGGCGCGCTGCGTCTGCTCGCTTAACGACAGCGGGTTGGGCGCAATGGCACAACCGCCAAGAACAATGGCCAACGCCGCGACCTTCGCGGAACAAACCACATTGCGGAGTCCGAAACCACGCCGGGCGGACGACTTCTCCCGAGCCAAAACAAGCACACTGCGCCTCATTTTTTTCTGCTTTTGCGCGATTGTATAAAGAGTGACTTGCTTTTTACGAAAGCCCGCGAGTGGTTAATAATTGATTTACAAACTGCTGTGACCGCGACGACACGGCCGGAAAATGCCAAGACGCGCCTGGCCCGGCCGACGAACGGCCGGGCCGGGCCGCTAGAGGCTGCGCAGGAACCCAGTTGTCGCGCGCACTTCCGCCGCCCGGGTTTCAGACGCCAACTGGCGGTTCAGGTCCAGAGGCAAAAGCGGGGCGTCTGCCCCGTCCGGCGCGCCCAACTCCGCGAGCCATGCCGCGGTTTCTGCAGCGCGCTCAGCGGTTGCGGCCTCTTCTGGATCGTCGAGGATCTGGATGCTGAACGGCGCTTCCACGCTCGCCCCCTCATCATCGGACACGATGATGACAAGGTCGACCCGCGCGACCGAACCCTCCGGCGGCGTACCGCGAAAGGCCAATGTGGCGGCATCAAAGGACAGCCAACTCGGCGGCGGGGTGCCGTCGGGCGTGGACACCTCAAACGAGAGTGTCTTGCTCGGATCGCTGTGCCGGAACACATCTTTGGGCACGACGATGACATTGTCCTCGTCCTCGATCATAAGCTGATCCTCGACGGTGCCGGTCAAATAGATCTCAAGACCAAGCGCGCTTCGGAAGTCGGCATCCGTGACAAGGGTTTGCGTGGAACCGGCGGATAACGGCTCCAGTTCGGTCGTGCCGACCAGCAGCAGGTCGCCCGAAGAGAACGCGGCCCCGGGCGGTGCAGCGGGCGCTTCAGGTCGAAGCGCTTCCCGTTGAGGCTCGCG
>ERZ1740062.1281-NODE-1281-length-10559-cov-3.855008_pt1 | contig 10559 bp, 6 predicted proteins | sample MGYA00581741_ERZ1740062 | MGnify/ENA primary metagenome ERZ1740062 (study PRJEB43018, sample SAMN04849747) | marine metagenome | isolation source: floating plastic debris | place: Pacific Ocean | collected 2008-09-01 | study: EMG produced TPA metagenomics... | reverse complement strand
CTGTATGGAACCCGGAAGAAGAGCACTCAAGTACGCGGCCTTGAAAATCTTCGCGCGGAGCAAAGGCGATGGACTGCAGGATAAAATCCAGCCCACCCCATTGTTTGTCGATAGCCGAGAATACGGCGTCCATTTGTGATTTATTAGTAACATTGAGCGGCAGATAGAGCGGTGCTTTGATCTGGCTCATCAAGGGTTCGGTATAAGTACGAGTCTTTTCATTTAAATAAGTAATTGCCAGTTCCGCACCAAAATCGTGAAACGCTTTCACACAGCCCCACGCAATTGATTGTTCATTGGCGAGCCCGACGACGAGGCCTTTTAGCGGTCTTTGGCTCATGCTGTGATCTCCGATTTAAAATTCTCCCAGATATCTTGCGCCATGGCCCGTTCTTCGTTGGCCGGGATAATATGAAGCTCGAAATCAGGTAGATGGGCGAGATGATCCAATACCCAGCGCCGAACATTTTCGGCATTCTCGCCGATGCCGCCAGTAAAAATAAGCCCATCCATTCCACCGATAGAGACGGCCATCGCCGCGATATATTGCGCGGTTTTTAATGCGAAATATTCCAACGCGAACTTTGCGTTTTTATCCGTGCTTTCAGACAGTATTTTGACGTCGTTGCTGAGGCCCGATAGTCCTTTGAGGCCGGACTCGTTATAAAGAATTTTCTCAACCTCATCGACGGACATATTAAGTTCATTAAGCATGTAGATCACAGCGCCTGCGTCGATCGCGCCTACCCGGGAGCCCATCGGCAATCCATCCAACGCTGTCATGCCCATGGTAGTATCAATACTTTGGCCATTACGGAGAGCACAGAGGCTCGCCCCATTGCCCAGATGGGCAGCGACAACTTTTCCGGCATAGAGATGCGGGTAATCGCTTTTCAGGCTATGGGCAATCCAGTCGTAGGAGAGACCGTGAAAACCATAGCGTTTGATGCCCTTTTCGCGGAGAGTTTCCGGCAGAGCGAATTCATGAAACAATGGATCGTGACGCGCATGAAATGCAGTATCGAAACAGCCATATTGAGGCATATCCGGTTGGCGCTTTTGCAAGATATCAACTGCCGCCAGATTATGAGGTTGATGCAACGGGGCAAGCGGACTTAAGGAGCGCAGGTAGTCAAGTGAACTATCATCAAGCCGCGTCGCCGTGAAAAACTTTTCCCCGCCATGGACAATGCGGTGCGCGGCAGCGCGGATTGTCAAACTGCGATGTGTTAGCCATGTTAAAATCAGATCAATCGCCTCTTCATGCGAAGCGTTTGGGGCTAAAGGATGCTCTTGTTTCGGTTCACCTTCTTCTTGCGCGGAAAACATCGCTGCGCCGCCAATATCTGTAACCTTCCCGCCCGCCAGCAGTACGATTTCTTCTGCGAAATCAAACAGCCGGAATTTGACACTAGAAGAGCCGGTGTTGAGGACAAGTAGCCGGCTCATTATTTAATCTGCCCTTCCCTGCGAGCACAAGACAGTGCCATTGCCACACCGCATGAAAATAGTCTTGTACGTTTTGAATCGGCGCGGCTGGTGAGGATAATAGGCACGCGCGCACCCAGAACGATGCCTGCTGCGTCGGCATTGCCTAAGAATATGAGCTGTTTGGCGAGGGCATTGCCCGCTTCAATATCAGGTACAACGAGGATATCGGCATCGCCTGCGACATCGGATATAATGTGTTTATCTTTTACCGCCTGCGCGCTGATCGCGTTATCAAAAGCCAACGGGCCGTCAAGGCGCCCGTTCTTGATCTGCCCTCTGTCAGACATTTTACACAGCGCGGCCGCATCAATGGTAGAAGGCATGCGAGATGTGACTTCTTCCGTGGCTGACAAGATCGCTACTTTCGGATCGCCGTTCTTGTGATTGAACAGTACATGCCACGCATCAATTGCATTTTGGCAGATATCGGCTTTTTGTTCTAAATTTGGGGTGATATTGATGGCTGCATCTGTAATCATCAATTGCTTGTGATAGGTAGGGATATTCATCAGATAGACATGAGAAATGCGTTTTTCTGTACGCAATCCCGCCGAAGAGGGAACAATGGCGTCTAGTAGCTCTTCAGTATGAAGGGAGCCTTTCATGATCGCGCCGACTTGACCAGACGCCGCCATTTGGGCAGCCATAGTCGCCGCCGCATGACTGTGCGGGGTATCAATGATTGTCCAACCTTCGGCATTTATGTTGCTTTCCTTGATCGCCTCTTTGATCCGGCTTTCAGGGCCGATCAAAATAGGGTCAATCAGCTCTTCTTCAACCGCTTCGGCGACAGCATCAATGACATTGGCCTGAACAGGGTGAACAACGGCCACTTTTAATATGCCGAAAGAGCGGAATTTCTCCATTGTCTCCTTATAGTGATCCTTTTCAACGACATTTACCCATGGAATATTGGGGCGCAGCATCTTAATTTTTTTTGTGGGGGCCAGAACTGTGGCTTCACCTTCGACCAGAATATCGTCCTCTTCATTTAGAACGACGCAGCTAAAAACTACGATGGGCTTATCCTTATGCTTGGTTTTGACAGTGACACGCGCTGTGACTTCATCACCAAGTCGTACCGGTTTTTTAAAATGCATATCCTGTTCAAGATAGATTGTACCAGGGCCAGGAAGATCCATGCCGAGTAAAGCGGAGATAAGTCCGCCTGACCACATTCCAGGTCCGATAACTCCACGAAACAGGCTGGCTTCCGTATAATGCTCGTCCGTATGTGCAGGATTCGCATCACCGGAAGCGGCTGAAAATAATTGTATGTCCTTTTGGGTGAGTATCCGTTTCAATTCGGCGAACTGGCCTATCTCCAGATGATCGAATGTGACATTTTCCATCATTTCAGTGGTCATTCTTAAAACCTCAATTAATGCCCAATAAAGGGGGAGTTTTTTCTTTCGACAATGCTTGCATCAATCTTCATCTCGCCGAGGCCAGTGTCGCCCTAAACCGAGCTAGGCCGAAAGCGAAAAAGGCAACTCCAATCGCTGTGGTCGCCAGCAGTTGAGGCCAAACAATCTCAATCCCCGCACCACGATACAGAACCGCCTGTGCGAATTTGATGAAATGTGTGGAAGGCAAAACCTGCACCGTATTCTGCAGTGCTTGCGGCATGCTCTCCAATGGTGTGATACCTCCAGACAACAGGTTCATTGCAACGAAAACCGGGATAGAAAGCAATCCAAACTGAGGCATAGTCGTCGCCACTGTCGAAAGTGTACTCCCCATGGCAGTTACGGCAAACAGGTACACAGCCGAACCGCGCGCAAAGAGCGCGCTCGCTCCGACGATGGGTACACCGAGTATCCCCTGCACGCCAAATAGCAGTGAGAGTACCGCCGCCAGAACTATAACCAACCCATTTGCCCAAACCTTGGCCAACATGATTTCGCTTGAGGTAACCGGCATCACCAGTAGGTGCTCGAGGGTTCCATGTTCGCGCTCGCGGATCACGGCAGCACCGCTCAGAATGATTGCGAGGATTGTCAGGTTGTTGATGATCTGCATCACGGCCATGAACCATGAGGAGTGGAGGTTTGGATTGTATTTTGCTCGCACCCGCAAATCGACGGGTAGAACCACGGTGCCGCTGGACCGGCTAACAAATTTCAGCAGCTCGGCGTTGACGATGCTGGAAATATAAGTCGCCCCGTTGCCGGCAATCGTCATCGCGGTTGCATCAACATTAAGCTGGATTTCAGGGGTGCGCCCGGCCAGCACATCCGACTCAAAACCAGGGGGGATATCCAGCACAAAAGTATATCGGCCCGCGTCCATACCCGGATCGACCTCGCTCAAATCGATTACTACCGGGGTTTTAAAGTAAGGCGGTAGAAACGCTCCCGTGATCTGTCCTGACAATTCCGACCGATCCTCATCTACAACAGCGATGGACGCATTGTTCAACTCGGTCTGTACTCCGTGGGCGACGGTGTAGAAGGCAAATGTGAAGGTGTATAAGATCAGGCCCATCAGCACTGGGTCGCGCAGAAGACTGAATATTTCCTTGACGCCCAGCCGATAGATGTTGGAAATCCAGCGCATGGCTCAGGTCCCCTGCTTACGTAAGAATACGGTTGCGATCGCCCAGAAGAGGACACAAAAACCGGCGAGGATCAGATGATTGGGAAGCAATATTGCTAAATCGAGACCTTTATTAAAGACCCCTGTACTAATCTGCTGGAAATAGAGCGCCGGAAAAGCCTGACCGATGAGCTTTGCGCCGCCTTCCAAGGTGGAGACCGGATACATCATTCCCGAAAAATTGACGGTTGGGATCATGACAATAATTGACGTCGCAAAAATCGCGGCGATTTGCGAGCGGACAAATGTCGATACGACGAGGCCGAATGCTGTGGCTGCCGCCGTGAAGAATAGCGCCCCCAATACCAATGCCAGAAAGCTGCCCGGCATTCCAATACCAAACACTATGAGCATCAGTACGACAAGGCTCGCGAAGCTAACCATTGCAACGCCAATATAGGGCAGTTGCTTGCCTAGCAGGAATTCGATTTTATGAACTGGGGCCGCATAAAGATTGACGATTGAACCCATTTCCTTCTCACGCACTACACCAAGCGCTGTTAGCATGGCAGGGATCATGATTAACTGCATCATCAGTACGCCGGGGGGGATTGCATATTGCGAGCGGAATGCCTGATTGTAGCGGAAGCGGGGCTCAACTGTAGCAGGGTAGAAACCGGGTATCTCGCCGGTTTCCCGAATTGACAAATCGCCCAAATGCGCAAACAGCGCGCCTTGCAGATATCCGCGCCCTGTTTCTGCACGCGTCGTATTCGATCCATCAAGCCACGCGCCAATCTCTGGTATTCGGCCCGCTAAAAGGTCTCGGCCATAGTTGGGAGGAATGACTATCGCGAGAGAGATATCACCGGCTTTCATGCGGCGATCCAGTTCGGCGAAATCGGTTATTGGAGGTCGTTCGTCGAAATAGCGCGAACTCGCGATTGAATCGAGAAGCATCCGGCTTTCGCGGGACTGGTCCTGATCTAACGCTGAATATGACAAGTTCTCAACATCGAAAGTGATGCCGTATCCCATTGCCAGCATCAAGACGATTGGGCCAAACAGCGCGAAAACCAGCCGAATTGGATCGCGCAGAATTTCCATGGTCTCACGCCGGGCGAATGCCCAAATACGAGAAGGGGACACCCATCCGATTTTGGCAACATGCGGACTTGTCGCCGTGGGAAAGTCAAGGACCTCGTTGGGCGTACTGTCTTCAGCGCCAGCCTCCTTCAAATAGGCGATAAACGCCTCTTCGAGCGTCGCCGCACTACGCTGCTGGCACAATGCATCTGGGGTGCCCTGAGCCAGAACTTTACCTGCGTGCATCAAGGAGATACGGTCGCACCGTTCGGCTTCGTTCATGAAATGGGTGGAGATGAAGATCGTCACTCCGTCCTTACGCGACAGCTCAATCAACAAAGCCCAAAAAGCATCGCGGGCTATTGGATCGACGCCGGAAGTTGGTTCGTCAAGAATCAGCAACTCGGGCTTATGTAGAACCGCCACGGCCAATTGGAGGCGCTGGCGTACGCCCAGCGGGAGATTTTCGGGCATCGCATCCGCCACATCGACTAAGTCAAACCGTTTAATCAGTTCGTCGACGCGCGCTTCGCGGTTTGCGCGGGGCAGGTGGAACAAATCAGCATGTAGCGCCAAATTACCTGTTACAGATAATTCCGAATAAAGAGAAAAAGATTGCGACATGTAACCAACACGCTGCCGCGTCGCTATGCCATCGGTACCGATGGGTTTGCCGAACAGCTTCGCATCGCCTTCAGTAGCAGTCAAAAGGCCGGTTAGGATCTTCATAGTCGTGGTCTTTCCGCAACCGTTTGATCCGAGAAAACCGAAAATCTCTCCGGGCTGAATGCGAAAACTTACGTGATCGACGGCAACAAAGTCGCCGAAACTCATAGTCAGTCCTTCTGCCTCGATAGCAAGAGGACCTTCCTGAATAATGCGCGAAGGCAGTGTGATGGCCTCATGGTCCTGCCTGTCTTCATCAGGTAATAGCGCGATAAACGCAGTTTCCAGAGTGTCGGTGCCAGCTTGTGACATCAACTCGTCCGGCGTCCCGATAGCAAGGATTTTGCCCGCATTCATAGCAACCAGATGTTCGAACCGCTCGGCCTCCGACATATAGGCTGTTGCGGTGATTACGCTCATGCCGGGGCGCCGCGCGCGGATACGGTCGATCAGTTGCCAGAACTGCAGACGTGATAGGGGATCAACGCCAGTTGTCGGCTCGTCGAGGATCAGTAGGTCGGGATCGTGGATAAGCGCGCAACAGAGCGAAAGCTTCTGCTTCATCCCTCCGGAAAGCTTGCCTGCTGGGCGGTTCTTGAATGGAGCGAGCCCCGTGCTCTTCAACAGATCAGCGATGCGCGTGGCGCGTTCATGTGCCGACTGGCCATAAAGGCGGCCAAAAAAATCGATATTTTCAATGACCGAAAGTGTTGGATAGAGATTCCGACCAAGTCCTTGCGGCATGTAGGCGATTCGCCTGCAAACCGCATCGCGGTGTTGTCGATCGCCTATCGAGCCGCCAAGTACTTCGACTGTACCGTTTTGCAGCCGGCGCACGCCTGCAATAAGTCCCAAAAAAGTGGACTTTCCAACGCCGTCTGGGCCGATTAAACCAACCATCTGGCCCGCCGGGATTTCAACCGACACTCCTTCAAGCGCCACGGTCGCCCCATAGCGATGGGTTACGCTAGCGACAGTGGCGGCCATTTCGGAGGCCGGTCTCGTCATGGCAGTTTAACCGCCAGCGTTTCCGGCCATTCCGCTTCTGGTGAGATGCGGACAATAGCAATTCCTGGAACACCGGTTTTTACAACATCCTGATATTTCTTGAGAACTTCCGCCGGTATTTGTAGCTTGACGCGAAATGTCAACTTCGCGCGTTCACTCTCAGTTTCAACATACTTGGGAGTGAACTGCGCCTCCGAGGCGACGAATTCAACAGACGCCGGGATCACGTATTGTGACGCGGCAGCAAGGATTAGTCGAGCCTCGGCTCCAAAGCGGAGCCGACCCGCATCATCAGTGGGTAGATAGACATCCATATAGACGTCTGTCAGATCAAGCAGGGTGATTATCTTCCCGCCCGCCGCTAGAACCTCGCCGGGCTGGGCCAAGCGATATTGCACGCGCCCGTTCCTTGGCGCGATCAAAGTGTAGTCAGCGAGGTTTGCCTTCAGGGCTGCGACCTTCGCTTCTGATGCTTCTATTGCTGCCTTTGCAGAGGCAATTTGAGCGCGTGCGGTGTTGAGTGCCGCGATAGCGGTGATCTCTTGTGAGCGTCGCTGATCTAATGTCTGTGCTGTTGCATATCCACGCGTGACAAGAGTCTCGGTTCGTTCTAACTCGGCTTGGGCAAGGGTCACTTCGCCCTCGCGCTGTGCTACCAAAGCTTTTGCCTGTGCCAGCTCCTGCTCGGCTTGGCGGGTCGCAGCTTCGGCGGCGCGGATTTCTGCTTCTAGCTCGGTGGAATCAATTCGGGCAACAACATCACCGGGCGTAACCATTTGCCCTTCATCAGCTAAAACTTCAGCAATTCGTCCACCAAATTTGAGAGCGACGTCGACTCGTTCTGCCTCGATCCGCCCGTTAGCGCGGACGAATCCGTCAGGTAAATCGCTCTGCTGCTGTTGCCACCAGTGATAGCTTCCGGCAGCAATGGCAACGATCAAGACACCGATTATCAGGATCGTTCTCGATTTCATTTCATGTCGCTCCTTCACTTTTCAAGTTTGCTCGTCAACAAACATGTATCTGGCTTTCAGTCCAAAGCTCGCTGCATGACTATCCTACATACAATGTCAGCAGATCGTATTTGATCAACAGTTATTATACTTTGATAGCTCAATATAAAATGAGTGGACAACAAGACTGCCTGTACAACTATAGTGGCCGAGATACGGTAACGCTGATAGGAGATCTTTAGATTAGACTATGACTAAATCCGCAATATTTTTCCCATGAAGTTATTCTGAAAACGTCGATAGAAGAGTGATCACTCAAAAATTTTTGGTTTTGCCATCCATTCCCGACCACGCAGCATCGCTTTCCAATAAATAGGCGGTAGAATTTTTTCTTTGAGCAGCCAAGCAAGCTGACTAGGTTTTTCGCCATTAATAATCCATTTAGGGAAACTTGGAAGTAGCTTGCCGCCGTACCCAAATTCAGCCAAGACAATTTTCCCTCGTTCCACCGTAAGCGGGCATGATCCGTATCCATTATAGTGTGCGACACCTTTTTGCTTGCCCATATCGACCAAAACATTGTTGGCGACGACCGGCGCCTGCACGCGCGCGGCTGCGGCTGTCTTTGCATTTGGCGCGTTCATAACATCTCCCAAGGACCAGACATTGTCGTATGTCTTGTGGCGAAGGGTAGTTTGATCTACATCAACCCATCCGGCCGCATCGGCCAACGGGCTGATCCGAATGAAATCTGGGGCAGTTTGCGGCGGAACGACATGGATCATCGAGAAATTGGTCTCGATTACTTCATTATTGCCATCTGCTTCCGTTTTGTTGACCCAAGCGGTTTTACTTGGTCCATCAATCCGGATCAGATTATGCGTGAGTTTCAAATCCACGTGGTAGCGTTTTATATATTCCATGAGGGCAGGAACATATTCCTTTACCCCGAAAAGAACGCCACCGGCATTGTAAAATTCGATATCGATATTCTCAAGATGACCGGATCTTTGCCAGTGATCTGCGGACAGATAAAGCGACTTTTGTGGGGCGCCAGCGCATTTAATTGGCATCGGAGGTTGTGTGAACAGAGCACGGCCTGAGCGAAGGCTCTGGACAAGTTCCCATGTATAAGGCGCTAAATCGTAGCGATAGTTTGACGTGACACCGTTACGTCCCAGCGTTTCCACCAAACCTTCAATTCCATGCCAATTGAGCTTTAGGCCGGGTGCTACGATCAAGCGGTTATACCGGATGACACGACATCCATCCAAAATCACGGAATTGGTGTCAGGTTCAAATGCAGAAACTGCCGCCTTTATCCAAGTGACACCTTTTGGGATGAGCGAGGCCATGGTGCGTGCCGTTTCTTCGGCCTCAAAAACGCCGCCTCCAACCATGGTCCAGCCGGGCTGATAATAGTGGACGTCAGCGGGATCAATAATTGCGACATCAAGATCGGTAAAGCGGCTAAGTAAACTGGAGGCAACGGAAATTCCGGCAGCCCCACCACCAAGGATAACGATATCATGTGTGGCATCTGGAGCATCTGTCGGCGTCTTCCCACCATTGGCAATGCGGCGAACGACACCCGCCATATCATATCCGGCTTTTTTCGTCATTTCAAGAATTTCCGGGAGAGCGCGTCCCTGAGCCCCCTCATTCAACGACCATAATGTCGCCGACCTTGTCACCGTTCGACAGTAGGCAAGGACGGGTTTTGGCAAAAATTTTGATGCTTCTTGAAAGGCTTCAACATCGTCATCATTTACCCGACCTGCAACAATTGGAATATAGCGCGCTTCCATGCCTGCTTTATGGGCGGAAGCTTCAATTTCCGCGAAAGTGGGCTGGTCCATTCCTTCGCCATCAGGACGATTGCAGATAACCGATCGAAAGCCCATTTCGGCCAAGGTTTTGATATCTTCTGATGAAATTTGCGGGCTTACAGAATAGTGATCATCGATTTTTTTAACATCCATTTTTGCTCTCCGGGAACAATTAAATTAGCGGTGAAAATTAGAGTATATTCACCGGCAGTTTAAGCATCTGGCGGCCATCCTTGTCAGCGGGCACATTACCAGCCCTCATGTTGACTTGCAGGGAAGGCAGGATAAGTCGAGGCATGCCAAGGGTCGGGTCGCGCTCGGACCTCATTTTTATGAATTCTTCTTTCGAATGGCCTTTTCCGACATGGATGTTGTTTTCCTTCTCATCCAAGACAGTGGTTTCCCATTTGATTTCTCGTCCATTGGGAGCGTAATCATGACACATGAAAAGCCGGATCTCATCCGGTAATGCCAATATTTTTTGCACGGAATCATACAGGACACCTGCATCTCCGCCAGGAAAGTCCGCGCGTGCTGACCCACCATCGGGCATGAACAGCGTATCCCCGACAAAGGCGGCATCCCCAATAACATGTGTCATGCAGGCAGGCGTATGTCCCGGTGTATGCATAGCAAAGGCATTGATCGAACCAATCTTATATGTGGCTCCATCTGTAAAAAGCTCGTCAAACTGAGAGCCGTCACGAGGGAAATCGGCATCTTCGTTATAGATATCTGCAAAAGTGTCTTGAACAACGGTTATGTTCTCACCAATGCCAATCTTTCCACCAATCTTTTCCTGTATATATCGCGCGGCGGTAAGATGGTCGGCATGAACATGGGTTTCAATAATCCAAGCCAGTTTTAATTTGTTTGTTTGGATGTGGCTTATGAGTTTATCGGCCTGCTCATATGTGATGCGTGCGGCTGCATAGTCGATATCCATAACGGAATCGATAATGGCGCAAAAATCGCTCGAAGGATCCTT
>ERZ1740062.1280-NODE-1280-length-10561-cov-4.955740_pt1 | contig 10561 bp, 4 predicted proteins | sample MGYA00581741_ERZ1740062 | MGnify/ENA primary metagenome ERZ1740062 (study PRJEB43018, sample SAMN04849747) | marine metagenome | isolation source: floating plastic debris | place: Pacific Ocean | collected 2008-09-01 | study: EMG produced TPA metagenomics... | reverse complement strand
TGAATATAAATCATTCCTAGTTGATAGTATGTTAATGCAATACCGGCTTGGTCATCCAACTGCTGACGAATTATCAAGCATTGATTTTGAGATTCAATAGCTTGTTCGTATTTTCCCCATAACCGATATGAATTTGCTAGCCAATAATACTGGTTAGCAACATTTTTATCTCTACCTAATTGTTGATGAATATCTTTACTTTGTTGGTAGTAGTTAACAGATAGCTCATATTTTCCCCAGTCTTGATAAATTCTTCCTATTTCATAACAAGCATCAGCAATATTAACTTGGTCATTTAACTTTTGACGAATTACTAAATCTTCATTTTGACATTCAACAGCTTGTTTATATTTACCCCACAACCGATAACAATAAGCTAACAAATACCATAAATCAGCAACATCTTCATCACGACCTAATTGTTGATAAATATCTTTACTTAGTTGGTAGAAACTAATCGCTAGTTCATGTTTAGCCCAATCTTGGTAAATACTTCCTAGTTGATAGTAAGCATCGGCAATATTAACTTGGTCATTTGACTGCTGGCGAATCTCTAAATCTTTCTTTTCGCATTCGACAGCTTGCTCATATTCACCAGATTCTCGATAACAATTAGCTATAAAATACCACTGGTTAGCAACATTTTCATCTCGACCTAATTGTTGATAAATATCTTTACTTCGTTGATAGTAATCAACAGCTTGTTGGTATTTACCCCAATTTTGAAATAAGCTAGCTATACTATAGAGTATTCTCGCTTGATATAGATGATTTTGGATTATATTTGCAATATCCCACGCTTTTTGATAGTAACCTAGTGAGTCTTCATATTCATTATTTAATCTCTGACACCAACCCCAATCTCTCCAGAAAATAAATAAAGTATTTTGTTGATAGTATTCAGCGATATTTGATTGATTATAGTAGTAATTAGCTTTTTCATAATTGCCTTTATCTTCATAAGAATATGCTAATGCATAGCAATAAAATGGTCTAAATTTGTTATCTAATACTTCATTTATATTTTCAAAATTTTCAATGGCTCTGTCATATTTATTTTCGCGCATGTAAGACATTGCCGTGAGAAAATTCAATGCTGCTTGACAAGCTTCATCAAAGTTATAATTTTTCCGAATATTTTCAAGGCTAGGTGTTATTTCATCACCCATTTATTGAACTAAATTTGTAATACTACAAAATAATAGAGGTTCTAATTCATGAATAATTTCTATGGCAAAATCAATTAATCTTGCTGAATCACAACAAGCAATATATAAAATAGCTGTTTTCGCTCCAATGCAAATTTCTTCAGATAGGTTTGAGTCATTAGCAGATTTTTTTAATAAATCTATAACTTCATTTTTCTGATAAAACTGTTCTATTTTACGCAACAACCTTAATAATTGCTTAGTCGTACCTTCCCTAAAACCATCAGCATCTACACTAAGAAAAGTGATAACTAACTTACTAACCAGCTTCTTCCGAAAAACACTATTAACTTCAACTTCTGTAATCACCTGTCCTGCAAATAGCAAATCCTTCAGCTTAAATTCTGATTCTTCTGAATTATCTTGCTCTTTGAAGTAACAAATAACTGGATTGTCAGATGAGGAATTTTTAATTCTTATCTCACCATTTTGTAAAGTTGGTTGGTAATCTTCTAAATTCTTAAACAGTTTTTCTACTAACTTTTTAACTTGACTAGGAAAATGAAATCCGTAATATCCTAAAGCTAATAAAATTGGTTCATCCCAGCGCGGCTCATGCAGATGATTATTAATTAGTTGTAAAATATCACTTTGGTCATTATCTGCAATGTAACGAGCTGCAAAATATTCTTCAAAGGTCAGGTGCATAAAACCATAAAAACCAGGTGTTTTTTCTACGAATAAACCTGTGGTTTCTCGCACTTTCCGCAGAAATTCTCTTACTGCTTGACGCATTGATTGCGGTTCGTCATCATTTAATTCTGCTAATTTTTGCGCTAAATTCTCTTCTACTTCTTCTTGACTGACTACACCAGAAGGTTTTTCTTCATGCATCCAATATGCTAATGGTGCTAGAAGTTCTACTACTTCTGTTTCTTTTAACATTACTTTTGGTGTATCTGGCAATTTCTTGCTGAGTTGCCAATCTTCTGTCAAGGTTTGCACCGCTAATTCATAGAGTTTAACTCGACGATTGGGAAGGCGATCGCCATTGCGGTGAATTAGTGCCAAAATCGTTAACAGCAAGGGGTTCGTCGTCAGCCGCTTTACGCCTTCATTGTCTTCAGTTGACTGTAAAATATCTTGTACTTGCTCATCTGCTTTCTTTTTCCATTGCTCTTCACTAGCATCTGGTTGCTGTGCTTTTTCAACTGTGTGACACCAGCGATACAGGAATCTTTCAATCTGCTCGCTATCCATGTCTTCAATGGTAAATTCTGCAAATCTACTGCTTAGCTGCACATCGCTATAACCTGCGATACGGCTAGTAATTACAAATTTATTATGAGGAAATTCATCAACAAAGTGATTGATTAGTCTTACAATTTGTTTACGGTTTTTTTGGTCAAAGACTTCATCTAAGCCATCTAGCAACATCAAGCATTGTCCTTGACGCATTCTCAGCAAAAGAAACTCTGCTACTTCTTCTTCGGTTGCTATTTCTTCGTCTTGCTGAAAATGAGCTTCCCATTGACGGTAAAATTGACGCAGATATTCAAGTAAAGTTAAATTTGGCTGTTGTTTAAGCTGTTCTGCAAAGTCCGCAATACGAAAGAAAACTGGTAATAGATTTTTACCTAATTCTTCTTGCTCTTCCCCAACAATTACTGCTTTCTTATTATCTCTTTTCGTCTTCGCGAAATGCAACGCTAAATAACGTAGAAGAGTTGTTTTTCCCGCACCTGGAGCGCCCAAAATAACGCTATAATTATTGTCTCTTACTGCTTGGGATAATGAAATTCTTTGAGTGACGGTTTTATTAGTAGCTACAGATATTGAATCTTCAATAAGTGGTTCGCAATCGTAGATTTCATCTAAAGAATCTAGAATAGTAATCGTTTCATCAGGTTTATCACTTATTGATTGCGATATACTTACCGAGTTAATTCTTGTTGTATTAGTTTCAGAAGTTTCAGTAATATGTTGTCGCCATTGTGCTTGTAATGAAACATAAACCTGGTCAAGAAATATATCAACTTGACGATTTACCTGCATTACACCGCTCATTTTGAGATAGGAATTCTCAGCAATTAGCCATTCTAAATAGGGATAAAGTAAGGGATTGCGTGTTTCAAATTCGATTACCTTATTTCGCCAATCCCAAAAATCCGGCGCACGCTGACGAAATTCATCTAAAAACCTATTTTTATTCAGCCATAAAATTAATATTAAGTCTCTTCCAAATAGTTCTTCCCTACCCAAATTTAAATGCTTCATTTCTTTAACTAAGCGCGGTGTAGGTAATTGGTCAATTCCAAATGCCATAACCACTTTGCGCTCAGTTTCGCTATTTTTATGCTGATTATCGTCTAAGCTATATAGAAAATTGTGGAAGGAATTTTCACTGTAGAAGAAGTTATAAATATCAAAGTTTTCTTCTGTATTTTCTAAATATTCATGGAGACTTTTGACAACTATATGTTGGGGACTAACTTCTGGTGTTACAGCAAATACTATTGTTGTCCCGCTGGCAAGTTCTAATAGATTATGTAACTTATTTAATTCATTTTCATCAGCTTCAGCTAGAGAATAGTTAAATTCCTGAGATAGCATAATTTATATTATTTTTATTGATTATAGCGTTTCCCAGTCTCTACTCGGTATACCTCAAAACCTATCTCCCTTCTCCTTTATAAGGAGAGGGGTTGGGGGTGAGGTCAAGCTGTAACTTAGTTACTTGATAAACGCTATATATTGCTTTTTAACCAAAACTAACTAAATATTTTTGACCTGCCAACGCTGTAAATCTTTGAGCAAAATAGGGTTAATATCAAACCAATCTTGCTGCATTGAATTGTAATAACCTAAGACTAATTTATTTTGTAAAAGTTCGTCACAAATAATAAACTCACCTTTATTAGGTAAGTTATGAACTTTAGTCGTTAATTTACCTGTTTTATGTATTTCATCAAGTTCTGAATAGTGATAGTCGCTTAAATTGTATTCTCTGCGTACTTCCTGTACTGCTTCCCGTGCAGTTGCTAAATCTACAAAATTCGTTTTTTTTCGCAATCCAATTTCGCAAGTAGTGCGTGCAAGTCTAACTAAATCTCGCATTACACCACCACTTTTCTCACAAATTAATTCTAAAGCATCAGGATTAAATAAACCTTTATGGCTATCACCTAAACTGACAAGACGTTTTGTAATAATATCAATCAAAATTTCTCTACCGTCTTTATTAGGATTATTTGTAGGACATAAATTATCATCGCATTCAAATACGGGAGGATTGTTTAAATCCAAGCATTTTTGAAAGCTTTCCATCGGCTGGCGAAAACTTGGAGAATATCGTAAAGATATAGGAATAGAATAAACAATATGAGAATTTAACTCTACTAATAACGGACTGGAAAACATCTCTAAAGCAGTTACTTGGTCGTGTCTATCCAAACCATCAACAATTATCAATAACTTTTGTTTTCGCTCCTTTTCCGCAGCTTCAATAATATCGTTAACTCTAGTAATAATCTCGCTTAATAAAGGACGAACATTAACTGTTTTAGTAACTTCTCTTGTTAAACCGCGCTTAAGAACTAATCCTAATTTAGTCAGAAATTCTGGTAACTGTACGCCATCTGCATCACTAGCTTTATCTTGATAAACTACAGTCTTAAGGCTATCTTGCAAAGCCTCTAATAACTCTTCTTTATTGCTAGATAACCAATCGGATTGAATAGCTTGACGAGCAATTTCTAAACCAATTAAAACTATCACTTCCGCATAACCAATATTGTATCTATCTAAAGCGGTTTGCGTATCAATCCAAATAACAGTGTAATCATCAGCTAAGCTTTGTTGTAATCTTCGCAACTCCGTAGTTTTGCCACCACCACGATGACCTGCGAGTAAAAATTTTGCAGGGTCATCTTCCATTGCTAGCAAGCTGACTAACTTATCTACCGGACTATTATCTCTTTGGACGTAGAAATTCGTCAGGTCTTCAGGTGTTGAAAGCGCTTCCTCTGGCTTGAATAGCTGATAAGCAGTTTTCCAAAATTTGGTATCACTCATACTGATAATAAGTTAGATTAGCACTTTCTTTTCAGTAATAATACCAATTCATTCGGAAAACGAGCTTAATATATTGTGAAAATATGTCTACAGTTTAAATTTGATTGCAGCGAAAAATTTTATTTATATAGCTTTTATCCAAGCAACTGCGGTACAGTTTGACATCATCCATCCCGATAAAGCAGCATCCTAATTCCCCTCTCCTTGACAAGGAGAGGGGTTAGGGGTGAGGTTTTTAAATGTACTTCAATAGACTGAGAAACGCTATAAATCTACCACTGACAAAAATATACTTAATCATAGCTAATTCAAACCCAAAAAAAGGCCGCTCAATCAACGACCTTGTAGTAAATTTAAAATTGCGAGATACTCCCATTCCGCTCTAAGATTACCGAAAAATTGTAGGTTGGGTTGAGGAACGTTAGCGCAGCGTGTCCGCTAGGACATAACCCAACATGGGTGTTGGGTTTCACTTCGTTCAACCCAACCTACGGAATAGGAAATCTTCTACCAGGAAGGGAGTAACACTATTTAATAAACAGCATTTCTTGATAAGTTGGTAGAGGCCACAAATCGTCTGATACTTCCGCTTCCAGAGCATCAACGTCAGCGCGAACATCTTTCATCAAAGGACATAGAGTAGTAGCGTAATACTGCATATGTTCTTCAGTAGTGCCAAAATCCGACTTGGCAGCCGCCGATTGCAGCTTATCTATATTGTCGGTCAGAGAGTTAGTCAAATAGGCAACACCGTTAATATGGTCTCGATTCAGACTAATGCCCATTCCTTCTAAACCTGTGACGGTGGTAGCAATATTCTCTAAGTGGCGCATTGCCGCAGGATACACTACTGTCTTAGCCATATCGGTGACTAACTTAACTTCCATGTCAATGGAGAGAATATACTGCTCGGCATAGACTTCAAAGCGGCTATCCAAATCGGAAGATGAAAGAACCCCAGTTCTCTCAAACAGTTCTTTGGTATTTTGCTCTTTTAGTACGGGTAAAGCATCAGCAGTGGTAGGTAAATTAGCTAGACCTCTCTCTTTAGCAATACTGTGCCATTCCTCTGAGTAGCCATCGCCACCAAAGATAACTGCACGGTGTTTACCCATTATTTCTTGAATAACAGCAACTACTGCATCTTCTATTTTTATTCCTTTACCCAATTGTGCTTCTAATAAATCGCCAATTGCGGTTAAAGAATCAGCTAGCATTGTGTTGAGCGCAATTAAGGGGCCTGAAACCGACTGACTCGAACCGACTGCCCGAAACTCGAAACGGTTGCCAGTAAAGGCAAAGGGACATGTACGGTTGCGGTCGTCTGCATCTTTTGTCAAGGTTGGCAGAGTATCGACTCCAAGGTTAATTTCGCCTCTGTGACTATACTCAACGTTCAGCGTTCCCTCAGCAGCAATATTTTGAAGTAGTTCTTCTAAAGAACCCAAATAAACCGACATAATAGCCGGAGGTGCTTCGTTTGCACCCAAGCGATGGTCGTTACCAGCGCTGGCAATTACCGCCCGCAGCAAAGTTCCATGCTTATGTACGCCGCGAATTACCGCCATACAGAAAGTTAAAAACTGTAGGTTTGTATGGGGAGAGTCACCAGGGTCGAGCAAATTTCCCTGAGTTGGATTACCGACAGACCAGTTAACGTGCTTACCCGAACCGTTGACACCAGCAAAGGGTTTTTCGTGTAACAAACAGACAAAACCGTGCTTTTTAGCAGTCTGACGTAACAAGGTCATAGTCAACTGCTGGTGGTCGGATGCTACGTTTGCTGCTTCAAAAATAGGTGCAATTTCAAACTGACCAGGTGCTACTTCGTTGTGTCTGGTCTTAGCAGGAATACCCAGACGGTACATTTTCTTTTCTACTTCCTGCATAAACACCTGAACTCGTTCGGGAATTGCCCCAAAGTAGTGGTCGTCAAACTCCTGACCCTTAGCAGGAGCTTTACCAAACAAAGTTCTACCCGCTAATAATAAATCGGGACGACTATTCGCAAAATGCGCGTCAACTAGAAAGTATTCTTGCTCCGCACCACAGCTAGAGTTGACGGTCGCAATATCGCTGTTCCCCAACAGTTCTAAGACCCGTTTAGCTGATTTATTCATTGCCGCAATAGAGCGCAGCAAAGGAGTCTTTTTATCTAGAGCTTCACCCGACCAAGAAACAAAAACGGAGGGGATGCAAAGAGTTAACCCGTTGTCGGTTTCCATCAGGTAGGCAAGACTGGTTACATCCCAAGCGGTATAGCCCCTTGCTTGAAAAGTAGAGCGAATACCACCGTTAGGGAAAGATGAACCATCGGGTTCACCCTGAACTAAAAGCTTGCCAGCAAATTCGGTAATCGCCGTACCATCACTTTGAGTAGAGATAAACCCATCGTGTTTTTCTGCGGTGGCGTTAGTCATAGGATAAAAAACGTGGGCATAGTATGATGCACCTTTAGAAACAGCCCAGTTTTTCATTGCCGATGCCACCGTATCGGCAATAGAAACATCAAGCTCTTTGCCTGTTTCTATAGTTTGTTTCAGCGATTTAAATACAGCTTTGGGCAGACATTGCTTCATTTTGCTGAGGCTAAAAACATCTACTGCCCAAAGTTCTTCAGGACGACTAGGAGAATCGACGGACATTGATTCGCGTTCGGTGATTTGCTTGATTGCTTGAGCGCGAGATTCGTATGTCATAAGAATTATAATATTATTGCGAGTATCTAGTTAAATTGATGATACTCTATTCTTAATGTTGAAGATGTCAACTTAATAACATTGCTAATTTGAAATTTGGCTCGCTCGCAGCAACTTTCTTATAAGGTAGACAAATAAAAAAAATCTTTTCTAAAATAAATATTATCGTAGATAAAAAAGCTACAGAAACCGCTATAAAATAATTAAAAAAATTTAGTATTTTACATTGAACTACTCACGGTTTCTTCCTAGCAAATCAAAAGTTGATAAATGCAACAAAAAATTGTTTTAACTAGCATCGCAAGTAATGAATCACTTGAATTGCTTGCTTTCAAGATTCGTTAGCATCAGCTTTCTTCTCACCTATAAATGCTCGAAATAAATTAATCACAACATTATAAGTTGCAGCAATAAATAACACTAACATTAAGGCTGCAAGACCGCTAAAAGGAGATAGAAGGAATAATAACAATAATCCGAATACTATAACTGATATCAATGATTTACTCATTTTTACCCAATTTTTTCATCAATATTTATATTTAACAACCTAACATCTCAGATTTATTGCATCTTAAGGAAGAATAGTTATATTTCGTAGGTAGCACTTTTATGCAATAAAAAAGGTTCGTAGTAAGCAGTGAACAGTGAACAGTGAATAGTGAACAGTGAACAGTGAGCAGCGAGCAGTTTTATTGATTATTAGAATTAAAAAAAGTTCGGTTTATTGGAAAATTAATTTCGGTTACTTCCCCTCTTGAAAATAGCGGGGAGAGGGTGTCCGCAGGACGGGGTAAAGTTACAAGTTACAACTATTAGAATCAGCAGAAAACCGTTATAGAAGTAATTCCGATACCTCTTATCAAAACAAAAACGCTCCAGTATTTTAACTACCAGAGCATTTTGATTAAAAATTATTCAATTCTGCATCAAGCAAAATTATCAGAAAAAACTGACTTAGAAATTACGAATTAGGAAATTAGGAAATAATTTAATTATTAACTCCTAACTCCTAATTCCTAATTCCTAACTCCTAACTCCTAACTCCTAACTCTTAACTGTTCACTGATAACTGTTACCTATTCTCCCTTTCTTTCTGCGAAAATTGCATGTGAATGGTTTTCGCTTGTTCGCTATCGGGAGCGACTGCGGTAATTAAGTAGTTAATCAAGCTTTCGGTGAAGGGAATCCTCAAATGGAATGTACCATCTTGCTTGACTTTAATGTTGTGTCCGTCAATGGTTACTGTGGAACCGGGTTCGGTAGCACCATGAATTATTAATTCCGCATCTGCTTCAAACCAGAAGTCTTTATGGGGACGACTGAATACTCGAACAATTGGCGATCGCGATACTAATAACCATTCTTTATCCTTTGTCAGATAGCCGATTTCGGTGATGTAATCTCTATCTGGTAATGGTATAGCTACATAACGATGATTAACTGTTTCTTCACATTCGTACTGTTGTACTAGCTTGGCGTTTTGATAGCTTAGGTCAATGTCGGTGGTGTCATAAAGTCGCAATATGAGTTGAGCAGCACCTCTTTCTTGCATTGCTTCTCTATCAGCATCTGCAATATTCCAAGAAGCATAAGCCCATTTTGGAGTACGATTTGCTAAAAGTATATTGCTTTCACCGGGTACAACTGAGGCTCCGTTATGGTGAATACCGTAAATTCTATCCCAATCGGTGTCTCCTTGGTCTGAGTCTTCTTTGGGTGTGCGAATTATGGTATCAATTTCAGCTTGGTCTGCAACTTCGTCTAAAGCTATATCTTCATCAAAGGATTCTTGAGAGGTAGAAGTTTCGCTGTTTTGCTCTTGGGATTGTTCTTCATTGGCTTTCATTTGAGAACCAAGTGCAAACGCTCCAACAGCGGCTCCTCCAGCTAATACGGCACCTGTTGCTGGTGCAGAAGTATCTTCTTCTACTGTAGATGAAACCCCAAATTGGGCAATTTCTTCTTGGGTAACGGTTTCTTCTGGGGTAGCAGGTTGTTGATTTGATTGAGTTACCCAAACATTTGGTAAACCATCGTTGGCTGGTTGTTCTTGCGGTGATGTTGTTTGAGTATCGGCTGATTGTTCGTCTTGGTTGATGATGCGAACTTCTGGTAACTCGGAAGTTTCGGCAATTTCTGATGTTGGAGGATTATCAGCTACATCTGTATCCGCAGTCGCATCTGGTGTATTTTGTCTAAACCGATTCAAGAACCATCCGCTACCTAAACCAGTGTTACCCGATTCATTATTTTTTTCTTCAGTGGTTGCTTGCTGCTCAATATTCTGATTTACTTCAGTGCTATTACTGTCTTCAGATGTATTCGCATTGTCACGATTGAAGAATTTAGAACCAATTGCAGCGGCTCCCGCTACTAAACCGGCTCCTGCTGCTGCTCCACCAAAAGGAAAAGACGATTTTTCTTCCTGTTGCTCTTCAGTCGATGGTTCAGTTGGTGAGGTTCCCCATAATGAGGAAGGTGAAGTTACATCGTTATTTTCTTCTAGTCTATTTTCATCATCGCGATTCAATAAACTCGAATCACTATCTGGATTAACACCTAAAGCAAAGGATGATTCTTCTTGTTGCTCTTGTACAGATGGTTCTTCAGTCGGTGAGGTTCCCCACAACGAAGAAG
>ERZ1740062.1279-NODE-1279-length-10566-cov-5.537247_pt1 | contig 10566 bp, 11 predicted proteins | sample MGYA00581741_ERZ1740062 | MGnify/ENA primary metagenome ERZ1740062 (study PRJEB43018, sample SAMN04849747) | marine metagenome | isolation source: floating plastic debris | place: Pacific Ocean | collected 2008-09-01 | study: EMG produced TPA metagenomics... | reverse complement strand
GCTATTACCCACTTATTGAATATGAATTTTTTACTCATATGTTCAATTAGAGCTGTGTAGGCAGAACATTTGGAATGCAGGACATCATACATGTAGACCAATAGCCAATTCTGAGTATGTTGCCTATGTGCACAAGCGATGCTGGTCTAAGTATAATGGAACAAGACCTTGCAACTTTATCCAGGACCCTACATTAACCTACATAACCCTAAAGGCACTTGATCAGGCCATTTGCGAAATACGTACAGGAACCCCCACTGGTCGACAAGCAATGCATTACTTTTATTGCCTTTTATTGCCACTTGTTGAGATAATACTGTTTGACCAGGTATACTGATAATTTCCCAAAAAAAATTGTTGACTCACATATTTCCCTGTGTAAAGGCAATAGTTAAATCGGTGAGATTCTCTATCCATACGGCTGCATCTCCAAGCTGATACTGCCTGAGAGTGATAAAATACTCCGTACCCAATCCTCCGCTCACATCAGCTGTTATACATGACTGTGTGGAAATAAAATCGGGATAGCGCAGGTCAGGCTATTTTTATGGACAGTTCTTTTCACTATCTATCCACTTGGTACCACAACCCTGCACTGAGCGATGTGTGTCAAACAGTTAAGTTTTATTAGTTACTGATAACTAAATCAAAGATTTTTGTGCAGTTTAAGCCGAATATGCTTATACGTTAATATTGATATAAGCTTGTGCATTTATGTGTCTATGTTTTATGGGACCAAATACGTTGTTTGGATAGAATTATGCTGAGCCAAATACGTTACATTCCAAAAATATTAACACCGTTCATAATCAGCATAACTACTGTAAAAAAGTTTCCGTGTTGTCTGTTGGAATGGATGACGTTTGAAAATACTTCTTAATATTCTCACAGATCTTGAACAATGTGACCATTTTGCAAACTGAGATCCTGCCCTGAATTTTGTCCATTCTCAATGGAAATGAAAACGACTCAAAATATAATTGTCTCAATGAGGAGAAATTGCCTCAACGTGTCATGGTCACTACAAAACTTCCGGAGAACCTAAGGAATCAGATTGAAAACAATATGCCCTGTAGAATTCATCCAGTTTAACTCTGTAGTTTACCTCTCCAGGCAGATGTAACAGAGTTCTCTGAGGAACATTAGCAGGAAACGCCAAAGTTGTCTTCTCACTCCCCACTCTCTTCATCATCACAGTCAGAGGTCTCTTTTTCACCGACGGCCAGAACGGTTTACTCTGCAATACCAAAAATCAAAAAACTCTCTCTATCAACCAACAATAATGATAGTGTTTCGAGATTTTAGTGCAACGCACGGGGGAATTGTTGCTCGATGCACAATAATGGGCTTATCACTTAGAATGGATGTGTGATCAAGTTTCACCAGGGTTGTGAACACTTTTTTATGCGGCAAAGCACAGTGTAAACGATTGGCCAGTGAGTTGAGTAGAAGTCACTCTGAATGCTTCTACGCTCATATCTATCGATAGCACTCAACGGTAGCATATTACAAGCTGTACATTTGTTCTCGCAGATGAGATACAGACAGCTTTATTCACCTGACCGACGTTGTCCGTAATAGCCGCAAATTTTACTTCTGAAACTATTTTGAAAATATTTTAAGTTTTGGATTTCCCTACATTAATTTTTGGATTACCAACTCTTGTTGAAAGGATTCGTAAGTCCTGTACATCATAAGAGACATTTACTACAACCCTTAATAAATTTATTACAACACATTCATACAATATGCCAATGAAAGACCAAAGGTAAGATTCTTATGTTTTTTTTGTTGTAAATTGTGGGTTTTACAACAAAATCTAGGGTCATTTTACATCAACAAAGCTTACATTAATAGTTTCCATCAAGTTGCCAAAAACTCCCCGTTTTCATGGCTTGTCACTATTTTTCATATTCACTTGAATTCGATTTGATTTTCGCTGCGACATTTGATGTGTGCATTTTGGAACATATATTTCTGCTTCCATCCCCATGAGCAACTAACTTTTCAACTGCATAGGCCTACATTTGTTTCAGGCTGGAATTCAGAAAGATATTGGCAGACAGAGAAAAGGACAAGCAAATCATCAAAGAGCAAAGTGCAGGTTTGTCCAAGTTCTAAACCAACATTATCAGCCTGACTAACAAAAAACAATTTGAATTAAGCTGCATAAATTGGTACAGCTCTTACACAAAAGACGATAATGTGAACTATTTCTCAATAGTATTATATTGATTGGTTATACCAATGATTTTGAGGAATTGAAATCTTGGTTGTACAATATGAACCTAGTTTGTTTTCACTAATCAGTTACCTGAAACACCACGATGAGCAGCAAAACCCATTAATTTTATTAGCATTGGCATCCCAATTTTGATGAATCTGTCAATACAGTCAACTAGGGAAATGATGTAAAACTATCAATGAGCCCTTGTCTTTTGTAGTGATTAAAAAGCTAGAAAAACGAGTAACTGCGCTTGAGGAAAATGGTAAGCATACATGAATTCATCTAGAGCTTAGAGGTATTTTTCAAGTGCTATGACACGTTTAGTAACTGAGTCGCTGAAATAAGATACCATCAGGTAAACATTCCAATAAATTGGTGAGTTGTCTAGGGCCTAACAACAAAATACATTTTATGCATCATTTCTTATTTTCACTAAAATCACAACAGTTACCAAGCAACCCTTTCAATGACATCTATTGGTATTTACAGCAGCTTTTTGTTAAATATTACTAGTACACACATCTTTTTATTTTTAAAGTGAATAGTATGTCTTTCGCATTCGATCGTCTCTCCGATGAAGTCAAGAAATGGTTTGGATGGCTGAAAAAAGAGCAAGGCGAACTGAGTGACTATGGTAAGCATAAGATCTTAGTCATCATTTCCCAAATTTGGGTTGCACAGTGAGTAAAGAAAAACGCATTACGATCTCAGTCAAAGCCTTGACAACTTCCCAAACATAAATACATGTATTAGCATAAAAACATTATTTCTCTGGTGAATATGACAATGTTGGGTAGGCCTACATTAACTTTGATGATCAGGTAATTTTTTGTTACAGTTTACCACAGCCTACAATATCCAACCCAAGTCAGAGATGACGCGAGTAGTCAGGGCAGCGTTGACTTTGGCCTCCCTAATGGATTTGCTGCCTTTGATCACCAAGGTGGCCGATGGGTGATTAATGATTAAGCGTAGAGCTGATAGTTTAATAAATGAGTACAAACTTACTATCCAATCGGAGAGTATAATACAAATCATGGAAGCTGCCAATTTGATTCATGCCATGACATAAGCACATGGGTGGATTAGTTAGTCTGTTAGTACTCATCTCTTCATGTGCAGGTCTATGAAATTATAACTCGATGAAAGGATTCTCGCTTTATTCAAACTCTATTTTCCAAACTTCAGATTAGCCTGTAATGTTCATTTTTCCTCATTTGCTTGAGCAGCTAAAATACAGCTAACGCTTAATCAGCTCTCCCTCTCTCACTTTAAGACCCCTATTTTTTTATGATAAACCATACCTGAAGGACCGGAAGGCAAAAATAATGCATCCATACTGTACTAAAGATGAGCCCAATGGTTGAATTGTACATCACATAGGATCAACTAGGAATTCCCGCCAAAATCTGTTCAACCCATGATCTACTAAATTGAAACCAGCTTGGAGTAGCTTTCAATACAGTCTGATAGAGCTAATCTTTCCCGTAACAGAATTACACAGACTGATCAGGATAGTTATCGGCTCACTCAATTGATATGGTTGAAAAAGATATTTTTTGTTCCAAAATTTAGCGCTATGGCTTGATTGAACTAAGGCAGCTAACCCCTTGCTCATTGTGATGCCACAATTCAGCAGATGCATTGATTTCCAAACAACTTTCTTCATTGCATATAACTTTTCACCTCATTACCTATGCTGTTTTATTCGTAGCAACCACATCTTCATACTTCATATTTTTTCATACACATATGGCAGGTCCAAATAATTTCTTTCTATTTCCAGAATTTCTGACAGGCAGCTGACCCTTTTTTGTTTGTTTTTTTTTTTTATACATAGTATGTGAATAATATTTACTACATAAATCATATTTAAAACAAATACATGTATGTAATAAATATATTGGTGTAGCTATACATGAGCCAAATTAAAACAAGTGTATGTAGTTTTAAAGAGCATGGCAGGGGAAGTTTCCTGCGGTTTGATATGCTGATTGTTACCGTAGCATCATTCTGTGAGAAGTTATTGATCTTAACCTACAGTGCTATCTGTGATAAGGTTGAGCCGGTGCTGAAAAGGGTTCCATTTGAACAGCTGTTAATTACCCAAGATTATTCCCGTAAGAACACTTGTGGGACGTCTTGTTTGTCAAAAAGTGACTTTTTGCGTCAAATTCTCATTTTGTGGAAGAAAATTTAATAAAAAATTGAAAGTATGAAAAATAATAAAACCGTACACTTCGAACCTGGTGATAAAATGCCATTTGTTATGTAGTGTAATGGGTGTGTCTACATCCATCATGTGTGTCAGTTGCACCAGGGAAATCCATGGCTGTTCTGAAAGGTTTCCTTTCTCACCAAAAGCAGCACAACTTCCTTGAACATATCGGATTATCATGGAAATGAAGGTTCTTTTACTCTAATTTTGCGGCTTCCAGCGATCCGTTCTTGCAATTTTGGCCTTTCATTGGAGATAAAGGGAAGACTTAACCATATATTGCCTTAAATTCAAATAACTCTTGCATATGAAGTACTTCTGAAACCATGTAAAATGTCGTGTTAATTTTTTGCTATCCCCTTTACGAAATCACAGTTTAGAAAACTATATCCATATTACCTCATTGAAAAGCCAATCTGGGGCTTCCCCACCAATGGTGCAAATTCCATTCCTTGCATGTAAATGGTTGATTGCTAAAATGACAAAGCATCTTGCAATTTCATACAACTGTGTCTCAAAATGAGAGTGATAACAATGACTCCATTTCCATCTTACCTCACCAGGTTCAACCATGGTCCACAAGGTTGAAGTCTGAATAGTAACCGCAGGTACAACTAAAGCATCAGTGTCATCATGGCCATCTTCTTGTGCTGTACAGTGTACTTGGTCTATTGTTGCTGCAGCACCCTCTTTGTACATAATGTTATACGGTAGTGAGTTCACTATCACAAACATTGGGAATATTGTGATGATCTTCGTGAGCTGTGTGTTGCTTAGCCTTGTTTCCACCATAAACTGTAAGTGAAAAAAACAATAGGTTATGATCTTCCCGTAAGAAATTACACGATGCCATTACATCAAAGTCATTCTTACAGTTGATGACAGTCTAGCCAAACTAGAGTGTCCTGTTAGTCTGCCATGCATCCGACAGGCAAGCTATAGCCTTAGCCGAACAATACAATAGTCTTTATGAGAGTGTGTGATCTAAAATGACAATGGACCAAGAAATACAGTCCAATACACATATCACTACAAGTTTTGAACGTTAGTATTTAGAGCTATCACAGTTACAAGTCCTCAAGGCACCAAGCTAGGGCTTCTTTTATGGCTAAAATAATTATGTTAATCATCGGGTATAGGTGATGCTCTGTGCATCAAATATGCCAACGACACTACTTTTCACAAAGCTTATACAAACCCTGTCCAAAATAATATCATGAAATCTGCCTTTGAGGGAACTTTGAATTGGTATCATGAAAATTCAATGGCCCTAAACATTAATAAACTGTTTTCAGGAACATATCTCTCTCCTGCCAAGCTTCTTACAATTCTGAATTTTTAGTAAACAATGATATTCTTTCTCCCAGTCATGACACTAAACTCCTTCGAATTATCAAACCAACAAACTTAAATTTAGTAACCATGTTGATGATTTAGTCTAGAAATGCAACAACAGATTGTTTTCAATGCATAAACTGAAGATGCTTGGGCTGGACTCTCATGGTTTGAAGATTTTCTACAAATCTAACATGAATTCTTTACTGATAACTGGCGTTCCAGCGCGGCACACACTTTTAAGTGGCACTTGTAAGCAAAAGATTGAGCGTGTGCAAAGATCTGCTACCAGAGTTATTCACATTTATTATGATTATGACGAGCATTTGAGCTTTTTATGTTTGCCAAAGTTAAACATTAGCTATATTTGCTATTTACGTAGTAAGTATTTTGGCAGAACAGCTGGCCAACCTTAGCATCTACAGTTTTCTCGGATTTCAAGATACAATTGTAAATTTTTTTTCAGTTTTAATGTGATTCCATAACCTGTCAACCTTTGTCAACCATTTTGTGGAATGGACAATGAAATAAAACTCAAACTCAAGTTATTGGTGACCGCATATAAACCCGATTAGAATGGAAACATTCGCATAGATAGCATGTTTACACAGCACAGCAATAACCCACTCTGATTGTCATAATCCATGTAATACAATATGGTATAATCCATATTGTATTACAGTGTAATACAATATGGATTATGCCATATTGTATTACAGTGTAATACAATATTTGCTGCAAATATTGTATGAAATACAAATGTTTCCTCATGACATCAACAAACTAAAGTCATCTGGCCATCACGTAATAGACAAAAATGCAAAATAAATACCACGATCAGTGTAAAACCAGATATGCTAACAAACATGTGGTGACAAAACTAATAATCAAATTAACCTGAACCATATTCCTGAAGTTATTAAACCGTGTCACACTTAATCACCTGGACAGTAATTGAAACAGAAATCATGCACATTTGGGGTAGGTTACAAATAACTAAAATACATGTCTAATAAATGGAGTATTATAGTACCCTTCGTTTGACTGTTCCATCTGAGTTCTGACAGGTGACAGTGCCGACAACTCCAGCAGCGTCCACACCAAATGATTTACTCCATTTATAGCCTGGGAGCCTCAGCTGTATTTTCTTACTGAGAGAGCTCGGTGTTAGGAGCAGAGGCTCGTGACTACTCGTCTCCGCATAGTCTGCCTGACGCACACCAGATGCCTGGTGAAAGAGAAATTGACAAAGATTTCATTATTATCGTGCTGACAGGGTCCAAAAATAGCCATATTGCAAATGGAGCAGAGGTTCATTATTACACCGCACATGTATTTCGGTCCTTCATAACTGCTATGTTAGTTTAGCCCATGTGGTCACTATCTAGAACCAAGTTCAATCAATATCAAACACTTTCAGAAAATTATCCGTGAGAAAATTGGTTGCAGTTATGCTATATGTGACAGTGTATTAAAGGTGCATGTGTACTCAGACATTGCCGACCGAAACTCAACAAAACAACAATTCATCATACCCTGAACTGTAGATTGATGCCGGTAGTATTAGAGAGCCAATACGAGGAAAAGAAGGTCAGCACTAAATGTGTCTGATTTCCTTTTATCTGTTTTCTCGTAACATGACAGTACAGGTTTAGTGTTGTGCTGACAAATCGTCGAGGTTCCAGAGTCATAGAGCCGTGAACTTCCGCCTCATCTGGGTCTGCATGCATCTGTATCTGTCGAAAAAACAAGGAAAACAAAGACGTTAATGTTTCTACTTACATGTGGTTTGAGGAATGCTATGGAATTTTGATTTATGCATTATCCGGACTCCAAACAATTCAATGAAAGAAATAAGTAGAATAACCTGATTTTTGCGATCACACAGTTCTAACACTCAAGACAGGTACAGAAGGTGATTACTATCACAACATGAGCTCTTATTCATGTAGTGGTGACATGGTGTAACTACAGGGAGGGACTTAGCAACGATGTATATTCTATGTTAAGCTTGAATTAAGCAGCCATGTTATGATATTGAGTCAAATGGGCCCAGGGTATACATAATAACTTGAGAGTTGTCAAATATTGACTTAATGAATCACCATAATCCTAATACTAGTATTCTCTAAACTGAGATAGATAGTGATGCATATATATATATATATATTTATATATATATAATATATATATGCATCACTATCTGTTTGAATGTTTTCTGTATATATATATATATATATATATATATAGATGTAAAATTATCTGCATGTAAAATTAGCTCAGTCAACGAGAATGGCGAAAGGTTTGTGCTGATAAATACTTTTTCTGTATGGGGAAGGTTTTTTGTCAAACAGAACATGTATTTCTTTCATTAATCAGAAAACATAATAAGCTAAGAACATACCGCGGTGTTGCGACTTTCAGACATTTTGTCATGTATTTCGATTTGTCCTCTCCATGTCGTTCCCTGATAGGACGTTATTATCAGGTCACATTGTCTACTTGTACTAATGGAATCGTTGAGCTGTTTGTAAACTCCGGGCTCCAGCTCATATGTGGTAGGCTGAGAGCCAATAATGTCGTTTACCTGCGGTAATGCCAAGGAGTAAAGGCTGTTAAATATGGGTGGAGTTGTTTGCACCTGATCATAGATAGCATAAATCCTAATACACAACGAAGGATGAAATTCATGTTTAGCCTATGGTTTTAATTGAAAAATTCGCAAAATTGCCAGGGTCAATAATATTATAGTAATAGAAACCTAGTAAAATTACCACTAACAACATACAAAATAAAGGGTTCAATAATACTGTGAATCAGCTGGACCGACCAATCAGTGTGTTCCTGGCAAAATGTTCACTGACAGTGAGAGGGGCGCGTTGGTCCAAATTTTGCAAGGAACAGACTATGAGTGTCACCTAGATACTCGTTTATAATATGTAACCATAGCCTTAGACTCTGAAACAATGTCAATCTAAGTGATGATGACTTACATGAATGTCTAGTTTCAGTGGGAATGGGAGAAAGTTTTTCACCTCTGCTGTACATTTGAGAATGATGTCGAATGAGGGACAATTACCAGAACATTTCTCAGCCTGGCATACTCTCGGCACCCACAGTGCCTGAAATACAAGATAAAATTTATAGAGTTACTGAGTGCATTCATGAGAATATTGAGAAAACTATAGATATGAAATGATTGTAAGTACAATGAATCATGTCTTACTGGTAGTCATTAATCAAGTCCTACTGAAATCACAAAAGTTGACTCCTGGCAAAAAATTCACTTATCTATTTTAATTTTTGGGTACAATGTAGCATAAGAGGCAATATGCAATATGATATCATGATTATTTTGCCTTCTTTTTCATCATGAAACATTTTTAGACCACGGGGGGAGGGGTAACTATGGTAATAATTGTATAATGAAATACAAACCCTGAATGTGTAAGATTGTTTGAGCTGGTTATTGCAGGTAAGTGGTTGACTAGCGCATGTTGTCGTCCTCTTTATTGTAGCTACAGACTTCAGTGCAGATTTCAGCTTAGATTGATCTTTCCACCATAATGACTCATTACTCTCAGAATATGCCCTGCATATCATAACAAAGGGTGTAAAACCTGCTATTGTGTCCGACAGCCGTACGATTGTTACATGAAAACTGATTAATTTCATAAAAACAATCTGCTGTGCCGATGGGGCATGTTAATGAGTATCCCACAATGCACTATTTTGGTAATGCCAGACACACTCAGTCGATGATAGCATTTATGATTTTGACTGGGTATTTCTGGGAAATCCGATAAAAAGATGCATTGTGGGATACTCTTTGACATGACCTGTTACTAAGCTGCCCACAAAGACACACCACTTCAGTGACCGCTCTACAAGAAAACGCCACAGCACCACACTGCTACACGAGTCGTATAATAAAAGCTTCATATACGTGAACTGGAAGCTAAGATATGCTAAAAGATTGACAAGAGTGGATTTGCACCCTAAGAAGCTTTCTCAACTCACATGAACTCACTGACATTATGATGACTATCCCTGCAATGATAGCCATAATAAAAAACTAGGGTTTTATCGACATCAACAGTCTTAAGAAATTGAGACTTTGAATCGTATGGTATTCCTGTTACTGTCTGCTTGCCTAAAAATGCATGAAATTCTACAGAATGGCAGACACCCCCTCCTCCTCCCCCAACGCCTCCACCCCTACGGTTACAGTAGTATAGCCGTGCTCTAGACTAAAAATAATCATTCAATATCACTCAATTTTTCTCTTAAAAGTAAAATAATCATCACTCACATAGCCATGCTGTGCTCAGATTCTGGTGTTACAGGTTTGACATACAGTTTCTTCAGAGCGGCGACCACTGCAGGAATGTTGAGCCAATCACCTGGCTGAATGAGACCGAGGCTGACATTACTGGACATGTGTCTGCCGTCACTGTACGCAATCTCCTTATAACTTATCTGTATTGAGAAATTGTAGAAGAACAAATAATTTTGTGAGAACATCCGTTATTTGATTAATCATGTTCAGTATTGATGTTAGTTTTCAGAGTTGCATTCTCAACCCCAAGGAAGGGCAACTTCATTACTACAGTACATTAAAGGTATTCCTCTTCATTAGGAGGAGGTCTGCAACAATCACTTCTAAAAAGGAGTAATAGAAGAAGGAGGATGCACTGTAATCCCCTTTGTATATAATACAATGGCACACAGTTATTGCTATCATCGCCTCGCCTATGGAAATTAATTAATATGAAGTGGATGTTTT
>ERZ1740062.1278-NODE-1278-length-10571-cov-3.140072_pt1 | contig 10571 bp, 7 predicted proteins | sample MGYA00581741_ERZ1740062 | MGnify/ENA primary metagenome ERZ1740062 (study PRJEB43018, sample SAMN04849747) | marine metagenome | isolation source: floating plastic debris | place: Pacific Ocean | collected 2008-09-01 | study: EMG produced TPA metagenomics... | reverse complement strand
ACCATTCCAGGTGGAGGCAATACTCGCATAATCAGCAACTTCAGGAATAAGTGTCCGGACCGTCTGAATCAGATCCTGAACCCGCTGACGGCGCCGCTCTTCGCTTGCGATCCCGAAATCCGCAAAGCCGGCAATCCGGATTTGATCGCCAATTCTAGAGAAGACGATTTTGGAGCCTGCATCCGTAACCGCGACTTCAGGGGGCTGAGCGCCCAAAGGGGCGGTAAGCGAATAGCCCATAACCGGATAGATGGGCAGTCGAATATCCAGGTCGCGTAAAATCCGCGTGCCCGCAACACCCGTGCAAATCACGATCGCGTCGAATGCTCGCATCTCCCCGCTGGCCAATGTCAGCTGACGTTGCCCGTCAGCCACTCCGGAAATGTCCGTCACATCTGCGTTGAACGCAAACCGAACCCCAAAGGCGCGCTCGCAATAGACGACCATCTGCTCGGTGAAGCGCGCCGCATCGCCGACCTCATCGCCTTCAATTAAAACGCCGCCAGAGGCATTGCCCCTATATCCGTTTAGCGCCGGCTCGCGTTCGAGACAGGCTTGCCAGGACAGGACACTGCGATTGGGCGCCCCTAAGGAGGTTTTCGCCTGACGAAGGTCCTTCTCACGCTTCAATAATATCAGCTTATCGGCTTTGCGGTGACCAAAGTCGAAGCTGACCTCTGACAGGATTTGCGCGAGCACATCACCCGACCGCCGTGCCAGCGATGCGAGCGCTGCCGCATCTTGTCTGGATTGTTCTGACCGGCAATGCGCGAGAAACTGCATGGACCATCTGATAAAATCCAGGGATATGACCGAGGGCATCCGAAAGGCGGGGTCACTGCCAAGTAAAATGCCAGGCATTTTTGCCAGCAGTCCCGGCGTTCCCATCGGCGATGCAAAGCCATATGACAGCTGACCGCCATTGGCGAAACTGCTTTCCATGGCCGCCCGCGGTTCGCGGTCAAAAACGCTAACCTCGTGACCGGTTTTAGCGAGCATGTACGCGGTCGTGACCCCGACAACGCCTGCCCCAATGATGGCGATTTTCATGACATGCACCCAAGCTTGCAGGTGAGCCCCAGAGGATAGAGCTCACCTGCTATGGCACCGATTAGAATTCCTTGCGGAGATCCAAGTACCAATAGCGACCGCGATTGGAGTGCAGGCTGGGGAAATAGCCGCTTGCGAATTCATCCGCAATTGGCGGTTCTTCATCCGTCAAATTGCGGGCCCCGATCCGAACACGGGTATCACCCCCCAGCCATTCGGCGAACGTATACTCACCATAGAGATTGATCGTTTCAAAAGAATCGACGACGAAGATTTCCCCATCAGGACCTGTCACCGAAGTATCAATCACCTCTCCGACATAATTATAGGAAAGGCCCGCGCCCCACCCCTCATGGCGCCAGGTGACGCTGGCATTGCTGCGCCATTCCGGGCGGCCATTCTGCTGCACGCGGTCTTCAGAGCCAGGCACATCCACCGCTTCATCCGCCGTACCGGATTCGACGGCGGCCAGGATCTGGTTTGCTTCAGCGGATGGGGCCTGGAAGGCCTCACGCAGGTAAGCGGCATTGACCTTGAAATCGAAGGTGCCGAGCTGATCGGTATCCAGCCCCCAATTGACACCAAAATCGATGCCTTCGAATTCTCGAGGGTTGAGGCTCACATATTGATCGGCCACTTCGATAATTTCACCCGCCGGGGTCAGACCTGCGGCGGTGTAGAGCGCGACTTCATCTGCCGTGGGATCAGCTCGCACCACGTTCGGGTTAGAGCTACCATTCAGCCGAAGGACGTAGTCCAGCGAAATCTGGTTTTGGTCACCAAAGATGCCAACCACGTCTTCTTGTTCGATCCGCCACCAGTCGAGCGTGAAGGTGAGGTCGTCGACGAAGGATGGCTGATAGACCATTCCGATCGAGATATTGTCATTCTCCTCAGGCTGTAGATCTGGCCCGCCTGACCGCACACTTTCAACAGAGACACTGTCGCAGTCGCCTGTGTCGAAATCTGTGCCATTTGCGCGGGCGGTCGCTTCACACAGGATCCAGTCTTCACGTCCACCATTAACCCGACGGATGCCCGTCGCGTTGATTTGCTCTAGATTTGGCGCACGGAAGCCTTGCGAATAGGCCCCGCGGATTTGGAAGTCCGGGTGGAGATACCAGGACAGCGCGACCTTGGGCTTCGCGACACTGCCAACATCCGAATAATCCTCTGCCCGAATGGCAAGCTGCGCATCCAAGCGGTGCACCAGCGGAATATTCATATCCTCGCTCACCAACGGCACCGCGAGTTCAGCAAATGCTGAGAACACATCGCGATCACCGTCCGTATCGGGCGTCGGGCTGGAGCCCATAACGTCACTCGGAATAACGTTGCCCGTCACAGAATCTGTGAAGAAAATCGTTCCATCCAGGCGGTCGTCGCGATCATCCGTGAACTCCTCGCGGCGATACTCTACCCCGAGGGCGACACCAAGACCGACGGCTATCAAATCATAGATCTACCCACAGAAGAGTTTGAAATACGCAAGAGTGAGAGACGTTTCGCCGACGCGAGACACCGGCACAACAAAGCTGTCAATCGATGCTTGGCTATTAAACGTGCCGGGCGCATTTGTGTCGTTTATGTCACCGCCCGCGAAAATGTTGTAAGCGTCTGCGGTGGTGCCGTTGATGGCTTGCTGAAACAATGTGTTGCTGACGCGATTGGTGATGTCGGTCGTCTCGGCTTCAGAGTGCAGCAAGGCCGTTTCCCAATTCCAATCACCCCAGTCGCCTTTCAACCCCCCCAGCAATCTGAAGCTTTCATTCTCGACATCAACGCGCCTTGGACCGATATCCAGAGGACGGTAGTCGCGGATTTCGAGATCGACGCCAAACGGGTTGTAGAAGGCGTCCGCCGAAACCACCAAACGACCACTGGACAGAATTTGGGCTGCTTCGCGCTCGCGATTATAGTCGGCGTGATAATAAGTGGCTTCACCAAAGAACTCGGTTCCGTTCAAGAATTCATGGTTGACGAAAGCCATGATGTTTTGGCGTTCGGTATTGCCAACCAGCTCGCGATACCGCGCGCGATCGAGGCGAAGCGAGGTGTCGATGGAAGCGCCGGCATCCGCACATACGCCATTGCCGAGGTCGATGGTTCCCATGCCGTCACAGGCCTCCAAAGAGGCTGGCTGAATGTGAAAATCGTCATCGCCAAGCGCCGCAATCGTGCCATCGAGCGACCGAAACTCCGCCCATTGGGTCTGCGTGGAGAGGTTGCGCAACTGGGTATCCCCTTCAAACGGTGTGCCTTCGAAGAAGGTCCGCAAATCCTCGGTGCTTGAATTGCGCAGGTCCAGCGCTGAAAAGCCTTCGCGATCCAGGAAATTGGCGAAAACCGAGACATTGGTCCGGTCATCATTGAAATTCTTGCCCCATTTGACCGTGCCGGTCAGTTCTCGCAGATCGTTATTCTCGGCGCCACCATAACGCAGGCTGACATCAAACCCTTCAAAATCATCTTGTGTGATCGTGTTGATCACACCGGCAACCGCATCGGTGCCATAGATCGCAGCGGCGCCGTCGCGCAGAACTTCCAGACGTTGAATGCCGGTCACGGGCAGAGACTGAGAGTTGACCGTATTAACGGGCACAATATCCTCAACCTGCGTTCCGGGGTGCAAGACGAGACGCCGCCCGTTCAACAGAACCAATGTGTTGCCCGTGCCGATGCCGCGTAAATTGATCGAGCCAATGTCGCCGCGTGCACCATTGACCCCAGTAAATTCTGCTTCTGAGAAAATGATGTCCCCAACCTGCGGAATAGCGCGCAGCAATTCATCGCCACTGCCCGCGCCTGTGACATCAATATCATCGACATCGAGAACCGTGACTGGCAATGCACCGGCAATGTTAGACCCCACGATCTGAGACCCGACGATCACAACTTTATCGAGCTCGCGCGCGTCGTCGACATCGCTTGGCGCGTCTTGCGCCAGTGCAAGAAGTCCCGTGGCAAAAACGCTGCTTCCCAATAAAGCGGCTTTGAGTGATGTCTTGACGATCATGTCCAATTCCTCCCGATACAATTCATCAAAGCTACGATTGCTGGGGATTTTTCGTGGAGCAATGTCTTTAAACAAGTAGGGGCATAACCTTATGTTATGTCATTTCAACCAGAAATAGCTCTCAGCTCATCCGTGAGATGGTCTAAAAAGTCCCGCTCGAAGATCGACAAATTATAGTTCTCACGGACAATGGCCCCGACAAATTCATAGATATCCACATCCGAGCTCGATGGACCACGAGCGGCATACTCATCGACGATGGCGATCCCGGCGCCGCTGGCGACCAACATCTTTGCGATGTAATAGGTGTTCACGACTATTCGTTGCGACTGTTGTATTTCCGACACGTTTTCAAGATGCGAACTCAGCAAGTGCCCTAGCGGCGCGTCCACGTTCAAATAAATGAGCGGCTCACCAATAAGATCCCGCGCCGTAATCTTTGCGCGTTTATCATCCCAATAGCCGTTCGGGGTCACACAAACAAAGTTCGCGGTCGTGATTGGAACAATCCTCAATCCCTCGCGCGGATAGGGCTGATAGGAAATTGCAATATCGGTTTGCTCATTGCGCAATGCACTGACCGCCTCATCGAAATGAAAGGTCTCAATTTCAATGCTGGTCTTACTGTGTCGTTTTGCAAAAGCGGCAATGGCCTTCGGCCCGGCTGAGAGGCCTATGCTTGGCGCCAGCTCGATGAGCAAAGGTTTATCATCGCTCAGGATTGCGTTCGCTGCGCGCGCGCGAAACCGGTTCACCTCGCTAAAAACCTTCGCGGCACCTTCAAACAGATCAGCAGCCTCTTTCGTGGGAACGAGCCCGGTCGTAGTGCGCTCAAAAAGCGCATATCCAAGCGTGTCTTCTGTATGTCGCAAGACTTTTGAGACGGCCGGTTGGGAGACCCCGAGCAACTCGCCCGCCTTGCTGATCGAGCCGGCCGAATAGACGGCGTAAAAGACTTCTATTTGCCGCAACCTCATAACACTGGGTTATCATGCTGCAGAAAGGAGTAAACCCGATATATGCCATGATGAATTCAATTACTGCTCATTTGCGCGATACAATCATGAGAAGCCTGAGAATGCTATTTGCCGAATTGCACCGTATACTCGGCGGCTGCATGCGCGTGTCTGGCGCGAGTGGGCTTTGCAAAACCGCGAGGCGACCCGCTTTTAAACGCGGATTAGAGGGCGTCTACAATCCGATTTGATTGTTCACCAAGATCAATCGCGCCGTCCGGTGTCGAGATCTTGCAATTGAGCGCGTTTCCCGGTCGCAGATAGTCGGGATCCTTCCGCGCCCGTTTCGCAATGATCTCGCTTCTTTGCACGGACGACATCAACGCGCCCACAAGCATGGCGAGTTTGCCGGGGACTTTGAGCGCGACCCCACCCGGCGTGCCGGTTGCGATCATATCGCCCGGTTTGAGATCTCTTATCTGGGACAGTTCGGTCAAAGTCTCCGCTGGTTTGTGGATCATATCAGCCGCAACATTCTTCTGGCGTTCCTGCCCGTCCACAGACAAGGTCAGCACCAATTCTCCGTAACGACGTAACTCCTCCGCGCTGAGCAAGACGAGGAATGGCCCCGTTGGACCAAAGGTTCGATACGACTTGGCCTTGCAGAATTGTTCGTGAGAGACTTGCACGTCTCTCGCAGAAATGTCGTTTGTGATGGTCAGCGCGCCGACAAAATCGTGCAAGTTTTCCTCGGTCACATCGACCGGCTCTGTAACGGGGCGCGATACAATCAGCGCGAGCTCTATTTCATAGTCGAGCGCTTGCACATGCGCGGGTCGAACCACGTCGTCTTTAGGACCGCAAATGCTGGACGAGGCCTTATGGAAAAAAATGTTGTGAATGGCGTCTTTGGGGTCACGTCCAATCTCTTTTAAGTGGCTCGCATAGTTCAATCCCTGGCAGATATAGTCTGCATCCTGCGTAACAGGGCTGAGCAGTTCGAGCGTCTCGAACGACAGGTCAAATGATGCAGCATCTCTCGCAGCCTCGACGCCTCCGGCAGAAAGGAAACGACCGGTCGTCGGCCAATCGCCCGTCAGGACAGCGACTTTTCCGTTTGAATGCACGCCCCATTGCGGCCCGGCCTCGGATTGAAATCGTACAACTTGAATCGCCATGATGCGATCTCCCGGAATTAAAACAAATAAGTATCGACGGCATCGCGGGCCTGGTCCGGGGTCGCCCCGAGAAGGCGCAGCATCGCGTCGCATGTATCGCGGCTGATCGACTTTTGCCGCCGGCCGACAAGTTGCGCTTCGACCGCGAGCACCATTAAAGCGCCGATCTGGAACAAACGAAAACGGTCCGGCACCTGAAGCGGTTCGCCCTGACGAATGGCCAGCCGAATGTCGGCGAGCAGGTTCTGCGCAAAGTCCAGCTGCATATCAAACGCATTTTTTGAGGCTTCTGACAGCATCTTGCCCCAATCCGGGTTGGCAGCGGCGCGTGAAATAAACATGTCAGTCGATACGACGATCCGACCCAGTCCCGTATCAACGTCTTGCACACGCTCGGCAATGTCTTCCGCCAGAACGATGGCAATGGCTGTCGCGGCTTCGCGGATGAGTTGTTCACGGTCATCAAAATGATTGTAGAACGTGCCGTTAGACAGACCTGCTGCCCGCGTCAGTTCCTGCACCGTCGTGTTCAGCACACCGCGCTCAGCGACAAGCGCAATCGCACTATCAATCAACAAAGAGCGGGTCCGCATGCGTTTGCCTTCATTGCGGGCGCGGTCGTGGAAGAAGTGTTGCACAGAGCCATCCTTATCCGAGCTTCGATTGGACGGTCTTAGCACTAATTGTTGACAATGTCAAAAATGAGAGTATGTTTATTTTTGAGTTTATGTTAAATTCTGGGGTGACGGGGCGACGGTCAATACGTCGACAGCGCCCCCCCACAAACAAGGAGATCAGCATGGATCTGGGACTGGCTGGAAAATCTGCCATTATTTGTGCATCATCACGTGGCCTCGGCAAGTCGTGTGCAGCGTCCCTGGTACGCGAAGGTGTCAATGTCGTGATAAATGGACGGGATGCCGATGCGCTGGCCAACGCGACAGAAGAGTTGATGGCGATTGGTGGCGGCACCGTGACATCGGTTGCTGGCGATATTGAGAATGCGGCAGATCGCGATCGGCTTTTTGAGGCCTGCCCGACACCTGACATTCTGGTGAATAATAATGGCGGCCCACCTCCGGGTCTGTTTCTGACCTGGGGTGAAGATGAATGGAATGGCGCGCTTCAGTCCAATCTTCTCGCGCCGCTCATGATGATCAAAGCGGCCCTGCCCGGCATGCAGGAACGAAAGTTCGGGCGTATCGTCAATATCACCTCGGCCATGGTGAAATCGCCTCATCCCTTTATGGGGCTGTCGACAACTGCCCGCACCGGGCTGACCGCCATGTGCAAGGCATTGTCACTCGACGTCGCCAAGGACAATGTGACCCTCAATAATATGTTGCCTGAACGGTTCGACACCAACCGACAGAAACAAATGGCGCATCTCGCGGCCGCGATGAAGCAAACCACCGTGGAAGAAGAGCGCTCGGCCATCATTGAAGCGATCCCCGCCAAACGTATGGGGGACCCTGACGAATTTGGCGAGGCGTGTGCTTTCCTGTGCAGTGCGCAGGCTGGCTTCATCACGGGCCAGAACCTTCAACTCGATGGCGGCGCCTAATCCGGACTGATGTAATCCGAGGAGGAAAATCTCATGGACCCTGTTTTACTTGCAAAAATTCTCTTGAGCTTTGTGGCGATGCTTCAATGTATCGGCCCGATCCGCGCTGATTTCAATCAGACGCATGCCACCAATCCGCTCTGGACACCGCATGCACGATTTCATGTAGTTTGGCAGGTGCTGGCACAGTCTGGCGTTTCTCTGATCGCTCTGGCGCTCATATGGGTCTTTCCTAGCCCGTTCACGATCTGGTTGGCGGTCATCATCAATTTCAATTGGCTGGTCAGCTTCTTCGCGACGCTCTCGAGCATGTCGCTTTATGACGGCTCGCTGAAAGATGTGAATGGGATCAAACCGTTCAAATTCATTCTGGGCGGCAGCACGCTTGAAATCGATACGAACCTGTTTGGTGCAGGCTTGCTCACAATCATCAATTCGGCCGCCGTGGTCGTATTGCTGTCTAACCCAGACGCTGTCGCGGCGCTTTAATACGGAGGGTCATGATGAAACTCGATCCAACAATGATCCAGACCGAAGAAGTTCTGAACTGGCGGGGTCTGCACCTGCTGAACTACTCACAGTCCTCGAGCTCTCAGAAAGTGCGTATTCTGCTCGCGGAGAAAGGCGTTTCCTATGTCTCTCGCGAAGTCGACATCAAAAACGCGGCGCACGCCTCGCCGTGGTATCTGGGGATTAATTCACGCGGTGTTGTTCCCGTTCTCGTGCATGACGGCGATGTCCATATCGAAAGCAATGATATTTTGCGCTATATCGATGAGACATTCTCTGCCGCCCACAAATGGGTTCCAGCGGAAGGCGCTCACAAGGACATCACGGACAAGCTCCTGGCGCTGGAAGCCGACCTCCACACGCACTTGCGGGTCGTGACCATGGGATACTTGTTACCCCATTCCGTCGCCAAAAAGAGCGATGCCGAACTGGAAGCCTATGCCAGCAATGGCAAGGACGATCCTTATCGCGCGGCACAGATAAAATGGTGGCGTGACTTTGGCGAGCATGGCGTGACGGACGATCAAGCGCGCGCAGCAGTCCTCGCCTTTCACAACGCCTTCAGTCAACTGGAAGATCTATTGGGGGATCGTCAGTGGCTCTTAGGCGACCAGCCCACAGTCATTGATATCGCTTGGTTCATCTCATTGCATCGAATTGCATTAGCTGGTTACCCGATCAATGCGCACCCGAAGCTGAACAAGCTCTATCAGCGTATGAAAGCCCGCCCTGCGTTTCGAACAGAAATCGCGAAAGGTCCGGCCATTGTCCACATTGCGGGGCCTCTCTATCGCTTCGTGCGGCGCTTAAAAGGCACGTCCTTGAAATCCGTCTTCGAAACAACCGCCCCCGCGCTCGAGCGCGCGTAAACCCGGCGCAAAGGTCACGAGGAGGCCGCGGCAATGACAAGTGTCCCTGAAACAAAAACGCAGGTGCTTATCGTCGGCGCAGGCCCGGCCGGTCTGGTCATGGCCTTATGTCTGGCCAAGTGCGGCGTAAAAAGCGTCATCATCGAGCGCCAGCCTGAGATTAATCCACATCCAAAGGCGCATGAGCTGAACACGCGCTCGCTGGAAATCCTTGCCAGCTTGGGGATCTCGCTCGATGAACTGAGCGCGGAAGCCTCGCCAAAATCTGACGGCTGCCGTATTGCCTTCTGTACGACCATTAATAACGAGTTCGGCGCCATTGATCTTCTCAGGGACATTGAGGACCCAGAAAAGTATGACCGCTATCTTGAGAGTGACGTCCCCTATCTCAACATTTCACAAACCGAAGCCGAACGCATTATCCGCCGACATGTCGCGGCGCATCCGTCCATCGATCTGCGTTTGGGGCATGAGTGGCAAAGTGTAGAAACACAGGCGGAATGGACCCGTTCATCAATCAAAGATCGTTCAGACAATCGCCTTTATCAGATCGAAGCCGACTGGCTGATCGCCGCTGACGGCGCCGGTAGCCGCGTGCGCCAAGCGCGCGGTATCGAGATGATCGGACCAGAGAAAATTCAGGACTTCAAGAACGCCTATTTCGAACTCAACCTGCGCGAACACATCGAGCGCCCCGCAAAACTCTACTGGATCTTTGAGCCGTCCGCTGTTGGCACTTTTATCGCGCACCATATTGAGAAACGCTGGGTCTATAATGTGCCCATATTTGAGCCATGGGAGCGCGCCGAAGACTATACTGATGCAATCCTGGCCGAACGGATCAAATGCGCGCTAGGCCTCGACGACGGGGCCGGTGATGTCGAGATCAAATCTACCAGCGTTTGGCGGATGACCGTTCAAACCGCAGAACGATGGCGCGACGGGCGAGTCTTCCTGGTTGGCGATGCCGCACACAGATTTCCCCCGACCGGAGGCCTCGGCATGAATTCAGGCATTGGCGACGTCCATAATCTTTCCTGGAAGCTTGCTCAAATCATAAAGGCCGGTGCAGATGACAGCCTGCTGGACACATACGAAGTTGAGCGCAAGCCTGTGGCTGAGCGGAATGCAGCTGAGAGTTTCGAAAACTTCGAGCGGATATTCGATGTCGTGAAAGCAATCGGGCTGGACCCGGATGGCGCAGAGAAAGCGGCGCGCCTTCGCGGGGCGTCATGGCTACGCATGCTCCCCCGTTTTTTGCAGACTGGCTTAATGAACACGCTCAATGGTCTTGTTCGAGGGCACATTCGAAAGGCGCTCGCGGATGCGTCTCAAGTCTCGAAATTTCGCGCAACCATTCAGGACCAATTCCCACATTTCGATCGTATCGGTCTTGATCTTGGTTATGTCTATGACAGCGCAGCGGTC
>ERZ1740062.1277-NODE-1277-length-10586-cov-3.734308_pt1 | contig 10586 bp, 8 predicted proteins | sample MGYA00581741_ERZ1740062 | MGnify/ENA primary metagenome ERZ1740062 (study PRJEB43018, sample SAMN04849747) | marine metagenome | isolation source: floating plastic debris | place: Pacific Ocean | collected 2008-09-01 | study: EMG produced TPA metagenomics... | reverse complement strand
GTACTGCTCGGCGAACGCGTTGGTGATGCCGAAGACCTTTTCCGGGTTGTGCTTCCACAGCTGGTAGTCGGTGATGACCGGCACGCCGATGCCCTTGAACACGGCCTGCTGGTTCCAAGGCTCGCCCACGCAATATCCATAGATCGTGCCGGCCTCCAGCGTCGCGGGCATCTGCGGCGGCGGCGTCACCGACAGGAACACATCGGCCGCGATCTGGCCCGAGATGTTTTCGGGGCTGTAAAAGCCCGGGTGCAGACCGCCAGCGGCCAGCCAGTAGCGCAGCTCGTAATTATGGGTCGAAACCGGGAAGACCATACCCATGTTGAAGGCCTTACCCTCATCACGGAACTGCTCGACCACCGGGGCCAGGGCCTTTGCGCTGATCGGGTGTTGCGGACGGCCATCGTCCATGGAGGGGATGTGCGGGCGCATCAGATCCCACACCTCGTTCGACACCGTGATGCCGTTGCCGTTCAGATCCATCGAGAACGGCGTGATGATATGGGCCTCGGTCCCGAAGCCGATTGTCGCGGCCAGCGGCTGACCCGCCAGCATATGCGCGCCGTCAAGCAGACCGTCGATCACGCCATCCAGCAGCACCTTCCAATTGGCCTGCGCCTCCAACGTGACGAAAAGCCCCTCGTCAAGGAAGTATCCGTTCTCATAGGCCACGGCGAGCGTGGCCATGTCGGTCAGCTTGATGAAGCCGAAGGTCAGTTCGTCTTTCTCAAGCTCCAGCATCTCCGCCGATGCGGCGCTGGCGAAAAGCGCGGTTAGCGCCGCGCTGGCAAGTAGGTGTTTCATCGGGTTCTGGTCCCTGGCTCTGGCCGCATTTTCGCGGCGCAAAAAACAAAAAAAGCTGCCTGACCTGTGCCGCGCTTTCGCGAGGCCGAGGTCGAGCAGCTTTGCTCGGATTGCCCTGTCGTGGGTAGTGGACGAGAGCCCCGTTGCTCTCATGCTTTGAGGTCTACGGGTCAGGATGAGGAGTGCAAGGTTTCGCTGCAAAGCGGCGAAAATTTTGCGTTTGCGGCGCCGCAAATGCGGCGAAAGATGCCAAAATTTTGGTCAAAAGCGTAGATCGGGGTCAAAAACCCTGCCATCGAAGAACCGGTTCTCGGCCAGGATAAGGTGGCCGTTCTGGGATGCGACGGTCATCTCCCGGTCGATTCCGCCTTCGATCTTTTCCGACGCACCGGGCAGCGTCGCGCCCGCCTCGCCAAGATGGCGGCGGTAAAGATCGGTGCGGAAGACGCCGCGCGCCTGGTCCATTGCCGGCGTTTTCTCAAGCCCCAGCCGCGCGCCCATCTGCGCGGCGATCCAGGCGGCTTGGCTTTTCCAGGGAAATGTCGCGGCGCCGGCGAAGAATTCCATAAACCCCGGACAATCGCGTGTCTCGCCCCGGGCGTTGATCACCAAATGACCGGTGAGCGCGCGGTCGATCATCTCTGGCTGAAGGTCGAGATAGGCGCGGCGGGACAGCAGTTCTGCAGCCGTGGTTTCCGCGCCGCTGGCCGAAAGCCAGCGACAGGCTTTCCACACGGCGCGCATCATTCGCGCGGTCAGATCCGGCTCTGCCTCTGCCCAAGTGGTGCGCACGGACAGAACCTTTTCGGGCGCGCAAGTCCAAATCGCGCAACCGGGCAGGAGCAGCGCGCCAGCCCCGGTCTCCACCGATTTGGTGCCCCAGGGCTCCCCCACGCAGAAGGCATCGATCTCGCGCTCCGCCAGGGCATCGGCCATCAGGGGCGGGGGAACGGTGCGGATTTCCACGCCCTGCGGCGCCGGCAACCCCGACGCAGAAAGCCAATAGTAAAGAAGCTCGGCGTGCATCGAGAACGGGAAAGGCACACCGATGCGCAGCCGCCTTTCAGCCGCATCGACCAAGGCGCGCCCCGCCGCGGCCGCATCGGAAAAGCCGAAATCATGACCGACGCCGCGCAGCCGCTCCTCCAGCGCGCGGCTCACGCCGACCACCGTGCCGTTTAGCGACAAAACCATCAAGGCCGAGATCGGGCTTGCGACGCCCCCGATCCCCATCGCCATAGCGACCGGCACGGGCGACAGCATTTGCGCCGCCTCCACCCGGCCAAAGGCCAGCATATCGCGCAAAGAAGACCAGGACGGTGCGCGGACCAGGTCGAACGCCAACCCCTCCTCCCGCGCGAAGCCCATCTCCTCTGCGACGATCAGGGGGGCCGCATCGACAAGCGGGACAAACGCGATGGACAGCCGTGTCGCACTCATGTCAAAAGCTCGGCCGCGGTGACAAGGGCCGAGGCGACCTCGGGGATCTTGCGGCCCTGGTCCATCGCGGCCTTGCGCAGGATCGCATAGGCCTCATCCTCGCTAATGCCGCGGGCCTTCATTAACAGCCCCTTGGCGCGGTCGATCACCTTGCGCTCCTCCAACGCACGCTTGGTTTCGGCCAGCTCGTCGCGCATCCGGCGGAACATGTTGAACCGGGTGATCGCCGCGGCCATCACCGGTTTCAGCTTTTCGGGGCGCAAATCATCCACCACATAGGCCGATACGCCCGCCTCGATCGCGGCGTTGGTCAGGCTGTCGTCGCTTTGGTCGACAAAAATCGCAACAGGCCGGTCCATCGGCGCGCTGGCGATCGTCAACTCCTCAATCATGTCGCGCGTGGGGCTGGTCAGATCGACGATCACGACATCCGGCGCGCGTTCGGAGATCCGGCGGGCAAGGCTGGAGATTTCCGAGATAACGTGGATGTCGTTGTCCCCCGCCGCCGCAAGGCTGTCCACGATGAGGAGCGCGCGGTCGCGGTCCGGTTCAACGACAATGATGGACAGCCGGTCTTTCATGGGCGGAGTGTGGGGGAACCCCGGCGCCGCAGCAATTCGTCTGCTGCTCTGCAGCATCGCGGGCGGCGGGGGCAGGCGCGAAATGCCTGTTTTGGCGTCAGTCTTCAGCCGCGCGCGGCCCGGGTTGCGCAAGGCCGGAGGATCTCACTTTTAACGCGAAAGCCGATCCACCGGTTAGGGTCTTGCCGATTCACGGTGCCCGGCCACGCAGCGCGGGGATTGCGTCCAAGACGGGCGATACCGATGATGGTGCGAACGGGCGATGGCTTTGCCGAGCGCGCCACCCTAGGTGCCGCCGCGCAGGCGCGTTCGACCCGCGCTGACCGGAACGGCGCGCTGGTCCCCTACCCTGCCCGCCGAAAGACGACATAGACGGCATAACGCCCGAAGACCTGAACCTCCTCGACCGACCCGCCATACCGCTCAACCAGATTTGCCATCTCGGCGCCAAGGTCCGGGCGTGGGGTGACGTGAAACCGGGCCAGCCAGGAGCGGAGCCCGCGGCCAAACCAGCCGGGCCAGGCCCCCTGATCGCCGAAATCGACGACATGGAGCGCCCCGCCAGGGGCCAAATGCGCCGCCGCACAGTCTAACGCCGCGCGCCAATCCGGGATCATCGACACGCCGTAGCTGATAAAAATGCAGGGAAACGCCGCCTCTTCGAACAGCGCCGCGCCGTCAAAGGCGGTGGCATCCGCCTCCGCCAGCCGCGCCTGACGGTTCAGCGTCGCCGCCGCGCTTTCCAACATCTCGCTTGAGATATCCAGCCCAAAAAGCCGCGCATCGGGGTAGCGCCGCGCGATCTTGGCAAGGTTGCGCCCGGTGCCGCAGGCGACCTCCAACACCGCGCCGCCCGGCGGGGGGGCAAGCTCTCGGATCAGGTGATCGCGGCCGAAAAGATAGTATTTGCGCGTCAGATCGTAAATTCGACGCTGATGGCGATAGGTCGAATTCATCAGCGCCGCGTGGGCGCTGGTTTCGCTCATCCCGCAAACCGGTATAGATGCACCCCGCCATAGATGGCCGACCGGTCCTCGGCAAACGCTTTGGCCGACGCCGCCGCGTCATAGCGCCAGCGATCCAGAATGTCCGGCGCCACGCGCCCGGGCAGAATGTCGGGCCCGCCGCCGGTGCGAAACAAAACCCGCGCGCCGGGCGTCGCGGTCCGGGTGATTTCGGCCCAAAGGTCGGTCAACTGCGCGTCCGTCATCCAATCCTGCGCGTCGAGCAACAGATAGCATTGTTTGCTGTCCTGAGGCTCGCGCCGCAGCATCTCGGTCAGTGAGATGTTGTGGATCATGACTTTGCGCGCCTCTTCGCGCACCGTCTCGAAATGGCGCGCCTCAAGATAGGGCGGCACGGACCGATCCTCTGCCCGGTCGTAGCCACGGTTGAACGCGGCCCAGGCAAAATAATTGTCCTTGATCGGATAGTCGCAGACCAGCTTGCGCATCCGTTCTTTCAGCACCGGCAGAATGTTGCCGCCGGCATCGGCTGCCAATTTGTCATACTGCGCCGGCGGGATCCCCAGGCCGAAGAGTGAGGCACGCCGGCGGGCGACAAACCGCACGATCCAAGTGTCGAACATCGGCGCGATCCGGTCTTCCCAGAACTGCTGCTGCTCGCGCAGCGAGCGGGCGGCCAACAGCGGTCGGTAATCCACCATCGCAATCCGCGAGACGATGTGCATCGTGGCGATAAACTGGCCAAGCAGGCCAAAGCGGTGAAACCCGCGCGTGAAATAGGTGATCCGGCGGCGCAGCAGCGTCCGCTGCTCCCAATAAGCGCGGCTTTCGCTGTCTAGGTGATCGGCAATATACGTCCGGTAGCGCAGCGCGTTCTCCGGCAGATCGGCGCGGCCGAAAAATGCGTAAAAGCTTTCGTGATCCGGCAGATGCTGCGCTGCTGCGATCTTGAGCCGGCCCAAAGCGACATGCGCCGGCGAAAGATCGACAACCGTGATCGAGGCTGGCCGCGCCGTCAGATAGGACATCACATTGCAGCTCGACGACGCGATACACACCAGGTTGTCGCTGGGCTGGATGTCCAGCGCGCCCATGTCGGCCACGGGATCTTCCCAAATCTGGGCATAGACCAAGCCGTGAAACAGCTGCGCAAAGGCCCGTTCCAAAAGGCCGGTCCGGCTTGTCAGCCGGTTTTGCTGCACTGCGGCGCGCAACTGATCGGTGATGATATCGGTTTGGGTCATGCCGTCTCCGCACGTTGCGCCGCCGGTTTGGCGGATGATCCTGCCGCGCAGCTTGGATGGCGCGCTTGGCCCTTCTATCGGGGTGATATGGCTAATTTTCAGCTAAAAGGCGAGCCCCATTGTGTCGCAAGCGCGAAACCACGGCGGCCACGGCGCCGTGATGCGGGACGAATTGACCACGCCCTCACCACGCCATACATCAGGAAAAACCAGAGACGGAGTGCTTTTGTCAGACGCCAAAGACAGTTTGTCGAGCCTTGATGCCCGCAGCCGCGATGTCTTTCGCCGGCTGGTCGAAACCTATCTCGACAGTGGGGAGCCTGTGGGCTCTCGCACGCTGTCCCGGTCTTTGTCCGAGCAGGTCTCGGCCGCGACCGTGCGCAACACAATGCAGGATCTTGAGCATTTGGGCCTGCTCGACAGCCCTCATATCTCGGCCGGGCGGGTGCCCACGCAGCGCGGCCTCCGGCTGTTTCTGGACGGCTTTTTGGAGATGGGGGAGATTTCGGCCGACGAACGGCGCGAGATCGAGCGCTCACTCGACGAGACGACGCCGGATCTGCCCGCAACCCTGGACCGTGCCGGCGCGCTTCTCTCGGGCCTGACACAGGGGGCGAGCCTGGTTCTCGCCCCAAAATCCGAGGCGCCGATCCGTCATCTTGAGTTTGTCGGCCTCTCCCCTGACCGCGCGCTGGTGGTGCTGGTCACAGCCGATGGCGCCGTTGAAAACCGCCTCTTCACGCCGCCGCCGGGCCTGACGCCCTCGGCCATGCGGGAGGCCGGGAACTTTCTCAACGCCGTGCTCGAAGGGCGCACGCTGAGCGAGGCTGCCGACGTCGTCCGCCGCGAGATTGAGCGGCGGCGCCAGGAGTTGAACGGTCTGGCCGCCCGGCTGGTTGAGGACGGCATCGCGATCTGGGCCGATAAATCGGAGGATGAACCCTCGCGCCTGATCGTGCGCGGGCGATCCAACCTGCTTGACGACGGCGCCGGCGCGGATCTTGAGCGCGTCAAAAGCCTTTTCGACGACCTGGAGCGCAAGCGCGATTTGGCCCAGCTGTTGGAGCTGACAGAGACCGGCGAAGGCGTGCGCGGCTTCATCGGGGCCGAGAACAAACTCTTTTCACTTTCGGGTTCCTCTTTGGGTGTTTCTCCTTATATGAACGCCGAACGCAGGATCATCGGGGCAATCGGTGTGATCGGGCCAACCCGCCAGAACTACGGCCGTGTCGTCCCGATCGTCGATTTCACCGCGCAGATGGTCGGCCGTCTGATCTCGGGCCGCAACGCAGGCTAGGGGCCGGACGGGCATCGACGCGATGGGGGCTGAAGATTATGGCCGAGGACAAAGACGACATGGACAGCAAAGACGAAGACCTCTTTCTCGACGATCCCGAAGCACTTTCCGATCTTCTCGACGATGATCCATCGGCCGATGAGATCGAACTCGACGCGCGGCGCGCAGAGCGGGACGAATTGAAAGACCGGCTCTTGCGAGCGCTTGCCGAGGCCGAGAACATCCGCAAGCGGGCCGAACGCGACCGCCGGGATGCGGAGCTTTACGGCGGCGTTAAGCTCGCCCGCGATCTTTTGTCCGTTCACGACAATCTTGGGCGCGCGCTTGAGACCATCGATGCGGCGCGGCGCGAGCAGGCCTCGGGACTGGTTGAGGGGCTGGAATTGACCCAGCGGGAGCTTTTGGCGGCGTTTACCAAGCATAAGATCGAAAAGATCGAACCGGCGCCGGGCGATCGGTTCGACCCGAAGCTTCACCAAGCAATGTTCGAGGCGCCCGTGCCCGAGCATCCGGCCGGCGCGATTTTCCAGGTCATGACCACCGGGTTCGTGATCGGCGACCGGCTTTTGCGCCCGGCGCAGGTCGGGGTATCCTCCACCCCCGCCGGCGATGTGGTCCCCCCCGGCGACAGCGACGTCGCCTAACGTCAAGCGACGCCCGCGCTTGGCGATGCGCGCCGCCGGACCGCGGCGCGTTGGCCCAAGGGCCTTGAGCCGGTATCGGGACAGTATGTCGTGCCAGATCTCTGGTGAAAAAACGCAGCGCCGACCAATGCGCAGGACATTCCTCGGCCCTTAGACAGAGCTGCGCCTGGCCGACACTCCGCCCGCGGACACCTGCCGGCCGACCCGTTTCGACCAGACGCCTGTTCGCTGTTGGCGCAAACCCTTTGGGCACACCCCAAGGAAAAATGGGTCTGCGCGTCCCCCAATTCTTAGCCGTCCCACCCGGCCTTTGGTGTCGCGACCAGGCCAAAGCGTCCCGACCGGGCCACGGCGTCCCGACCGGGCCAAGGCGTCCCGACTGGGCTAGGGCGTCCCGACCGGTCCAAGGCGTCGCGACCAAGCCAGGGCGTCGCGACCAAGCCAGGGCGTCGCGACCGCGCCAAGGCGTCCCAACCGGGTCAGGGCGTCTCGAATTGTCCAAGACGTCGCCACTGGGCCGGGATTTCGCAATATGGCCAAAGGGTCGCGCCCTGGTCTCCAGCGTCTCGTGCAACTTCTGAGACATCAGGCATCCCATACCGCTCTGAAATCTCTGAGTTGAGGCGGAGGTGTGTGGTTCGGGTTTTTCACGAAACGCTAAAGGCGTCGCGCCCTTCCGCGCCACACCAGGGCCCCCAGTGCGGCCCGGTCGCACGGGGCCAAGCGGCGCCCGTCGCGCGAAAAGCGTGACGCTTTGGCGGGTTTTTTTGGCCTTGATGGCCCGCACTTTCGGCAAAACGTCCACCGCACTACGCCATCCCCCGCGCGCAGCGAAACGGCGTTGGGAGGCGCTCTGTCCGGGCCTTAGCGCTCTAACGCGAGGGCGGACATCAGGGCCTCTGCGTTCAGGCGCCACTGATCCTCCCGGTTCGCGGCGGCCGTCGACGTGGCGGCGAGGAGGTTGCGATCCTCCGTCAGACGGCGAAGCACGGCCACGGTTTCCGCCACCACGGCATTGGGATCGACCAGGAAACCGGTCTGACCATCGACAATCGCCTCCTCCACCGCGCCGACGCGGGACACGACGGTTACGATGCCCAGCCGTTGCGCCTCCATGATGGTCAGCGGCAATCCTTCATCGCGGGACGGCATCAAAAGGATATCGATCCGCGCAAACGCTTCGGCCAATTCGTCAAGGTCATAGGCGGGCGGGTACAGCGGCAGGTCGGGGGGGACGACAAAGGCGTCATCCTCCTGATCGAGAACGGATTTCCCGGTGATCGAAAAAGACAGCGGCAGATCGGCGGACGCGGCTGCAATCTCCAAAAACCGGTCAAGCCCCTTTTGACGGTCCATCCGGCCGAGAAAACCGACGCGCAGAACCGGCGCGTCCGCCGCGCCCTGCCGCGCGGCCAGTGCTGTGCCGATGGCATCGGGCGACAGCGGATAGCCAGGTCCGATCGGCAACGCCAAAAGCATGGCCTCCGGCACGCCCTGGCCGTGCATCCAGACCGACAGCGCCTTTGAGCAGGTCGCGATCCGGTCGTACCCCCCCTCATGCGCAAGCGCGAGATAGGGTGTGCCATAGCTGCGCCCATAGGCGCCGGTTTCGATCAGATGTTCCCAGGCGACGGTTCGGATGCCCTTGCGACGCAACGCACCCAGCCCGTGATGGATCGCGGCGCAGCCCGAGTTGATGACGGCGTCCAATCCGCTGAGCGGCCCCAAGATCCGGTTCATGATCTCGTCCGGGGGGCGAGAGGCCATTTTGGTGCCGAGATACCGCGGGCCGTTCCAGTCGCGCAACGCGCGGTTGCCGACAAAATGGACCGAGGCAAACGGGTCCAAAAGCCACGGCGTGCTGGCCGCGTTCTCATTGCCGTAAACGTAAAGATGACAATCGGCGCCGAGATCCCGCACTGCGCGCGCCAACGCGATGGCGCATTTTTCGACACCGCCGAATTTCAGGATCGGCAGCACGAAACCGATTTGGGGGCGGTCTTTGGCGCCCGGCAAAAGCAGCGGCGCGCCGTGCAACGCGCCCCGCGACAGAACGGCGGGCATATCCGTGGGGCCGGTGATATGCGGCGGCCAGCGCCAGGTTTTGAAGGCGGCGCGGCCCGGGGTGCTGAACCGGCTGTTGCTCATCACATCGGCAAGGTTTCCAAAGCCGGACATCAGCCCCTCAGGCTCCACCTCCGGGACGGGATCCGGCAGATTGGCGTGGACGGTCGCGATGCTGGCGCCCCGCGCCAAACCGACCTGCATCTCGTCCGAGCGCCAATGCGACACGGCGGCGATGAGGCGGTGGGTTTTCATCATCACCGCGTCGCCGCCCCGGATCTCGGATGCGAACGCCGCCATCATGCGCGGCGGGTCGCGGTCAGGCTCTTGCGGCATCCAATCGGTCGCCCAACGCCGTGTTGTGTGGAACCAATAATTATTGTCTTCCATCTCCTGACGCACGCGCAGAACGGCAAGCTCTGTTGTCGAAAGCGCATCTTGAAGATGACAAATGACAGAGCGGCCAAGCTTTGGATCCGCGATCAGGCCCCGAGCGGTGTCGCGCAACAGAAGGACAAAGGGTGGCACCAGCACGCGGTCGCGCTGTGCGTGGGCGGCGAAGATCATCGCGGCGACGTCATCGGCGGGCACAGGCTCCGGCCTCAGCTCGGCGCCGCGCAGCATCGACAGGGCCCCTGTCTCAGCCTCGAATGCCAGGATATAGGGCACTTCCGCCAGCGCGGCATCGACCACCCCGCCCCGTGCGTAAAGCCAGCGATGGCGCGCCATCACCGCCTCGCGCAGCGCCGCGTCGCCGGCATGGCTGCCCGACAACATGCTTTCGGGGCGCTTGCGGTAGCGAAAGAAGGTTTGCTGAAACCGCCGCCCGCGGAATCCTTTTTCGGAGGCTTGCAGCCAAAAGTCCCAATCTTCGTAGCCCGCGCGCATATCTTCGGCAAAGCGAATGCCGGCGTCGATCACGCGACGGCGCACCAGCGATCCGGCCTCGCACTGGTTGGACATCGACATCCGCGCAACCGAATACGGGGCGCCGTTATGGGCGAAGGTCTCAATCCCGAAAAAGGCGAAATGCGGGAAAAACCAATCGGCCTGCGCGTCGGTGTCAAGCGCGTGGCCGAAGATCTGCATCGCCGTGGGGTCGAGCCGGTTGTCCGCATCCAGGAAAAACAGCGCCTCAAGATCGGGCCAGGTTTCCAGCGCGACCCGAATGCCCGTGTTGCGGGCGCCCGAAAGCCCCTGGTTGGCCTGATGCACCGCGCGCACCCGACCGGGGTGAAGCGCCGCCCAACCGTCGACCACCTCCCGCGTTTCGGGCGTTGGGCAGCCGTCGTTCACGATCACGATACCGTAGTCTGGGCCGCCCTCCTGACCTATGGCGCTTGCCACGGCCTCTGACACCAGAACGCTGTGCCGATAGACTGGGACGATGATCACGATGCGGGCTGACACGGGGCTAGGCCTTCACGGGTCCGTTGATCATCTCTATGTCACGAAACAGCGCCCAGCCGCATCCATTGCTGTCCCGCCCCTCCATGGAGGTGGCCAGCAACAGGTCGAACCGGCCCTTGCTCGGGCGGGGCGGGGCG
>ERZ1740062.1276-NODE-1276-length-10588-cov-10.806893_pt1 | contig 10588 bp, 8 predicted proteins | sample MGYA00581741_ERZ1740062 | MGnify/ENA primary metagenome ERZ1740062 (study PRJEB43018, sample SAMN04849747) | marine metagenome | isolation source: floating plastic debris | place: Pacific Ocean | collected 2008-09-01 | study: EMG produced TPA metagenomics... | reverse complement strand
ATTTCAACCCCCTGCCGGGACCCGGACACAAAACTCAGTCCCGCGCAGACCTCTGATATGTACTGTTTGTTTGATCAAAAACTAAATTCAGTGTCAAGTATGCAACAAAATATGTGTAGGCCTGTGCTCAGTCATAAGCAAGACTAATTCTCATCTGTAATACACTTTGTGTCGCACTATCTATAGTCGATAGTTGCACTAGTATTTCATGACGATTTTTAGTGTATTGACTGACATGAGGCAGCTGTGAATTTTTGTTCTGCCATACCAGGACCGAATTTATATTGTCTATAAATATAAATTATACTTCCACAATTACCTGATCATGAGGGTGTTGCTTTTTTCAGGTGAGATGTTTTGTACGATGTATGACCCCAACTCTCTGCTCTACATCTCTAAGGCTATGGATCTGTTTGATGTAGCCGAGGATTACTGCACCATGCATGAGGCACTCTCCAGGGTGAAGTGTCCTGTGATGGTTATTGGTGTGTCCACTGATATCCTCTTTCCTATCTGGCAGCAGAGAGAGCTGGCTGCTGCCTGTCGAGATGCCGGTAACAGCAGAGTCACTTTCTACGAGCTCGACTCTATCTACGGACACGACACCTTCCTCCTCGACCTAAACGGTGTCGGCTCGGCTGTTAAAGGCTTCCTGGAGACAGAGCAGACTGTCTATGGCAGAGTCAGACCAAGAAAAGACTAAACTAGTCAGTGTACACCTGGTCACTCGCTTGCATTCCTGACGTTACATATCGTTATCATGTTCTGTTCTGATTATGGAAAAAAAAACATTATATACTAACAATGTTCTATTCTATCCGTTCTATTCTATCCTTATTTCTTACCCTAATCACTATCAAGCCCGAAGATGTTCCAATCGGTGACCCAAACATGTTTCTTTTTAACTGAGAATAGTTACCAGCATCAGATATTTAATGACACGGAGATGACATTGTGTTCTGTCTGTCTGCACTTCCTACATGTAGCTGTTTTTCTATCAGTTTTATTTTTTATTGTGACCAAAGATAATTTTCAAAGAGCGATAAAACGAACTCGTGATGATAAAATTTCTTGTTATTTCTCACATGTTACCTGATCTCTCATGTTCTTATTACCAAAAAATATAAGTACTCGCACATGGGGATTAGATCAAGTTTGATCCATTTTGCCTGCATTGTAGTTGCTCCCCCTCGACTGTTGACGAGAACAGTCAAGGGGGAGCAACTCCAATGCAGGCAAAATGGATCAAACTTGATCTACATGGGGATCAGGCTACTGTTAAAAGTCAACAAACTAGTTTGCTGTAGTTTTGATAAAGCTTCCGGTGAGATTGGCATTTTAAAATTATTTCTTTCACTCGCAAAAATGATCCATGCCTTGAGTTTTGTTCTTTTCTATCCGCTTTTGTTTGGTTTACTGCTTTCAACTTAATTAACTTTTTTTCTCTAATTTTATCCGTCTTTGCACGAAGTTTTAATTAAGCATGTTCAATAAATTTAATTTTAACTGTTGATGTTGATAGCGTCCTGTCGATGCAGGAGAAGACAACATTCGTCACATCCTCATGCATCTCTGTCTCTGAATTGATCCAATGCTTGTCAGATCAGTTAAGGCACCGATGCTAGATCAATCATTAATAATATTGGCTGGCAAAGATTAAAACTCAATCTTCGGAATATACTCGATTAACCCATTTAGAGCTTCAGTAACTATTACACTGTAAAAAGAGGTTTTTAGCTCTCTTTGAATGATGACGATGTGTAGTATTCAACCATCAGCGCCAGCTTATTTCAGCTTTTCCATTTCTGTACGTGAAACCGTCCTTTGGTAGGACAGCTGTTGGAAGCGTCTATTTTTTAACATCCGGTCAAATCTCAGAAACAATTAGCAGCAAGCCTGGCTCCGCTTGCCCGGGGAGGTAACTCCAATGCTTGCAATATAGGGCTGTTGTAGTAACTTCTCTGGTTGTGAAACAGCAATGTGTAGTGTACAATAAAATGCATGGCAAACTGCTTAAATTTTACAACTGATTTTAATAGACGCCTGGAAACCTGGCTATAGTTGAGCCAGAGATGGGTTATACCAGTAAACACACAAAGTTGAAGTACTAAAATATGTAATGTGTGGAAAGTGTGTGTTGAAATGAACTTAGAGAGGGAAACTTTGCTAGGAGGATGTCAGATTGTCTGTTTGATGTATATCCCAGCGTTATGCACGATGGACATGCATGTGACTCAGCTAAATACGGAGCGACAGGGTTTAAGTTCATGCACTATGCACATTCCAAATACTATTCGCATCTCGTAGAAATTAGGTATGGGTGACAGTGGTGATTCTTTTGCCAAACATAATAATGGTGAGTTGTCCAGGAAAATTCTATGTAATGACATCTCATATTAATCGTATTGAAGTGTGTGCTGTCATTTGCACATGTTTATGTCACATACATCTCTAAGCATACAAAACATGAGGTGACCATTGTGTATGTAGATTACTGTGTATATATCATGTGTGGTGTATGTATATGATGTAATAAGCTATGTATTTTGCAGAGTCGGCAAGTGCTTCCGTCTCAACACCAGAAAGCAGAAGCAGATTTGATGTACAATCGGAGACAGAAACACAGCCTGAAGATCGCTGCGTGGCAACAAATATTTTATCTGCACAAGTAATGTCAATATGAATCAATGAAACCGCGCAAAGTGTTTTTCTGAGGTCAGGCATCCTTGGCCTGGCGCATTGCTATGGTGATGTTGATACTGCCAACAACCGCTCCCATTATACCATGTTTGAAGATGAATCTTTGCTTGGACATGACAGAAGCAATAACCATCCTGATTATTGCTTTGCAGCTAGGCGGGCACTGATTTACACATTCAGGCAATAGTGTGGTTTTTTTTTCTGTAGCTGTGCTGTATGCTTGGAACTTCGCCATGCTTTTTCTGTTGTGGTGCCTGCTGTCCAGATATGAAGGAGTCAACAACTACTCGCCTCATGTATGTGCTCATGTTTGTCTTCACTATCGCCTTGATGCTGATCTGTCTGATAGGCGAGATTCCAATATGGCTCGCTTCAAAGGTATGATTAAAATTGATACATTATCTGCTCATAGCTGCAACATTTTATGGTACATGTTCTATACTATACAATTGTATTGTGGTTTGTTCTCTGCTATTCTATGATGCTCTCCACAACAGGCATGGTGCCAAACTTAAAAACTTTCTTTCGGGTTGATTTGTGTTTTTGCTGAAGACTGAGTGAATACTTTGTTGAGGTTTGTAGCCACTTGCTGTTAATATGCGCAAATTTCTAATGACCTACGCACTTTATTCAAAGTTGAGTCCACCTGCATAAAAATGGACAACTCCGATCATATACAATAAAACTATCGAAATGTGTATTGCATTATTATTTAATATTCAAAGGATTTGATGCTTGTAGATTCCATGGGTGAACTCAACATGTATAGAATACTTGGGTACAAGAAGCAGTTGTGACGGATTATTTGGAAATTATGTAGCTGTTTACAAAGTTTGTGCGGGACAACTCTCACTTCATCTGATAATGATTGTAATTACAATATGCGGCACCAGCAGCACAATATTCCCTGGTGTTATACACAACGGGTGAGTATTATACACAGGATAGTCACCAGTTTTGGAGGTGACAGTGGTACATGTATTGGAATATCCATGGTATGATAGTCAACAATGCTGCATTCCATCTCTCCCGGCTTTTTATTTGTTGCCTAGATTGGATTGTTGCCAGATATTATTGGTATGCCGTTGAGCCAGTATGGATTCTGATAGTCTACCTGCCAATTTCTTCCTCAGATGTACATGTTCTAGTGTGATCTGAAAACACATTTTTGTATTGCAAATCAACATTATTGTGCAGATTTAACTTGGTCAACAAAGCAGTTTTTGAGTAGTGTCTATTGATATTGTGTGTCTCTGTTGTTGTTATTTCAGACTATGGTTTTGGAAGTGGGCTTTGATGATAGGCGTTGTGATCATGCTGTTTCTATTCGTACACAGCGCATCAAATCCATTGTGGACAAGTGAGGTTATTCACCTTTAACCACCTACTCTCTGCTGTGTAACCAGTCCTAACCCTTATGTTATTTTACTGCTACAGCATTCTTGTCCGTTGTTATTGAAATTATACCTTTTTAATTCATCCGCCATCTTTTATAAATTTGGTAGATGGTTGAATTATTTCACGACCAAGTTGTTTGGGTTCTGTTTTGTTTTCGTTATAGCAATGAGGATATTCGGAGTGATTGGAGGTTGCCTATTCATCATGGTCAATACATTCTTTATGTGTGAAGCTGCAATCAGCACCAATGGGAAGCTGTAAGTGCAATCTCTACCACAATCTTACAAAAATGTTTTTTTGCCAATCAGATGATGTTTTTGCTTACCCGTATACTTTAAAATTAAAATCTGCTACCGATTATGTTGTCACATAGAATTGGAGCAATGCAATTGCCTTGTTTACAGACTTGAAAGAGCGAAGAAAAATCCGAAGTGGTACCTACCGATATGGCTGTTGACTATGGTATTGTTGGGTCTTACCTGTGGTATCTGCTATGTTTTACTGAGATTTTACTCCATTTGTTACGAGAACACACTCTTCTCAGTGGCCAACATGGTGGGCTGTGCATTGTTGCTAGTCCTTACACTAATTGCTGGTGTTGGTAAAGGTAGGTTGATTCATGTGATCTAAAGCAGTTATTTTTTTATTTATCTCAATGTGTTCAAATGTGTACAAAATCCAAAATCTACTGCATTGATGGGCTGAGCTCTGGTTGAATAGTGATATGGACCCAAAGATTTGTAATCCCATCTAAAAGTGCTGATAAAAATGAAAGCTGGTACTAGCATCTGTCCAGCCCACAGCTAGCGACTGTCGTCTGCAGTCTGCACGACAAGTCGACAATAATATTTGGATTTGTCATTTGTGTTCGGCAATTTTCATATTACAGTACCACTATATCTAGACGCCTCCCACAGCTATTTTTGCCCATCACTATCTTAGATATACATGCTAGTTCATGTATGTTAATAACCTAAATCACGACAAATATGATTTTGATTTTGTATTTTGCAACTCCTTGCAATATTATCTCTAGCACTTAACATTGAGCCTTCAGGGCGAAACCAATACTGTATGATAATTTTCTGATTGCTAGGCAGCAAGAACGCAGACTTATTACAGGGCAGTGTGATAATATCATTCATCTTATATGAGACCTGGAGCGCTATCCATAGCCGACCCACTGGATCATTCACTTGTAAGTACTTAAACAAATGTGAGCAAAGGACATTGAAAATGTTTTGGCAGGGCCAATGAAAATAAAACATTATTCCACGGTGCACCATGCTCCAACAATCTAACTTATGATCTCAAACTTTGGGCTTGCCTAACTACTTTTGAGCTTGATCTCTTTTTGTCATAATAGAAGTTAGCTTTATGATAATTCTGACTTCACTACAGCTGCGTTACTAGAAAAGTTTGTACATCAGTCATACAGCACTACACCCACATCAACAGTATACACTGAGGCTTACAACCGTACCTCCAGCTCTATCAACACCACAACATCAGCTGATGATGTACAAGAGTGTAAAGTTGACTTTGGATTCGGAGGTGGAGGAAACAGCGCCTGGGCCAGCAAGCTGCGATATGTGGGGCTTGCCTACTATCTGTTTACTGCAATTTACAAAAGGTTTGTATATTAGAGATAATAATGTTATTAGTTTTTGAGAATGTTTCCATGAATCCGTTTTGAACAAAACAATTATAACTGTTGCAGTGGCATACCAAAGCAGCTGAAGTTTCTTCTTCTGAATTTGCATTACCAATTAAACACTGGTTTCTTATAAACATTTGTGGATCATCTTATTTAGCAAAACAGGATAACTCCTTAGATCAGCTTTCTAAAGGCAAAGATGATTATGTTATGTTGAGATTACAAATGATTTTTGCTCTTTATCAGTTCAGCTCTTCTTGGTTTATCCACTTTGCAGTGTGGATCATACAAAAAAGCAAGCTAAAACAGTACAAAGGTATATTATAAATGGAAAACAATCCACCACAGATGTTGGGCCAGATGTTAGAGTATCAGTACTCCGCAACTCTGAAAGAGTACGTATACTGTGGTTTATAACATCCATGTTTGTATATACAGCTTGAGATAGGCCAACAAACTTCATATCATCATGAGGGAAACGCGAGTTATATGAACCATATCCATGCTTAAAAGCTTAAGCCAAGACAAAATTTCAATTGGTGAATCAATGTAAATATATGTTCCACAAAATATAAATAGTAGTTTTGATATGAATGTGACACATTGTCTGTGCGTTATGTTTGACTGTAGCCCAGGCCCACTGGTTGCTGTTACTCGTGTAAGGTGAGACATTCGGGTGCTGGACAGAAGGTAATATATAATGAGGAACAGTCTACTGTATATAATTACAGCTATCTGCACTTTCAGTTTGTCTGCTCTATTCTGTTTGTGATGATGACTCTCACCAACTGGTTTGAGTGAGTATTGGATTATAATTCACACAGTTTTCTCTCGCTAGGATAAATTTAACCACATAACATCAAAAGTCGTACCCTGGACCTAAACTAAATCTTCAAAACAATCTATAAAGGTTGCCCAGTCGACACCAAACCTTCAACAATCTAGGAGGGAACCCTGATCTTTGGGATGGATCATATCTGAATCAATGTCCAAGTTGCAGATATCTTTGGTTGATAAAGTGTTGCTGATGAAGTTCAGGAGATTACATATTTATATACATGTATACAAAGACTTGTTGATATCAAAGTTTTCCGCTCTGAAGCAAATATGCTTGTACCGCTTAGAATGAGGCAGCCGGAAAGTAACTACATAATTATGAACTAGTTGTTTTTTACTTTGCAGCCCTGGAACGGCTATAGAGTTGTCAGACTGGCAACCAAACTGGGCTGCTCACTGGGTTGAAATACTCACCTCATGGCTAGTGATGTGTGAGTAGTCTATACATTCACAGTAATTGCACATTTGCTAAATTTATCATGTAAGCTAGACAAAAGTAGGCCTCGGATCGCCTGACTGAACCTAACTAGCACTTAATACAAAGCCTCATCCATTTGAGCATGAATGGTACTGAAGTTGAAGTTGACTGTTTCTTATAAATACATAATATGTTTTTTTAGGAAAAAAAACCTGTGTGAGCGCAATGTTTTCATCCTAAAGTTTAACTAAAACCTGCTGTTTAAATAGGGCATGTTAACATTGGAGTTATCTCCTATCGTATTGGAAATTCCCAATGATGCATATACAACACTCAGTCAAAATCTGGTTGGTAGTTCAACTCAGTCAAGAGTACTGCAAGCTGATTGATTAATTTTGTAAAATAATGAGAAGTCAACTTTGAACATATACATGCCCTATTGAAAGCATAGCTGAAATTAGCCAGGTCCTGGTCCAAATACATGTACCTGAAAATGTAGCCCTGTTCTGAAACTTTTGGCCTTTTCGGTCCAATTAGTTGAAAAAGCATCGGATTGCATACATATTGACTCTAAATGATTGAAAGGCATACCTACAGACAGCGGCCTCTGGCTTTCCTCTGTTCTCCTACCTGAAAGCATCTATGGGGGTTATAGTTTATACCACGACAACATATATCCGTATTTAGTAAAATAACAATCGCTAACAAAATTTGACAGGAATCAGATGAAGTTCCGGACCTGAGTTATTGAGAACAATTATGAAATTTGGGCAATAATTATAAATTCAGTGAATTCTATAAATTAGACACAGGATATAGCTACCTAACTGAAACCGGAAGAAAGGCTGGCTGCTGTTGATCTGAAGTTTCTGTACTTGTTCTATCACTCCATGTAGGCCCAATATTTCTTCGAGCAACTCTGAACGTACCTGTTTATAGTTGCCAATAACCATATGATAGACATGAATAAATACTTCTGACTTCTGACTTCTTGCTTGGGTTCCTTTTTTTGCAGTGGTTTATATATGTACGTTACTATTACCGCTTCACTGTCAAGATAATCCTTACTACAAAAAGTTATCACAACATGTGCCACAAACCTTGTCTCGTCTGCCATCGCTCAACGTGAAACAGCCTCGTCTGTACTATGATGAGCAGGGAGATTTGGTCACCAATCTAGCCTCGTATGAAGGTGTCTTATGCGTGTATGACAGCCAGGACAATCTAAAGCCTGTCACCTTAGTGAAGCCACTGAAACCCTATATCGATGTGGAGTCAGCACCAACATTAGCTCAGAGATTACATGATAATACTAGTCAAGTGAGCTACCCTGTAGGTCAAATGGGAAATGGTAAGCAGATGTCAACTCTCTCAACTCAGCCTGAACTCTGGCAGCTGCAGGACCTGGAAGCTCATGACAAGTTTGATGAAGATTCCTTATTAACCGCTAGAAAGTACAAGTCTGCCCGGGCAGTGGTAAAAAATAAACGCAGTGGGCAGCCCATGTCGATTATGTCTATGGCGCCTAATGCGTCTTCAGTTTCTTATATGGCCTCTGCCTCAAGTTTTGCTGGAGGGAACATTCTGCCCATAGAAGAATCAATGACATTTGAACCAATCAGCTCTAATGTGACAACTGCTCCGAGCAATATCGTAGACTATCGCCAAGCTAGGAGAAGTCCTCCAAATCACCAGGTTTTCGATGGCTCAAGATCAGTGCCTGCTCAATATGCTGTAACCCAGCGGCCTGACCTGGGTAGATACATACGAAGCGCTGACGCTGTCACCAAACGAAGCTAATAACTTTTTGGTTCTTTATTTTACGCTTTGTGAATGCTTTATGATGGATTAAGCTCTAAACAATTCTCAATACATCAGCAATTTCACTCGATCTTTATATATGCATCTGTCAGTGAATACAGCCAGTAGATGACTGATTGCCAACTAAATGTATGGCTATGTATACTGGCCCAGAGTTCATCACAGCAGTCGGCAAAACTGGAAATGGTTATGAAATGGGGATTTCAATTCCTGATCATTCACAGGTAGTGATACTGAATATCCAAGGACAATGGTGATCTCATCTTAAACTTTTAAGATGTACACGGAAATCAGGATATTTTTTATTAAGTTTACATTGAGCTCAGCATGGCGCGTCGATTGTTGAGAGCAGAGTTTTATGTCACTCATTTCATCAACCATGAAAGTTTGAATTACAACTTCATAGTTTTCAGGCATGCATCGATGATTTGTCCGTTTAGATATGGTATCAAATTGAAGTCTCCCTGACTGTGGTACGTACTCAACAAAATGTATTTTAATATCGTATCACACAAAAGGTAACATGACTAAAGAGAGTATTTATAGTGGTAGTTCGCTTGTGGTGTTTTAAACATATATGGCTGCAACCATCTATCTGTCAGCTCCGGCACCTCCTCACATATCTTTGTCTGTTCACCAGCCCATTTGTTCTATTGAGATGAGTGGAAAATTTTGATAGTGGTAGATTCTGATACACATTTCCTGTATTTGTTCTGTGCAGCAACACAAACCCCTATCTGGATTGTGTTGCTTGCAGTCTGGACTGGTTATTACCAACAACTTACCGGATATTGACGCTGTTACAAATGTGGCGTTTTGGCCATAGTCTACTTTACTTTTCTTGCAATATTTGGAAAAGGAATAAATAACCACTCCATAACACCGCACCCAGAGGTGTCTTGCACTGGTTGACAACTCATGTTTTGTAACACCAATAACACAGATTTAACCATTTTTATAGCTTTGCTTGTGGTCGGCTATAGTAGCACGCTGAGCAATGCCTGTGGTTCGGAAAAGAAAATCAGACGCATTCACCGCCAAAGCTCCAGCACCAGTAGCTTCTCTAGGTATGGCTGTCTATGACGCAACCATGCCTGATTATACTGTAGTTAACTCGGTCCGCTTACAATAATCATTGTATTGGTGCATGTAAATTATATCGCTGATTTACACCATCTTCCGTATATGATGTTAGTATTTTTTAACTGTCATATGTATATCTGTTTGTAAATTACATCCAGCGCTATACCTTTACATTGAGGCTTCCTTGTGGTCAACGTTTAACTTCTCTGCACTACATACATACATAACTACATACATACATACACTGGTTTTTGTAGGCACAAAAGCAGGGGCCTCAGATTCTGTATTAAATTATGAGAATGTCAGACTTCAGCAGCAACAACCTTCAGAAGACAGATGTTATGAGAAACTCAGCCCTTCTGTAATTACAGCCCCTAAAAATGTCAAAGTTCAGCCGCAACCATCAGAGGATAAACATGATGAGAAACTCGGCCAAGATTTTATAACCAAAGTATCTCAAAAGATTGTCAGTTCACTGGCTCAGTTGGATGCCAAAGCAGAAGGAGATGGCGCAAAAGCTGTTAGTCCTAAGACCAGCATAGCAGAATCAGAAGCTGCTGAAAATAAGCGGAAGGCTGGAGAACATAGAAAGAAAGTTTTCTATTCTCAGGTACGGAGCTTATACCCTACATCCAGAAAAGTTAGCTAGCAAAAAGTTTGGCTATTTGGCCTGT
>ERZ1740062.1275-NODE-1275-length-10591-cov-10.688402_pt1 | contig 10591 bp, 5 predicted proteins | sample MGYA00581741_ERZ1740062 | MGnify/ENA primary metagenome ERZ1740062 (study PRJEB43018, sample SAMN04849747) | marine metagenome | isolation source: floating plastic debris | place: Pacific Ocean | collected 2008-09-01 | study: EMG produced TPA metagenomics... | reverse complement strand
CCAGCATTTTGGTGTCGATCTGGGTATCATATTTCACACACCATACTACTGTTATCGATAATGGTGATAGAGGATTACAACTACATGCATCTGTATCTAAAGAAAGATGTGTAAGTTTCTCAGAATATTGCTTATGAATTTTGGCTATTGCATTTGAGAGCAAGTATGGAAGAGATAGTGCATCAGACAGGACTGTATGTTTACCGTTATTTGTCTAGCTCAAATGGTTTTCTATACGTCAGCAGCTGCAGCAAAAGCTGCGTTTGTACTGAGTTTCAGTGATCTGCGGAGAAGATTAATGGAGAAAATATATGACTCTGTAATTGAAGAACAGTTAATCTAATTATCAGAACAAAGACTGATCAATTCAAGTCTGTTTGATAAAAGTCGTTATCTTTTCCGTTAGGATACAGATCAAAGGGCCTATGCTTGCGAAAAAAGGACAACGCATGCAGAAATCTTATACTCAAACCAGATCTGCAGCATGACTTATGTGGAACTGGCGACGTTGATACTGATGAGACCACATTTTATTCACCAATGCTGTGAGGAAAACATAAAGGTGAGTATATTGTGTCCAGTGGTAATTGAAGTGATTGTGATATGGAGTTGTCATTTCATGTAAAAGAAGGAGACAACTACCTCAGGAGCCCAATTTTCCTGCACAGCCACAAGTTGTGATTTTTTTACGTTTTACTTCTAATAGAAATTTCTAATAGAAATTTTCTTCTACAAATGAGGTATGAAACATCAAATTCGAAAAATCAAACCTTGCTTAAATTTGAGCGGTCGATATTCTCTACACAAAAATACTCCTTCGTCCATATATTGATGATCCATGGCGTCTAGCATGCAGGGAGCCCCCACGGAGGGAGCGGCTGGTCTGGGTTTAGAATTTAGTTTCAGTTTTGAAGCTTTGTGTTTAAGCACTGGACACATTTTATTAATAAAACTCATTTGATGATACAGGAGGTTAATAGGAAGCGAGGATCCGACTTTACCAATACTGGCGATAGAGGACTACCACTACCGATCTCTACATCAAAATGTGTAAGTTATTCCGGACACGGTTAATGAAATTACGGCTATCGTGTTGGAGAGATATTGCACCAGTCGGGTCTATACCTAAATTTGCCTAGCTTCACTTTATCTCAAATGGCGATCCATGTGGCAGCAGCTGCTGCAAAAAGTGTGGGAAAAATACATTGTTCTGTATTAACCTTTTGACTCCCCTTGATGGGTCATGGATTGAATTTTGCAAATTGTGACACAACTCTGGAACTGAAAATCAGAATCAAACAAAGAAAGCACCAATTCGAGTCCCGTCAGATTAAAAGTCTCTTTTCTTTTCCATTATGATACAGATCAAAGGGCCTATGCCTGCAAAAAAGGACAGCGCATACAGAAATCTTATACACAGACCAGATCTGTTACATGACTAATGTGAAGCCGGTTACATTGTAGTGTGTCAGATGGTATTCCTATTGCTCCGTAACATTTTCCATGTGATACCAATGATGCCAGATTTACCCATCTATGCTGTGAGAAGAACAACAAAGTGAGTATTAAATTTGTGTTCAGTGGTAATTGAAGTGATTGTTATACGGGGTTTTCTTGTCATGCATAAGAAGGAGACAACTACTACCTCGGGGGCCCAATTTTGGGATTTTTGTACACTTTACTTCTGATAAAAATGTTTTTAAATTTTTTCTACAAATAAGGTATGAAACATTGAATCAAACTTTCCTTAAAGTTGAGCGACACTCTCCTCACAAAAATACTCTTTTGTCCATAAATTGATGATCCATGGCTTTTATCATGCAGGGACTCCTCAAATAGGGAGCGTCCTGCCAGGTTTAAGATTAAAGCTTATTAGTTGAGCGCAGAACACATTTCATTAATAAAATGATCATCTTTTTTCAAGGAGGTTGGAGAAGAAAAAAAAAATTCCATCAAATGATGTATTGACAGAGTAAGGATTTCTCTCTAAATCCTTGATCAGAGAGAATTGAGATACCACTACTACAGATGAAAGAAGAGGTATATAACTGAGTTGAAAATTGCTACCCAGGAATTTGTTGTTAGAATAATTTATCTGATGAAAGATGAAGAACTAACTTAATGGTATGGCTAAATATTTTGCTTCTGGTCATGCGTTCAGGCTATACTATACAGGAAGGAAAAAATCAGTGGAACTATAATTATATTATGCAAAATTCGAGACTGCCAAACTGCGAAAATATGCACCCATTAGTTATTTGGTGTTTACTATATGCTATATTATACTGTAGGGTCATTAGCAGAAAAATTCAGTGAACAGCAGATAAGTCGAATTGCTGCTTGACAGGGGTTGAAGACTATTTCTTTAATAGAGAGAGAGAGAGAGAGTTATCTCGACTTTTACAAAGAGCCTTTGCCGCATTGTAGAATAATATTAAAGCCACATTTATCTGTTATAAATCATTATTAGGATATGTTGCATACATGTAGGCCACAAATTACTGGCAGTAATCCTTATATTGTTTTACAGTGTTTTACAGGCTGGCAGGAAAACAGAAATATTGATTCAGTTATTGATCATCAGATAAATAACTGCACACTCATCTGATGACACTGGAGGGTCTGATGTTATTGATACTGGTGATAGAGGACTACCATTACCGATCTGTAAATCAAAATGTATAAGTTTCTCCAGACACGGTTTATGAATTTTTGGCTCTCGCATTCCAGTGCAGGAATTGGAGAGGTATTGCACCAGTCGGGTGTATTTGTACATTTGTCTAGTTTTACATTTATTTCACATGGCCTTTTATGTGGCAGCAGCTGCAGCAAAAAATGTGGGAAAAATACATTGTCCTGTATTTAAACTTTCGACTCCCTTTAATGGCTCATGGATTGAATTTTGCAATCCCTTCATGAGCCATATATGGCTCATGCAAACTATGACACAATTCTAAAACTGAAAATTAGAATCAAGCAAACAAAGCACCAACTTAAAACCTGCTGAATCTGTTGAAAAAGTCTCTTGAGTTTATGGAAATCAAGGTTTTTTGATTAGATCCACAGCTCCAAAATATGTGCAGGTACTGTAGATTTTGTACCAGGTGGTATAAATTGAAGACTTTAATAAGACAACAATTGGTCAAGTCAAGTCCGTCAGATAAAAAATCCCTTTCTTTTCAGTTACGATACAGATCAAAAGGGCCTATGCTTGCGAAAGAAGAACAGCACATGCAGAAATATTATTCTCAGCCAAGATCTGTAACATGGCTTGTGTAGAGCTGGTGATATTGTAGTGTGTCAGATGGTATTCATCATGTACAGTAACATTGTCCGTATGATACTGAGGAGGCCAGATTTATCCACCTATTGCTGTGAGAAGAACAACTAGGTGAGCATTTTGTGTTCAGGGGTAATTTGAAGTGATTGTGATATGGAGTTGTCTTTTCATGTATAAGAAGGAGACTACTACTTCTGGAGCCCAATTTTTTACGACTTACAATTTTTTCAATACTTTGCCACAGATTGTGATTTTTCATTTACATTTTACTTCTGATGGATTTTTTCTTGTAAATTTCCTCAACAAATAAGGTATGAAACATTGAATTCAAAATATCAAACTTAACTAAAATGTGAGCAGTAAATACTCGCTACCCAAAGATACTCCTTTGTCCATATATTGATGATCCATGGCTATTAGCATGCAGGGAGCCCCAAGAAAGGGTGCAGCCAGTCATGAATTAAGAATTTATATTTTAAGATTGAAGCTTTTTATTTGAGTACAGAACACAGTTTACTAATAAAATAATCATGTTATTTTTCAAAGGTTTGTCGAAGGAGGTTGGAGAAGAAAGCAGAAACATTCGATCGCATGATGCATTATCAGAGTAAGGATTTCTCTCTAAATCGGTGATCAGAGAGAATTGATATACCAATACTACAGACAGAAGAATAGGTATAAAACTGTGAGTTGAGTTGCTACAGAGGAATTTCTTGTTTAAGTAATTTATTCTGATAAAGACCATGGCTAAATAGTGTTGCTTCTGCATATGCGTTCAGGCACTACAGGAAAAAAACGTCCACCAGAATTATATTTTGCAAAATTCACGACTGCCAAAATCATGAAAATAATGGAAAAATGGATGTTTACAAACTTTTTTATGTTTATAGCTGTGTAAAAACGACAAATTCTGATCATTATTGATTTCATGCTCTTCCCACCAAACAGAGATTAGAGAAACCGTGGAGGAGGAAAGGCCAGTTGATCAGGGCAATCCTTGGGCGTGTTTATTATCACGAATAAATCTTACCTCGGTCTAGATGAGACTTGTAGCTTTGTCTGATCAATGAGATATCATTGGTCTTATGATCTCTAGAATGATGTCACGCCATGTAACCGACTGAACTTCATCGGAAAAAGGTGAGCTTCTATGATGACTTGCAGTAATTAGACGTCAACAAGAGATACAGAACAATCCAGTTATTCTCCGATAGAAGGAACTGCATCTCCCTCGGGCAGCATTTCGTTTTATCACTGACATAATAAATATAATAGTATTTATCTAGTTGAGTTTTGGCATTTTGCCAGGAATCAATGTAATTCATTGAAAGACAATCTGTATTTAAAAAAAGGTGATATGTGGAAAATATGACTGATGAGTTGTCCCAACAAAAAGCATTATCTCTACTTTCCAATAAAAGTTTGCTTTTTGTATTTTTACAGTACAATAGGCTGGGAATCAAGGGAATCACAACGCCAGTGAGATTTCAAAGCGATTTATCCCATAACCACGAGTTTCCAGACACTGTCAGACGTAATGGACCATAGATCAAAAGGTAACCTTGAGTTCCTGTATAGTATATAAACGCAATGATAGGAGAAAACATATCACTGATACAGAGTGTCAGGCATTGCACCAGGTCTGACCAGGTCTGACAACAATGTACCAATTGCACCGTTGGATTCTACATCTTTTGCAACAACAGCACTGTGTACTGAATGCAACCTTGGTTTTACTATTTTTTTACTACTTTGTTTCAGTAGCCACCTGCAAACTATGGTTAGATTTAGTCTTGCTAAGTCGGTTCACAGGAGACCTATAACACTGGTGTTTAACTGTTGTCTTCAATATATCAGGAGTACTTCATATTGCCTGTCATAACAGTCCAGCTAACCGTGACTTCGGAGACTTAGACTATATGTATGGGACTCAGCTGAGCAATAATAACCAGGTTAGGTTCTTATGGCAGCAGGGCATTCGAGACTCCTGATTACTAAATATTACCCACCTTTTGCTGGCTTATTGCGACTTCTTGTGCAGTAATTAAGCTCAACGAAACTTGAACAAGTCGAAATGCCCATCACAGGTTAAATGCTATTCCCTACTAAAGTGAGTTGTCTCTACTGTTATAAAGAGCAGACAACAGCCTTTGCAGCATTGCAGAATGTTACTAAAACCATGTAGTATTTGTTACAAATTATTATTACGACACTTTGCTTACATATATGGTACAAATCTCTGGTACTAATTCTTATCATTTGATTGTTTCACAGGCTGGCTTGCGAACAGAGACGTTGATTCAGTTGGTGAGCATCCGACAAATAATTTGACGCACAGCTGATGATAAAAGATGTATCGGTGTCTTAACAGGAAATAGTCTCATGCTTTTTCCTGTAGGACACACATCTTGTAACATGCCATACCCGGACCTATAACACGAGTGAAGCTGGTTGATCTGGTGACATTGCAGTGTGTCAGGCGGTATTCATCTTGAATTGTCACAGTGTCCATGATACTAATAAGACCACATTTGTTCGTCTGAACTGACGGTTAACAAGGTGAGCAAGTCATATTCACTAGTAATTGGATTGATTATAATAGGGAATTATCTTTTCATATATAGGAAGGAGTCGATTACTTCTGCAGCCCAATTTGGTTCTTTCAATCTTATCAGGTAGGGCGTCTCCCACCGTCCGTGTCTCCCTGACTGATGATATAAATATTTTTTCTCATTGTTTTCTATTTACTTTCCAAAAACGTATATTTTCCCATGTTTGAGCCAGGTTGCTTACCTTATTACTGTGTGTGATTCCATCGGAGACTTGGCGTAAACACCGGAACACCAGAATGTTCTCGAGTTGGCTTTGAAACAATTCTACACAGAATATACTTTCAGTTCAAAGAACTCTTGAATTCGGGCATCAACCCTAGAGCATTTTTTCAATTAGAGAACAGAAACTTAGAATTTGCTTTGCAGTTCTAAACGTTCCATCTTTTACGTTTGGTACATACATGCAAGTCAATTAGAACTCCTGAATTTTGCTGAACGAGTTTCATGGTGAAGCTTTAGAATCTAGATTACTAGAGTGAAGAACACATTTAACACTTCCAACCTTATTGTTTTACAGACAGGCTTGTTCAAGTGGATTGTAGTAGAGTACGGCATTGCCTATTCAGACGATGAAAGCAAACATTGATTATCAGACAGACAACGTGTGAGAGAAGAGAGATTTAAATGTGAGTTGATAGCTTCTATACCAAGGAATTGGTTCTAAGAGTAACCTCTGATAAGAACATAATTGAAAACATTTTTCAATTGTACACCTGAGTAAAATAGTTGCCGAAAATTTTTACAATAATGTATTTCAGTAGTTGCTTTAATTTTTAATTGTTACATAGGGCAATACTTCCGTTGCATTTTCTACTAACATTGTCGTGTAACTATTACCCGATGAATAACCTGAATCAAACAAAGAACTGACCGTGATAATGCTGTAAAACTGTAGTGAAATGTATGTGAGCGAGTGAGACTTGGTGAGACACTTGGAAGCAAGAGAATGGCTATGGACGGAGGGAATCAAGGAGAGAAGGAAATCAAATGAGTGGAGGTTTGATACAGCATGAGGATTTCAAAAGAATCAGATAACGCTCACTGATGATGGAGCTCAGTGCCTGCAGGACCATTGCCCAACCTAAAACAAGGTAGCCGAAGAGGGATTGATAGAATATAAACCTTGTCTCAATGAATCACTTGAAACCTATTTCCTGCAGCATTGCTACATGCCCTACATGTACAATGTACATACGACCATACCCCCAGCAATAGTCGAATTCCAATCTCACACTTTTGAATTTAGCATTATTTCTCTCACCAGTTGAATGAGGAATATACATTGTATTTTCATTTTAGCTGCTTTGGTAAGTGTTGAGAATCATACAAAAACCTTTTTGCAGCTTCAATAATTTGCTACTGTAATTAGTTCCATTCCCATGTCTATGCATATGTGTATATGTTTTACTTCCAGAGATTTTCCTCGGCTTTGATTTGATCAGTAGTTCTGCGATTACTCGAAATAGCCAAGTTAGATTTTGAGTTCGTTTATGACTGCCTCAGTACCATATACATGTACAATACATCACCGTATTGTAAATTGTGTAACATTTACTACCAAGTATTACTGCTTTTCTTGAAAAATAAGAAGATTGATTCCACAGGTCGGACACAAATTACCTGTAGGTTGAAAAATGTTCCAAATAGTGAACACAACCAATTTTAACATATACTCCATCATTGCAGGTCTACACTACTAGAGAAACCAATCTTCAGCAAAACTGTACTGGACATTCAGCCAGACCAAAAAAGTGGGAATATGGCGCACATAGTGTAAAGAACTGACATTTCCGAATGGCATAATAACCTCATCCTTAACAAAGGTACACCTCCCCCCCGCCCCCAATGAACTACTAGTTATCAGGGCCGCTAATCATGAATCTGAAACACTTATGTTTCTACAATGAGTGGTTCCAGAGGAAGACCATCTTGATCAGGGTTTTTCCTGTCTGTGTTATAGAGTATCGAAGCTGAGAGGTTACAACTCCTAGAATATCCATATTTAAGGCTGCCTGGTGTTCTGCCGAATAGCCACTTAATGTAAAATCAATTGAAAATAATGTTAAACATTTATATTTATACTGTGATTTGATGAAGACATAACAACTGCGACATACATGTAAGTGGAAGCATTGTGTGATGGTACACATTTGCAATGTAATGGTACTGTAGTTGAAATATTCAACTTGTGTAATTATCTTCTCTCTTTTTAGGTGCACACAACTCAGGAAAGAAAGATTTGGAGCAGCACATGGAACTGTAGAACAGCTTTCACTATTATCGGCAGAAGTATATTACAGCAGTTTCAGGCAAATGAAGGTCAACTTGATGCTGTGCAATCGACAATGAACTTTAACCGGCTGTTCATGGAATTAGTAACATACGAGAAAAGTATGAGAGATGACGTATCCAGAACGAATTATGTCATAGCTATTCCTGAGACGAATAAGCGCGATCTTCAACCGAGCACAGACAATATCCCTTGTGAGTACCAGTATAATTTTGTCACCAAGTTTTAGTGTATCTTGTAATGCGTCCACATTACGGGTTTGAGTCAACCATTTGTGCAGTTTTACTATTCCACCAAATAATCTGCAACAGATAATTGTCATTTTGATATCTCCTTTCAATACATGAACTGGTGTCAGACTAGCATGGTTTTCAAACAAAAGTGTCTCGGTATTAGCAAAAAAACTGCTTCTTGTAACACCTCAGTTAGACCAATAGAAACATGAGAATGTAGGTAACCAGGAAATGTGGTGACATTATGTGAAGCAGACTTAGACCAATCAAAATTAAGTAAACAGGAAACAATAATACAAAATGCAAAGTTGATTTCTACCAGTCTAAATTTAGGTACAATATCTGAATTAATTCCCCCATTGCTTTATATACAAACTCTGCACAGTTCACATGCATTTAAATACCCTCCCAGTTGTTTCAATCTACTTGTGGTACCACTCAAAATGTAGCTGCTGGCCTGCTCAATCACATACTGAATTATGGTTAAATTCTGTGCACTTAAATTTTTGAATCGTTCATATAAAGGAGAGAACCTCTAAATTTTGCATTTTCACAAACTCTTTCAAGATGGCGGCGGTGTCCTCCTCTATGGGCCCTACAAACATATTTGTGTTTCAATTAAATTTTCGTATTTTGCTCTAAGTAACCTCTAGATAGTTTTTAGATCAAATTCAACTCAATTAAACTAATTTTAGTATGCTATAATACCTATTTATGTAATTTTTGTTTATTGTATTGATTCGAGTATTTGTTCAACATCTTCCTGATTGGCTGAATTTCAGGTATTGTACCTCCGAAAACAGGAAACAATCCGACATAATGTACTGCGTATTTCTACCAATAGGGGTATAGTGGGAAGATCCGATCCCAAGGCCACGCATTGTCACCAACTGTGGTCAACATTATGATTGAAAAATAAAACAAATGCATGCTTTGGCTAAAATTGCTCGAGGAGATATCATAATGTTTTAGTACTATATAAAATAATGAATAATATGAATTTCCAACACAGTACACCAAAACTTGCAAAATAAGGTGTAAATTATCTTTTAGAAGTGTGTTCGATAGCAGTAGGCTACAGGAAGAATTAGAAACGCAGCGCTCAGATAAAAAGCGAGGAACATTTTTGCTAATGTGGCAAAACTAGTGGTAAAAGAGAGTTTGAGGCCTGCTGGTGAGTAAAGATAATTATCCAGGGATGATTATGACCATTTTCAAATACCTACAATTTGCGAGTGCGAATTGTCCCTTTTTGTAGAAAGTGCATGTTACTCGCATCTCTAATACAAAAAACTTACAATGCCACCATCATAACCTAACAAACAGTTGTTATAGGGTTTCTGACTCAAAGCCCGACGTGTATTTTGTGCTAATTTTTTTGCTTCAGGGTCTTTATAAAACTTTTGGTCCAAGCGCGCTACGTACCTCCTATATTGCTTCAAGAATAATGGCCTTATAATACATCCGTGATCACTTTCATTGATCTGGTATCCTTTTACAAAAATTTAATGAGGCTGTGTATGGAGTTGTGCAGTGAGTGTCTCTGCCTACAATGATGAGGCTTGAGAAAATCTAGCGTGAAGAATTGAACAAAATTGTTAATGGTTGGCCATGATTTGTGAAGTTCTGAAGCATGTGAAGGCATGTTCTAGTTTGAATGTGACTTTCGCTTTGAGTCAGCAAAGGCAACTTTCTTGATCTTTTAGAAAAGCCCCTCTCTGTGCTACTGTAAGATTAGCTCGACAACCTCAATTAAAATGTTGATTTTCTTTTAGGTGAAAGCAGAAGAGTAATAATATTAGTAAGCATTGGATGATAATTATTTGTGAGAACCTAATGACTGATGATACATGATGCCGTCAATCATTGTGGTCGCAACCTGTTCGGCTGCATTGTGGAGTGTATTCAGGTGTTGCCAACTAATGATGTTATAACTACATGTAAGTACTTTTTATATGCCCTTCCCCATTGATACGAGCGCTTTCAATGACTTCTCAGGCCATATGTACTATTGAACAAAAGATATATGTCACCATCGCTGTACGGCGGTCAAGAAGATATTGTATACAAAACGAAATTTACACAGTTGAGTGGATGCGTCTGTTAAGAGTATGTAATCATTGTTCTCGGATGAGAATTACAGATGTTGATAACAGTTTAAGATTCTTTTATTGTT
>ERZ1740062.1274-NODE-1274-length-10592-cov-3.824238_pt1 | contig 10592 bp, 13 predicted proteins | sample MGYA00581741_ERZ1740062 | MGnify/ENA primary metagenome ERZ1740062 (study PRJEB43018, sample SAMN04849747) | marine metagenome | isolation source: floating plastic debris | place: Pacific Ocean | collected 2008-09-01 | study: EMG produced TPA metagenomics... | reverse complement strand
CAGGTCCCTACAGTGGTTTTGCAACAAACCACACCGCAAGGGAGACCGACTATGACCAACGCCACTATTGCACAATGAGAGCCTGTTTTGGTTGCGATTGATATCGCAAAAGCCCGCCATGAGGTTCTGATTGCTGTTCCGGGTAAAAAGCGGCGTCGCCGTTTGACGGTTCTGAACCAGCTCGAAGACTTCGACCGGTTGATCGCCACACTCTCGGAGTATGCCCATCCTGTGCGCGCAGTTTTTGCGGCCACGGGCAATTACCAACGCGCCTTGGCATACCGGCTTGGTGCTGCTGGTTTCGACGTAAAGCTGGTGTCTTCGGTCGCATTGGCGCGCACCCGTGAAGCCTTGAACAACAGCTGGGACAAAAACGACCCAAAGGATGCGCAGGTCATCCTGCATATGATGCAAATCGGGAACGAGCAATTCTATCACGACCCGTTGCTATGCGGCACAAATGATCTTCAGGAATTGTCCAAAACGCACGACATCGTCTCCCGCTCGAAGACCAAGTTGTGGCATCGCATCTTGACCCACTATCTGCCTTTGTACTGGCCCGAGGCGGAACGCTTCCATCGCAGCTCGCGCAGCGACTGGTTCTTTGCCTTTCTCCAACGATACCCGTCACCTGTGAACGGCGGAGCAATACTCGGCCACGGTAGCGGCGGCGTTGTGTTGTCGCGGGCGGCGTAAAAGTCGGCCACTTTTGCCTTTTCGGTTTTCGGGAGGGCTTGGGGATATTCACCGTGGATTTGTATTTGAAGGTTCGTCACGCTCACTATGAGGACGGGTTGAGCGGGCGTCAGATTGCTCGGGATTTTGGGATCAGTCGCGATAGTGTTGCGAAGATGTTGGCATACTCGGAACCGCCAGGGTACCGGCGGTCTGCACCAATCAAGCGGCCCAAGCTTGATCCTTACACCAGCCAGATTGACCAGTGGCTGTCTGAGGACAAGGCCCAGCCACGCAAACAGCGACACACTGCCAAACGGATCTTTGAGCGATTGCGCGACGAATGCGGGTTTGATGGCAGCTACACGATTGTCAAAGATTATGTTTGTGCGTAAAGGCGCGGGTCACGGGAGATGTTTGTTCCACTGAGCCATCCCCCAGGTCATGGGCAAGCGGACTTTGGCGAAGCGCTGGTTGTGATCGGCGGGGTCGAGCAGAAGGCGTACTTCTTTGCCTTCTTCGGGGCTGTGCCGCGCTCTATCTTGTACGACAATGACCGCTGCCTCGTGGCGAAGATCATGCCGGATGGCACGCTCAATCGCACACAGCGGTTCAGTGCGATGCTGTCGCATTACGTGATCGGGGACCGGTATGGCCGCCTCGGTAAAGGGAATGACAAAGGCAAGGTTGAAGGACTGGTTGGCTACGGACGTCGCAACTTCATGGTGCCGATGCCACGCTTTGCCACCTGGGATGCGTTCAACGCGTATCTGGAAGAACAATGTCGTAAGCGGCAGGCCGACATCCTGCGTGGTCACAAGATCAGCATCGGTGAACGGTTGGAAGCGGATCTGGCCGCGATGCGCGCCCTGCCAACCGCGCCTTTTGAAGCCTGTGATCTGCAAAGCGGCCAGGTGACGTCGACATCCGTCGTGCGTTATCGCGGTAATGACTACTCTGTGCCCGTTGCCTTCGGTCACCGCGAGGTCTGGATCAAGGGCTTCGTTAACTGCGTCGTTATTGGCTGCGCGGCAGAGGTCATCGCTGACCATCCCCGTTCCTATGACACGAGCGACATGATGTTCGATCCGGTACACTACCTGCCGCTGATCGAGCGCAAGATCATGTCCTTTGATCAGGTGGCACCTTTGCAGAACTGGGAGCTGCCGGAAGCCTTCGCCACGCTCCAGCGATTGCTGGAGACCCGCCAAGGTAAAGCAGGCAAGCGTGAGTACGTACAGGTGTTACGCCTCTTGGAACGTTTTGAGCTGGATGAGGTACACGCTGCGATCAAAGATGCTCTACGGATGGGCGCAGTCAGCTTCGACGCCACCAAACATCTGTTGCTGTGCCGGGTGGAACGACGGCCACCAAGATTGGATCTGGATGTGTATCCGTTCCTTCCCAGAACCAATATCGCCACGACATCCGCATCTTCCTACATTAGCTTGCTGGCGGGAGGTGAGGTATGACAGACGCCCCAGAGCTGTTGCTGGCCCATCACTGTTGAATGTCACTGAGAACTGACCCGGTATGCCCCTAAATTGTCACTGAGAATTGACCATCCGGCGCTACGTTCACCTGTACAACGGCCAGCTCCCGCAGACGGTCCTGAAAGGCCGGTCACCCATCGCCGCCTTGAAGGCATGGCAACACGACAGACCCGATCTATCCAGGGAACGCATCTACAATCATGCGGGATGTGACAGCTAATCACAGTCGTATTGACGCTCAAAAATCAAGTTGACTATCTTGCCAATCGCCTTATGAACTATTGTCAGTCACTATAGTGATGCTAGGCAGTACTCTTCGAAGCTCTTCCGAGAATTCCTATTCGCTGATCAAAATCGTCGGGAGGGGTATTGTGGAGTTCACTCTAACAAGCGAACAACAGATGGTTTTCGATGTTGCCGCCGCTTTTGGCGAACAGCACATCAAGCCTTAGCTCATGAAATCACTTGTTTGATATTGCCGCCTCCAAACCAAGTTTGGCCATGCAAAATTTGCAGCAATGTTCAAATTAGGGACACGCGACGCAGTCATCCCACTCGGGGATGTCGGCCTGCACGATCCGTTCAGATCGGCCTATGCCTGCGCTATCCAGTTCAAAACCAAATACTTTTCCTTGCATTTTATCGTTGATCGAAAAATGCAGACTGTCGTGAAACATTGTGCCGTAGCAGTCTTTGTGGTGATCCATGTGAGTATCCTTCTCTGGTTTTCGTGCATTAATTGAAGCCTGCGCAGCACCGCAGGTAGACCCGGGAGCCGGTTAGTCGGCAGGCGCGGTGTCTGTGTTTTCTTCGTGCGCCGCTGCAGGGGGCTTTTCGTCCGAAACGTCACCATCCGTCGGCAAGGCGACCTCAAAGGCAATTTTCTGATCATCTGCCGACCAAGTAGCCTTCACTTTGTCGCCATCCTCGACCTTGCCGCCGAGCATGGCACGGGCCAGTTGTGTCTCCAGCTCTGACCGGATCAGACGGCGCAACTCGCGCGCACCATATTCCGGCTGGAACCCGATGGTACTGAAATAATCCACCGCACTCTCGTGAAAGCTCAACTCGATCCCTTGGGTCAACGCCGTGCGTCCCACCCGGGCAAGTTGCAACTCTACGATCTTACGAATCTCGTCGCGGTTCAGCGAATGAAAGACGATAATCTCATCAATCCGGTTGATGAACTCGGGCCTGAAATGATGGCGGAGCACCTCCATCAACTCCGACTTCTGCTTGGCCTCATCGAACTCCTTGGTTCCCCGCTTCTTGAGGTTTTTCTGGATGATGTCAGAGCCAAGATTGGAGGTCGCTATGATGATCGTGTTGGTGAAGTCCACTACGCGTCCCTTGCCGTCCGTCAGGCGACCGTCGTCAAACACCTGCAGCAAGATGTTGTAGACATCAGGATGCGCCTTTTCGATTTCATCGAGAAGCACCACGGAATGCGGCCTACGCCGGACCTTTTCGGTCAGCTGGCCGCCTTCATCATAACCGACATAGCCCGGAGGCGCACCGACCAGCCGTGCAACGGCGTGCCGCTCGCCATATTCCGACATGTCGATGCGGATCATGGCGTCTTCATCGCCGTAAACAGTCGATGCAAGCGCCTTGGCCAACTCAGTCTTGCCGACACCCGTGGGCCCGAGGAAGAGGAACGTTGCCGTGGGGGCTGAGCCTTCGCGCAGACCGGCGCGTGCCAGACGTACTGCGTCGGCGACCGAGGCGATGGCCTCGTCTTGGCCAATGACCCGTTCGTGCAGGCGATCCTCAAGCGAGAGCAGCTTTTCACGTTCCTCGCTGGTCAATTCCGTCACGGGCACGCCGGTCAGCTTGCTGACAATCTGCGCCACATGGTCGGCCCGCACCTCGGCTGTGGCCGACGCGCGATCCCGCTTCCAGACGGCCGACAGGTCATCAAGCTCCTGCTGTTTTCCCTCCAGCTCCGTCTTCAGCCGCGCCGCACGATCAAACTGTTTGCGGGCGGCGGCGTAGTCCTGTTCGCGCTTGATCTGCTCGACCTCGGCCTCCAACTCCTGCACGTCGATGGGGCGCGCCGTGGCGCTGATCTTGACGCGGGCGGCGGCCTGGTCAATCAGGTCGATCGCCTTGTCGGGCATGAAACGCCCGGTGATGTAGCGATCCGACAATTCCGCCGCTGCGATGATGGCCTCATCGGTGATTGTCACCTTATGGTGGCTTTCCAGCGTATCACGCAGGCCGCGCAAGATCATAATGGTCTGGGCGACAGTCGGCTCATCCACATAGACGGGTTGGAAACGCCGCTCCAGGGCTGCGTCTTTTTCGATGTATTTCTGATATTCGCTGAGCGTCGTGGCACCGATCAGGTTCAACTCGCCGCGTGCCAGCGCCGGCTTGAAGGTGTTGGCAATATCAAGGCCCCCTTCCCCGCCGCCCTGCCCGGCACCGACGATGGTGTGAATTTCATCTATGAACAACAACAGATCGTCCTTATTTTCGGTGATTTCCTTGAGAATCTTTTGCACCCGCTCCTCGAATTCGCCACGATATTTGGAGCCGGCGACCATCGAGTTGATATTCAATTCAACCAGCCGCTTGTCGCGCAGCGCCTCTGGCACCTGTCCCGCCACGATGCGTTGGGCCAGTCCTTCGATGATGGCGGTCTTGCCGACGCCCGGTTCTCCGATCAAGACCGGATTGTTCTTCTTGCGGCGGGCCAGAACCTCGATGGTAGTCTCGATCTCGCGGGCGCGGCCAATCACCGGGTCAAGCTTTCCTTCCCGCGCGAATTTGGTGAGGTCACGGCTGAATTCATCCAGATCAGGCGTGTTGGAGGGCGCATCAACGCGGCCTTCCTCAGCGCCCTTGCCGACGACTTTCGTGACCTGTTGGCGCAAAGCCTGCGGTGTCAGACCGTATTTGCGCAGGATGTCTGCGGCCACGCCCTCGCCTTCCTCGGCGAGACCAATCAACAGATGCTCGGGCCCCACATAGGAATGGCCCAGTTCGTTGGAGGCGATGAATGCCCGGTTCAACGCATCTTTCAGGCGGGGGCTGACGCCGATATCGGCGTCTTTGTCTTCCTCCGGGTCGCCACGCTTGGCTTCCTTTTCGATCTGGCGGCGCAGATCGTCGGCATCGACCTTGAACTGGTCCAGCAAGGTGACCACGACGTCGGAATTGGTGAGCGCAAAGAGCAGATGCTCGGTATCCACCTCTGTGCGCCCGAATTCATGTGCCTTTTGCGCAGCGTCCTGCAACAACCTGTTGGCCTGTTCGCTCAGACGACCCGCGATGTTCACGCCCGCACCTCGCGACGGTGTTGGTCGGGACTGCATGGGGTCAAGATCACCGGTGCCGGTGCCAAGCCGGTCAAACACGCTCCCGCCCGTGCTGCGATCCCCAAAGAACTCGTCGAAAAGGGAGTTACCACCGAAGAGCGACTCCAGAGGCGAACTGGTGCGACCCTGGCTCCGGGCCAGTTTGCGATAGTCTTCATCGCAAAGCTCCATGGTTTGGCGTTTGCCATTCACCAGAACCTGAGCGCGATATGCCGCGGGGCGGGTCTTGCAGACGTCGTAGATGCCATTTGCCTATTTGAAGTCTCCTCTTTCCACAGGTGCCACGCGCTGAGCGTCATGGCCGAACAGATGCGTTTTGGTCGTAAGGACGCGGTCGTTCACAGAATGCGCGGCCTGTCCCAGATGTCTTTTCAAGGTTTAAGAAGCCGTCCCGAGAACGGATTGACGAACATCAATCTGCGCGACGGAGCGCCTTGGTAGAGAGGTTGTCACAAGGTGGCTTGTTGGACAGACAGTTAACCGAGGTCGTTGCCCAATGGCATTGCGTCATTTGCTGGAATGTGAGGACGGCTTGCACTCAGATATGCCCAAGGAGGCCCCATGACCTTACGAAAGTTGCGCAATCTGATGCTGGCCATTCTCTTGATTCTGCCCACTCTTGCGGATGCCGAGGATTCCATGATCCAGCTTTCACTGTCGGACCCTTCCCGGTGGGACTACTTTAGTGATCAGGTCATGGGTGGCGTGTCAGAAGGTCGGGCATCATTTGAAAGGGACGGGGATCAGCCCATTCTGCGGCTGACGGGCATGGTGAGCACGGCTAATCGTGGCGGGTTCATTCAAGCCCGCACCAAACTCGATGCGCCTTTGCCAGACACTGCACGCGGCGTCATCCTGAGTGTCCGTGGCAACGACCAGACCTATTTTGTGCACCTGCGGACAAGGCGGACGCTCCTTCCGTGGCAGTTTTATCAGGCGTCCATCGAGGATTCGAACACATGGCAAGAGGTGCGCATACCCTTCAATGAGTTTGCGCCCTATGGAGGTCTCTTGCGCCAGAGTTTCGATGTCGGAACCGTGCGCAGCCTTGCCGTCGCCGCGTTTGGGCGAGATCATAGCGCAGACTTGTCCTTCCGGGCCATTGGGTTTTATTGAGCAATTTTGCCACCGAATTTCTAGACCGGAAAGTTGCCTTCATCAAAAGGATCATCCTCTGGGATTTCAGGGGCGTTGTCCGGGTTCGGTACTTCGGGAGACGAAGGCGCATCCACTGGGTCATTTGTTTGTGGAACCTCCGGGGTTGGTGGGGCTTCCTTTGGGTCAACGGGCATGGGCGTTTCCTGCGGCGGCTCATCTGAGGGAGACTGAGGGTGTGTGGGGTTCATGCTATGTCCTTTCGGAAGGGTCCATTCAGGGTAACGCCGTTGGAAAGAACGCAGATTGACTAACGTCAATAGGCGGAACTGGTTGGGCGGTACACCAAGCCGTGAGCGCGTGAGTATCGCTGCAGTTTCATGCCAGATCAGGAGATTTGTTCATCATGCAAGACGAAGTGATTGCGTTTCTACAGTCAGGTGGCTGGCAACCTGTCGGCGGATCACTGGAAGTCGTACAGACCCATGGTGCACTGATTTTTCTGTCTGAAAACACGGCGTTGAAAATTAAACGCGCAGTCCAATACGACTACATGGACTTTTCGACGTTGGATCGGCGCGCGGCGATGTTGCGTCGTGAATTGGACTTGAACAAACCCAGCGCGCCCCAGATCTATCGCGATGTCATTCCTGTGACGCTGGGGGCCGATGGGCAGCTTGCGCTGGACGGAGATGGCGTGCCTGTCGAATGGGTCCTGCGCATGTCGCGTTTCCCAAAAAACGACGAGCTGTCCGTTCTTGCAGATGCTGGTGGCATCGACGACACGCTTGCCAATAATCTGGGCACCAGCATCTTTGAATACCATGCCCAGGTACCGCGGCACCAAGCGGATGGTGCAAAACTGATCCGGGACATTCTTGACGAATTGGACCGCGTTTTTGCGGATATGACCGCGCCACTGGGGGCCAGTTTGATTGATCACTTTCATCAAGAGAGCCGCGCGATGCTCACACATGTGGGGGCACAATTGCGCCGCCGTGCGAACACCGGGCATGTGCGACGCTGCCATGGTGATCTGCACCTCGGCAATCTCGTGCTTCTAGATGGCAAGCCTGTGCCGTTCGATGCTTTGGAATTTGACGAGGCGCTTGGCACTTGTGATGTGCTGTATGATCTGGCGTTTCTTATCATGGACGTGCTGCACCGAGATTTACATTGCGCGGCCAATATTGCGCTGAACGCTTATCTTTTGGCAGCCAAAGGGGATGAAGATGACGGCTTGGCGGCCCTGCCTCTGTTTCTGGCGATCAGGGCCGCGATACGCGCAATGGTTTCTGTGCAGACTGCAACGGCAAAGGGCGAGGCCCCCGGCGTTGACGGCGGACAGTTTCTGACGGACGCGGTCGGATACCTGTCTCCGTCTGTTCCGTCGCTGGTGCTAGTCGGAGGGCTGTCCGGCACCGGAAAGACAGGCGTCGCGCGCGCCCTTGCCCCGTCAATCGGTGCGCCCCCCTGGAGCGGTGCATTTGCGCACTGATCTGGAGCGCAAAGCAATGGCCGATGTCAAATTTGAGGACCAACTTCCATCAGAAAACTACACACTCGGTGCCCGGGATACTGTTTACCGCAGGGTGTTCGCCCGAGCGGATCGCATCCTTGCCGCTGGCCGTTCGGTGCTGCTGGACGCAACGTTTCTCGATATTGCAAACCGAACAGCCGCGCAGGCCCTTGCGGACAAGATGGGCGTGAGAATGCAGGCGATCTGGCTTGAGGCGCCTCTGCCCGTCCTGATTGACCGGGTGCGGGAGCACGCAGGTGACGCGTCCGATGCCGATGAAAGCGTCGTGCAACATCAGTTCGAAGGATATCAGGCCCCTGCCGGCTGGCACATTGTCTCTGCGGCGGGTGCTTTGCAGCAAACCATCGCAGAAGCGCGATTGGCGCTGACTTCCCGGGAAACCTGACCGCTTTATCCATGCTGCCGCACGAATGCTTCAATATCTGCAGCAGGTCTTGCGCCAGACAAACGCGCTACTTCCTGACCCTTCTTGTAAAGGATCAAGAGCGGGATCCCTCTGATTTGCAGGCGTTCGGAGGTCGCCGGGAACTGCTGTGTATCAATCTTGGCAAAACGGCATTTGAAGCGGAGTCCTTCCGCGGCCTTCGCAAATTCCGGTGCCATCATCTTGCACGGTCCGCACCAAGGTGCCCAGTAATCCACAATCAAGGGTAAATCGTCCGTCCGTGTCGCCTTATCGTGGGTTTGAATAGACAGAACACCAACGTGGCTGTCCAAAAGCAAGACACGACATTTCGCACATTTGGGTGCTGCCTCAAACTTGTCAGAGCGAACCCGATTGACCTGCCCACAAGATAGGCATGTCAGCTTCACCGCGTCATGAATCATCGTTCTCTCCTATTTCAAGGCCTTGGCGTTAACCCGCTTCATCGTGGATTCTGCATTTGCTGTTCCAGTCGAAAATGAAAAGAGCACCCACCTGTGGGTTAATCTCTTGCCAGCGCGCAGACACTGGCGATTGATCTTCGTCAAATTGAGCGCGCCATGTGAGCATAGGCTTGAGGCGATTCGTCGATGATGGACTCTATTGGTACGAGGGCACATTTGACACTATTTTGGAGGCGCTTCATGATGAACGAAGATAGGATCGCACGCGCACTTCTTGATCCGCCATCGGTGTTTGAAACACCAAATGGTGTACTGGAAGATCTCGATCTCTCGACACCGCAAAAAATCGAAATCCTGCGCCGATGGGAGTATGATGCCAGCGAGATCTGTGTCGCGGAAGACGAAGGCATGGCACATGTGAGCGGTGTCACGCTTGACCAGATACTGCACGCCTTACAAAAGTTGGTGCCTGACATCGACACCGATCGGAGCCCTCCCACAAAACAAGGCGGGTTGGACCGGGCCGCGCTCAGTCACAAACCCACAGAGATCTAGAAATCGTTTCACGCGGACTGAATTTGTTGCCCTTTCAAAAAGCCTTTAGTTGAGCACCTCAAGGGCCAAGGCAATCCCCTGACCGCCACCAATACAAAGGGTGACAACGCCGCGCTTCAGCCCGTCACGCCGCATGGAATGGACAAGTCGGGTGGTCAACACCGCACCGGTTGCACCGATCGGGTGACCATGAGCAATAGCACCCCCTTCGACGTTCACGCTGTCTTCAGGCCGCTGCAAGTCGCGCAATACGGCTATCGCAATAGCGGCGAAGGCTTCGTTGATCTCGATCCGGTCGATTTCCCCTGTTTTCCAACCCGCGCGTGCAAGTGCCTGTTGAACCGCGGGAACCGGACCCAAACCGAACATGCCAGGTTCGACCGCGCAGATGCCATAGGAGACAATCCGCGCAATTGGCTCCAACCCGTGGTCGTCTGCCCACCCACGTTCGGCTGCGATTATCGCTGATGCCCCCGTGTTCAAACCGGGCGCGTTGTCGGCAGTGATAGACCCATCCTTGCGAAATGCCGGGCGCAGTTTTGACAGGCTTTCCAGTGTTGTGTCGGTCCGGTTTTTTTCGTCCCTGAGGAACGAGACTGTTCCCTTGCGACTTGAAACTTCAACAGGAATGATCTCAGCATCGATGGGCCGCGGATTGCGCGTCGGAAAATCGCCGTTGTGAGCGTTCGGCCCAGCGGTCCTGTTCTTCGCGGCTGATGCTGTGGGATGTCACAAGGTCTTCGGTGTGCCAGCCCGAATGCTCTCCAGAGAACTCATCGTTCAGGCCGTCGCGCAACATACTGTCATACACCTGCCCATCACCCATTCGGTGGCCCCATCGCCCGGCGGGGTCCAGATAGGGGGCCAAATCCATGTTCTCCGCGCCACCCGCAATGGCACAGTTCTACGCGCCAATCATGATCTCCTGTGCGGCTGAGACAATCGCCTGCGCGCCGGATCCACAAACGCGGTTGACGGTCATCGCCGGAACAGTAACCGGAAGATCTGCATTGATCGCGCATTGCCGGGCGGGATTCATCTTGTTGCCCGCCTGAATGACGTTGCCCATTAAGTCACTCTATA
>ERZ1740062.1273-NODE-1273-length-10593-cov-3.899127_pt1 | contig 10593 bp, 12 predicted proteins | sample MGYA00581741_ERZ1740062 | MGnify/ENA primary metagenome ERZ1740062 (study PRJEB43018, sample SAMN04849747) | marine metagenome | isolation source: floating plastic debris | place: Pacific Ocean | collected 2008-09-01 | study: EMG produced TPA metagenomics... | reverse complement strand
AGGGATTACATTAATTCCACTGCTAACTAACAACTAACAACTAAATATTATGTCATTAAAAGTCAACAATCTAACTGGTGGTTATTCTAAAAAGCCAATTATTCGTAATATCAACCTAGATATTACTAGCGGTGAGTGGTTAAGTTTAGTTGGAGCTAATGGCTCAGGAAAATCAACGTTACTTAAACTTATCAGCAGGATTCTTTCACCGCAAAAAGGGAGAATATTGTTAGATGGTAAAGCGATTCACAATCAAAGTGCTGTAGAAGTAGCGCAAAAAATGGCACTATTGCCACAACAACAAACCGTACCTACGGGATTAACTGTTTATCAATTAGTAGGTTTGGGACGGAATCCCCATCAAAGTTGGTGGCAATGGGAATTAGATGCCCAAGATAGGCATAAAGTAGAGTCAGCAATTCATGCTGTTGGAATTGAAAAGTTTAGAAATCGTCCGGTAGAGCGATTATCGGGTGGAGAACGACAAAGAGCTTTTCTCGCTTTAGCTTTAGCACAAAATCCACAGGTTTTGCTATTAGATGAACCGACTACATATTTAGATATACGCTATCAATTACAGTTATTGGAATTGCTGAAAAAATTAAACTCAGAACAGGGATTAACAATTATCACTGTATTACATGAATTGAATTTAGCTGCTAGGTATAGTAATAGCTTAGCTATGCTATTAAACGGTGAAATTTGGGTTGACGGAGAAACTAATACTGTAATGAATCCTGAAAACATTCGACAAGTTTTTGGTTTAGAAGTAGTTGTGATGGATACACCTGTTGGGAAGCAAATTTGTCCTTTGCGAGCGATTTAATCATAAAATTTGAGCCATAAGTTTTATCCCTTACTCATAATTTATATCTCCTTTCTTTTTTGAGTTTATTTTATACTTGAAAAGCTAAAATAACTAGGAGAAAATATCTATTGATACTTCAATTCATACAATATATATTGAGAATAAATAGCAATAGATATCTAATTAATTTACTGAGAGTTTATTTATTCGATTTATTTTGGGAATAATCTATATTTTCGTTGCAATAATTACGATTTAAAAATAATTATCAAATCAGTAACGGTGGTTGTTCTTAAGATGGGATAAGGAGTGAAGTATGAGCATATCGCAAATTTGTATCGAACAACACGAAAAAGAATCAAAAAAACTTAAAAAAATTCTGATTTACAGTTTTGCGGTTTCAATTACAGCTCATATATTAGGCATTATTTCCTTACCTTATTTGTTTAAGGAAAAAAAATTCGTCGAAGCAGATGAACCAATTGAAATTGTTGTTATCGATGAACCAGAAGAAGAAAAACCACCGACTTCAGAACCGTCGCTAAAACCTGAAGAAATTTCTCCTACAAAACAACTGCAAGCAGTTGCTCGAGTTCCTCAAGATACTCAAACGACATTAATAGAACCACCTGTTATTAAACCTGAAATAACGAATCCCGAACCAGTAGCGAAACCAAAGTTAGAGTCTCCTGATATTAAACCTGAAGTTAAAGAAGAATCTCCCAAAAATATAGAAAATAAGCCAGAAGAGTCACCCGAAAAACCAGAAACTCCAATTCCTACAAACACGATTCCAGAGAATAACGATGACTCTCCACCTGTAATATCTGGAGAATCTCCTTCTGATGAGACTTCCCCTATTGACGAAAATCCTGGTTCGATTGCAAGTAATCAAGGAAATCGTACTATAGAAAAACCGATCAATTCTGGACCTCTAAAAGAAGATTCTGGTAATACTAGTGGGAGTTCCAGAATTATTGCAGACAGAGGAAATACAAGCAGTGGCAGTATAAGTAGTGGTGATAATCAAGCTTCTCAAGGGTTATCCAATCCTGGTTCTTTCAGGAATAATTCAGGAAGCCGTACCGTACAAAAACCAGCACCACCTAAGCCCAAACCTAAACCTAAACCAACACAAGGTGGAGGTAAATGTATTAGTAATTGTGGTTTATCTAATGCTAATTCTTATATAAGAAGAAACTTTGACGGTAGGGAACGTCGGGTGACGCTTACGGTTAGTTTTAATGATAATGGTAAAGTTACTAAAGTACAAATAAATCCTTCAACTGGTAACTCAAGCTATGACAGTGTGATTCGTAGAGATGCTCGTCGATTACGTTTTTCTAAAGGTAAATCAGGAATTCGAACATTCGGTTTTAGCATTGTTGAAACCGGTTCTAAAAAAGCTCGTGAAGCTGAACAACGTAGAAAAGAACAAGAACGTCGTCGTCGGGAAGCTGAAGAAAGAAAACGAAAACAAGAACAAGCTGAAAAAGAAAAGAAAAATCAATCGCAGCCTCAACCTACTCGTAAACCCATAACACCAAAACCCAAAACACCTCCAAAACCTGTAACTCCACCCAAAACTGCAACTCCACCCAAACCTAAAACACCTGCAAAACCTGCAACTCCACCTAAACCTAAAACTCCTCCAAAGCCTGCAACACCTGCAAAACCTGCAACTCCTCCAAAACCTAAAACTCCACCAAAGCCTAAAACTCCACCAAAACCTAAAACTCCTCCAAAGCCAAAAAATCCACCAAAACCTAAAACTCCACCAAAACCCGCAACTCCTCCATCAGAATCTAATTCACCTGTTGAGTAAATAACATTTGTTTATCTAACAACCGCAACCATAATTTTTCTTCCGTCTGTAGATCCAAAGCGCTAGAAATATCATCAAATACTAGTAACTCAGGTTGACGAATTAAAGCACGAGCAATAGCAGCACGTTGCAACTGTCCCCCGGAAAGACGTACTCCTTTATATCCTACGACGGTTTCTAAACCTAAAGGCATATCAGCAACATCTTCTGTAAATACAGATGTATGAAATGCTTTTTTAATATCATTATTTGTTCTTTCCCAACCCAGAAGCAAGTTATTTCTTAGATTTTGACTGAATAATTGGGGAATTTGAGGTGTATAAATTTATTATCTGGAATGAAATGGTTATGTAGAGTACCTCTAACTATAGGTATCGCAAAAGAATTAGTATCAACATTACTATCATCTGATTTTACTACCAGTTCCTTACCAGTATATTATTATTGTTCTAGAATATTTAATTATGGTGTAATTGATCTACGGTGGTTAGTCGTAGAAAGTTCTGAACGTAAAAAATCTGATTTACGGCAATTGGAAAAGAGAATATATTTTAAGCTTTTTACCATATAAATGTCGTTACTATTATAAATGTTGAAGTAGAATCACAATAATTTATTTGTAATAAAGACTATTCATTTTAATCAATAGTCACAAATTATAATAACTTTTTATTTATGTAATATAGGTATTATGTTGACATTCAACTAATAATCATAAATTTTTATCTATGAATTGAACGCCAAAACTTATTGCTTCTTATTGAGAATGTAAATGGCATCTGAGGTTAGTAAATAATATGACTACGCAAATCTATAAAGTCTGTTTTTATTCTTTTTATAGAATAAATCCTCAGTAAAAACCCTTCTGTGACAGTTGGGGTGCGGAAAGTGGGTTACTATCAATAGATGATTTTTTACTTTACTGTTGGTTTTGTTCCATTAATTGCCAATAATCCGATTGTGATATTTTTATAGTCATTTGTTTTATAAAATTAGATATTTTTTCAACCCAAAACTGTGTAGAGACGTAGCAATGCTACGTCTCTACATTTGGTGGTGAATCTACACAAGACTGATAATAATACGATTGATTCAATTACTTTTTTTAGTGGCTATAGCCAACTTTGCACCTTTTACCAATCGCACTTTATCCATAACAGCGACAATTTTCCCATGATTCACCCCTTCGTCTGCATTCAATACCACCATTAAAGGTCGTTCGGGTTCGACTTTGGCTTTTACCCCAGCTTCTAATTTATCCAAAGTAATCGGCTGCTTATTTAAAAACAACTTCCCTGATTTATCTACAGTCAAAGTAACTTTTGCTGGTTGAGTTGCTTTTTTCGCCGAAGATGCTTGGGGTAAATTGACTGGTAATCCTTCTTGACGAGTCAAAAACAGCGTTGACATCACAAAAAACGTCAAAATTGCAAATATCACATCAATCATCGGCACAATATTAATCTGTGCTGGTGTATCCGCTTCATCTGGTAGACGCATAATCTTTTATTCCTCCTTCGTAATGACGACGGTAAAGCAATTCCAACTCTCCACCGTATTCTTGAATCAATGCCATTTGTCTTTGGTACATTGCTCGAAATGTATTGGCAAACATCAACGTGAAAATTGCCACAATCAAACCCGCAGCTGTGGAAACCAGCGCTTCACTAATACCACCAGTTACATTTGCTGTTTGAGAACCTCCCACATCACCAAGATCCAAAGAAGCGAAAGAGCCAATTAATCCTAAAACAGTACCGAGAAGACCTAATAATGGTGCCAGAGAAATTATAGTATCAAATATATTTTGGAAGCGTTTGAGTAAAGGTATCTCTGCTTGTGCTTCACTTTCCAATGCCAAACGAAATTCTTCCGGAGTCGGTTCTTCTAACTCCAAAGCAGTGAGAAACATCCGAGCGATAGGTAAATCTGCATTATTTCGCAATCCATCAATTGCACCTACGACATTATTCCGACGATAGAGATTTAAAACATCTCGCACTACTTTAGTCTGGCGATTATTTATCTTTACCCAAAAACTTATCCTTTCGACAATCAGCCCTAATGCCAACACTGAAAATCCCAGCAGCGGTATCATTACTACCCCACCTGCCGAGAATATATTATTTATTCCCATTTATAGCTCTCACATGCATTAATGAAAGTTGCTACTAACTTCTACAGATATAGATGGTAGTAGTTATCAAATCAACTTATAACAAATGATAATTAATGTCAATCTCCTTAAGGTATTGAAAGTAAATAATAAATTAAGTATAAAGGTATTTTTATTTTTTTTATAAGCGTGCGGTACGGCTATCATTTAAACACTGAAAATCTCTGAAGCTATATTACATCAATACTTACATTGCTTTTCTTAAATTAAATGTATTTGCTAAAACAATGTAATTCCAACTCCGAATGAAAGGTATATTAAAGTTGATAATTGCAAAAAATTATTAAGTAATTATGAGGAAAAATTGATTGACTTTTACAGTTAATTCTTTTACACTAAGCAGTTAATGTAAATCTATATCAATAATTTTTAAATCATGAGCTTTGCAAGTACAGCGCTACGACAGCGGGAAAGAGAATCAAAAGCTCTCAGGATTTTTTTAGCTTGCAGTTTAGCTGGCTCGCTTATATTTCATCTAGCGTTATTGGCTTCCGGTATCGGCAGATATTTATTAAGCAGGATGCCCGAAATTGAGGATGAGCCTGTTGAAATAACTCTTCTCGATACTCCTATTGAAGAAATTGAACCAAAACCAAATGAAGTTGTCAAACCGAAGCCAAAACCAGAACCTAAAAAGATAGAGCCGAAACTAGAAAAACTAGAGCCAAAACTAGAAATAAAACAACCAACTATTGACACTACTAAAATTCAACCCGACTTAGACACCACTCCAAGCCAGTCTAGAATTAGCGGTGGAAGTCCAGCTTCGTCTTTATTTGAGCCGATCCCGACACAACCTAGAGTTGTTCCACAAGCACCACCCGTTGCAAAACCACTTCCCAAACCAGACTTTAAACCATTCAAACCATTTGAAGAAACATTATCACCAGTTTTACCTTCCAATCCTCCAGTCGCAGCTAAAGTAAAGCCAGTTATTCCAGAACAAAAGCCAGAACCGAAACCGGAACCAGAAATAAGAACACCACAAGATTTTTCAACTCCGGTGAATCCTCCTCTTGAACCACCAGCACCAGCAGCAGAACCCGACGAAGATTTGAAAGATTTGCTTGCTCAAGAAAGAGATTCTAGAAGAACAGCGCGGAGTTTTTCTACTCCCGTTGAACCACCAACAACGTCTGTACCCGATACTTCTGGTACTAGTGGAAGTAGCGATAATGCTCCCAGAAGAAGACGACGTATTATTGGAGGGAGTAATGTTGCAGCTGCACCAACTAATACTACTGATAATGGTTTGGGTAGCGGTAGTGGTAACTCAGTTGGTGACGGTGATGGAAATGCAGCTTGTGTTAGATGTAATAGAAGTTATCCATCTTGGGCTAGAACTAGAGGAATTGAAGGAAGTATAACGGTATCTGTTGATGCTGATGCTCAAGGTAATGTTACCGACGTGCAGTTAATTAGTGGTAGCGGAAACAGTAGGTTAGATAATTACCATATGAAAATGGCGCGTAGATGGAAACTTAAAAGTAGTTCTAATGGTAGACAAGGAGTGACTATTATTACTCGATATGAGCTTCAGTAATCTATGCCACAAATAATTAAGAATTGTGATTTAACTTTCCAATAAACTGATGCTGTTGGTTAAACACCCTAACTTGTGCAAAATTTGCAAATAATCTAAAATTGCAGCGTGGTTATAAGTTAGATGAAGCTTGACTTTGAGAAAATAAACTTGCTGTAAATTTGATTCTACGGAATTTCCAGTAAGCAAGGAGATATCGATTTTGACACATCTTTGACCCGCAATAGTTTTGGAACTCCATTTGATGCAGAAGGCGATAAGCCAGAGTCTTGACGCTTCGCCTAACGCATTCCTTTGTTTGCTGACTCGGAAGCAGATAGTGCTTCTATCAACGTTTTTGGTAAGCTAAGACTCATTGAGCAGCATGACACGTCTCTGGGCAAGAATCGTTAACTATTATAGTAATAATGTTAATGCAAATTCTATCTTCAATCGATGCAAGAACGAAATGGAATCAGTCAGCGCGAAATTTGTGACTTGTTAGGGCTTGATTATAAAGCTGTTGCAGTTTCGGCTAAAAATCTTGGTATGAGTACCCATGCTTATCTACAACAAGAAACTGGCTGGATTCTCAAAGACGAACTTTATTATCCACCGGATACGGAAACCGCTCAAACCAATCAAAACAAACCAAAATCCCCATCCCGACGCAAAAAATGGGTTGATATTTTGGGATTATTTTGTGTCGGTGTTGCTCTGGTTGCAGCCATAACCTTTGTCAATCAAGTGGGAATTGAGCAAATTCGTGCCAATGTTGATAAGTTAGGGATTTGGGCACCTACTGCTTTATTATTACTGCGAACGGTAAGCGGTGTGATTCCGGCAATTCCCAGTACGGCTTATTCTGTTTTAGCAGGTACTTTGTTTGGTTTTTGGAAAGGAATTATTGTAATTTTTATCGCCGATTTTACAGCTTGCTGTTTTAATTTTTATATTGCTAAACGTTACGGTCGTAAGATTGTACAAAGATTTGTTGGGGAAAGGTTTATAGGTAGAGTTAATCATCTTGCCTCGAAGCATTTAGAAGATAATATCTTTTTAGTAGCTGGGTTTTTAATGACCGGGTTATTTGATTTTGTCTGCTATGCAGTGGGGCTTACGGAAATGCCCTGGCATAAATTTATTCCGGCTTTGATTTTGGGAATAGTGGTTTCCACACCTCCGATTGTTGCTTTGGGTGCGGGTGTATTTAGTCAAGGAAAGTGGATGCTTGGGCTTGCTTTATTGGGTATGTTTGGTTTAGCTTTACTGACGGCATGGTTAAATCAGAGACGTACTAAAAGTTAAATGATCAAAATTAAACCCCGGCTCGACTCTTCCCAAGAATACTAAATTAGGAACGGCAAAGCCTTGAGAGAAATTTGTGAATAGACTGACTTGTGGGGAGACTTTATAAACAGCACCCAAGTTAAATACTACGTCATCAACCGTATTGGAACCACCTTCAATTTGTGATGGAGGTTGAATAAAATTAGCAAAAGCACTGTTGATGTAGTCATCAACATCAAAGCTGATATTTTCGTAACGTACTGCACCACTCAATAAAAGTTTTTCGCTAGTAGTTCGCCAAGCAAACTTTGCCTGGTACTATTTTTACTACTCACTACTCACCACTCACTAACTTCACCCCGCAATTTTGGTTTGGTTGAGTACTAGCTTCCCATTTACCTTGAGCGAATATTCCCAAACTATCTAATTCAAAGAAGGGAGAACTTGTGTCTCTACCAATGATTCGAGCTTGTCCGTTATCAAAAGCTACAGGATCGAGAGTAAAAGGCAATCTTTCGTTATCTTCTTGAACGTAATCAACCCCCCATATCGCGTGTGGCTCTGCGTGTCTTTGCTTGCCAATAATACTAAGAGTTAGCGTTGTATGGTCTACACCTTTAGAAATGGACGAATTAGAAGAACTCCTCGTTGAGTTCGGTATCTTGGATGATGATTCCAAGCACGCAGACATCATTGGTAAAACAGCAGCTGAAGCTGCTGCTAAGTAGTAAATGATGTAGAGCGGTAAAAGGTAAAGGTAAAACTACACATCGTACCTTTTACCCTTTACCTTCTACCGAATGCTGTAATCAACTCTTACAAATTCGGAAATCCCAAGTAGTTACCAGTAGTAAAAAAGGCAGAGAAATATGTCACCCGCAGATAAGAAGAATATCGTTGAAGAAAGAAAAAAGCTAGTTGACGAAGTTTTAGAAGTTTATCCTGAAAAAGCTAAAAAAAGACGTGCTAAGCACCTCAACGTTCACGAAGAAGGTAAGAGTGATTGCGGCGTTAAATCCAACATCAAATCTCTTCCTGGTGTAATGACTGCACGTGGTTGTGCATATGCAGGTTCCAAAGGTGTGGTTTGGGGTCCGATTAAAAATATGTTTTATCTTTAGAGTATATATACCCTAAGCTGTTTATAGAGAACATTTTAGTTCAAATAAGATGTTCGCCAAGAGCAGTTATTTTTTAAGGCACATTTAGGGTATGAATCAGGTGCATCAAGAAGATTTATTTGAAGATTTTGAAGTTCCGGCAAGTACCGATGGAAGCTATATGGGTACACAAAAGCAAGTGAAAGCGACGCAAGAATATATGGATAAAAAGATTCAAGAAAAGCTTGCAGTTATAAACGCAAGACTTAAAGCTAGTAAAAGTAAAGTAAGTATTAAGAAAGTTGGAAATGCTCTACAGTTAAGAGCTACTCTTCCTTTAAAACCGGGCGATATAAATAAATCGGGAAGAAGTAGAAAGCAATATTTTATCTCTTTAGGTATACCAGCGAATCTCAATGGTTTGATAACTGCCGAGGAAGAGGCTTGCGAATTAGGTAAGTTAATTGCGAGAAAGTGTTTTGAATGGAATAATAAATATTTAGGTCAAAATACAGATTGCAAAGAAGTAAAAACTTTCAAGCAAGTATTGGAAACATTAGAGCATGATTACTTCAGTACTAGAAAAAGAACAATCAAGAGCGAGCATAGTTTTTGGCATTTATATAAAAGATACAAACAATATTTTGAATCCGATTTACCCGTAAATAGTGAAAATATCATTACAATTATTAGAAATATCACTTCTCCTAGTTCTCGCGACCAAGCAATTCGAGTAGCAAGGGTATTTTCTAAAAATCATGGAATAGAAATAGATTTTAAAAATTTAAAGTTGGCTGTAATTCCCAATGATAGATATATACCTTCAGATTTAGAGATTATAGAAGCTTTTGAGAAATATCAACTAAAAGGCAAAAATACAAGAGTAAGAAAAGATTATAGAATCTCTTGGAAGTTACATCGGTTAGTTTTTGGACTAATTGCTACCTATGGTTTAAGACCTCGCGAGATATTTAATCAACCTGATTTAGAATGGTTTTTAAATGATGAAAATATCGATAATATTTGGAAAGTTCATAAGTCAAATAAAACAGGTTATAGAGAAGTTTTACCTTTTGTTCCAGAATGGGTCAAATTATTTGAACTGAAAGATTCAGAAGCCATAAATTTACTCAAAGAAAAAATCGAAAATATAAAGAGTTTTCATGAATTATCTCACTTAGTTCAAACTAATGCTCGGTGGTTTCGGCGGATTCTAGATTTACCATTTGAACCTTATGATTTAAGACATGCTTGTGCTATTAGAGCGCATATCCAAGGTTTACCTATCAAAGCATCAGCAGATAATTTAGGGCATTCGGTAGAAATGCATACTAAGGTGTATCAGCGATGGTTTTCTTTAGAAAATCGCAAGAAAGTAATGAAATCTACAATTAACAAAAAATCAAATGAAGAGTTAGAAACAGAAATATTACAGTTAAAGGCAGAAAATAAACAGCTTAAATTAGAATTAGAGAAATTTCGCAGTTTTCATCTAGTTTAAGCATAATATTATTTCGTTTGATACAGCTAATACTATAATTTTACGATATAGATTCCCCCAACCTCATTCTTGTTAAGGAGGTTTTAATATAGTTCGCGATCGCAAAAATTTTGGTTGCTTATATTTAGCTTATATCTTAACTAAATTTTCTTCATTTTAGGGTAGATTTAGGATTCGCCAAACCCAAGTTTAATTAGCAATTTAATTTGTTTTATTGATTAAAAAAAACGTAATTTAGGGTAAATTAAGGTCATCTTATTGGGATGGTTTGCGATATGAGGTTCTATATAGAATTTTTAGCAGTCAGAGAATATCACGATTAAGGACATGATTCACATCAGCCACGGTCCTGTAGGTTGCGGTTACTGGTC
>ERZ1740062.1272-NODE-1272-length-10598-cov-3.819691_pt1 | contig 10598 bp, 9 predicted proteins | sample MGYA00581741_ERZ1740062 | MGnify/ENA primary metagenome ERZ1740062 (study PRJEB43018, sample SAMN04849747) | marine metagenome | isolation source: floating plastic debris | place: Pacific Ocean | collected 2008-09-01 | study: EMG produced TPA metagenomics... | reverse complement strand
TTCTCGACGAAACAGACTCCGGCCTCGACATCGATGCGCTGAAGGTCGTCGCGAACGGCGTCAATGCCTTACGCAGCGAAGAGCGCAGCTTTCTGATGGTCACCCACTACCAGCGATTGCTGTCCTATATCGTGCCGGACTATGTGCATGTATTGGCGGGTGGTCGCATCATCCGTTCCGGTGATAAGGAGCTCGCGCTCGAGCTCGAGGAACGTGGCTACGATTGGCTCCTGGAGGAGGCTGCCGCATGAATCTGCAACCGCTGCAACAAGCGATGGCAATGAGCCCTGAGCTGGCAGACTGGCAACAGGCTGAGCGCCAGGAGGCGCTGGATGCTCTGCTGGCTAGCGGCTTCCCCGGACGTAAAGACGAAGCCTGGAAGTACACCCGCGCAGATGCGTTTGCCGCATTTGCGACCAGCGCGGCAGGCCGCACGACCCCCGCGGATGTCGACACTACTGCAATGGCACAAGCCTACCTGACACGTTGCGAGGCCAGCTACGCGGTCGTGTTGGTCGATGGCGTATTGCAGCCCGATTTGATCCAGCTGCCAACAGGCGTTGACGTGACAACGCGCCAACAACGACTACCCGTTGGCGAAGGCACTGAAGCGGCGATGAGCAATTTGGCACGAGCGATTCCCGCCAGCGATCTTGTGATCAATGCCAGCGCCGATGTCGACATTGATGAACCGGTGCACCTGCTGCAGCTAGTCACCGACGGTCAGCTCGCGCAATCGCTCATCCAGATCACACTGGCGCCGAATGCGCGGGTTGGCATTGCCGAACATATGATCGCCGCTGATGGTGCATCAGACCTGATGACCAACACCGCCATGCAGATCCAACTGGCCGACCATGCCAGCCTGCGACATTCTCGGTTGCAGCAACTCAACGGCGACGCGCTGCAGGCGACGCGTATCGATGCGACCTTGGCAGAACACGCGGCGCTGTCGACATTCACCTTGGACGTCGGTGCTCGGTTGGTACGCAACGATCTGAATGTTCGGCTGGAAGGTGAGCACTCCAACGTCGAGATGCGCGGACTCTACCTGCTGGATGATGCCCAACACGTCGACAACCACACCCGAGTTGATCACGTCGCGCGAGATACCCGAAGCGACGAGGACTATCGCGGTATCCTGCGCGACAAGAGCCGTGCAGTATTTAACGGCAAAGTCGTCGTACACGTCGGTGCTGACGGGACCAACGCTGCACAGTCGAACCCCAATCTGTTGTTGTCCGATCACGCCGAAATCGACACAAAACCAGAACTTGAGATCTACGCGGACGATGTCAAATGCGCGCACGGCGCCACGGTCGGGCAACTGGATGAGACTGCCTTGTTCTACCTGCGCTCGCGTGGCGTGAGCGAATCGGTGGCCACACAGCTGCTGACGTACGCGTTTTGCCGCGAAGTACTGCAGGACCACGATGGCCCTGCATTGCGCCGAATGACCGAGCAGTTACTGGCGCAGCAGATTCCTGAGTTCACGGCATTGGATATCATCGAATGAGCGCACAGGCGGCACCATTAAGCGACGACGCCCTGGTCGGAGCTATGTCTTCACTACGCGATGATTTCCCGGCGTTGCACCAGGAGGTCAATGGCAAACCGCTGGTATTCCTCGATAGTGCCGCGTCATCGCAACGTCCACAAACGGTGATCGCTGCAATGGCGCGTTATGAATCGCAGGACCATGCGAACGTACATCGCGGCGTGCATACACTGAGCCATCGTGCAACCGACCTCTATGAGGGTGCGCGCGAGAAAGTACGACAGTTCATCAATGCATCGAGTACCCGCGAGATCATTTTCACGAGCGGCACTACGGAATCAATCAATCTGGTTGCCAACAGCTTTCCAGGCGCGCCGTTGCAGCCCGGTGATGAGATTCTGATCACACACCTCGAACATCACGCGAACATCGTACCCTGGCAACTACTCTGCCAACGCACCGGCGCGACTCTGGTCATCGCACCGGTTGAAAACAACGGCGAAGTGCTGGCAGAACAAGTCATCAGTCGACTGTCGTCGCGTACCCGAATGCTCGCGATCAGCGCCGTCTCCAACGCGCTAGGCACAATACTGCCACTCGCCGATATCATTCCCGCTGCGCGGTCACGAGGCATTTTTGTGTTGGTCGACGGTGCGCAGGCAGTACCGCATAGCGACGTCGATGTGCGAGCGCTGGATGCAGACTTCTTCGCTTTTTCAGCGCACAAGATGGTCGGCCCCACCGGCGTTGGCGTGCTCTACGGGCGCGCCGAGTTACTCGAGAAAATGCCACCGTGGCAAGCGGGTGGCGACATGATTGAGCATGTGAGCTTTGATGGCACGACCTTTAATGATTTGCCCTACAAGTTTGAAGCCGGTACGCCGAATATTGCTGGCGTCGTTGGATTGGGCGCAGCCATCGACTACCTGCAAAGCGTCGGCATGCAAAACATCGCGCGCTATGAGTCGCTGCTACTGAAATATCTCGAAGATCGGCTGCTCGAGCAGGGTGATATTCGCCTCATCGGACAGGCGCCGCACAAGGCAGCAGTGGCTTCGTTCATCATGGACGACGTCCATCCGCATGACCTTGGCACGATCGTCGACCAGTTTGGAATTGCTGTCCGTACAGGTCACCACTGCGCGATGCCGATTATGGACCGCTTCAACGTACCGGGCACTGCACGAGCATCGCTCGCTTTTTACAACAATCGCGACGATATCGATGCCTTGGTCGATGCGCTCGCTACCGTGCGTTCGATGTTTCGATGAGCGTCAGCGATCTGCAAGCCTTGTATCGCGATCAGGTGCTAGCACATGCGAAAGACCCACATAATTTTGGCACACTGGATGCGGACGCCATTTGCGCGGATGGCAACAACCCATTGTGCGGCGACAAGCTGCGGGTTTGCGTGCGACACTATGACGATATTCTCGAGGATATCCGGTTTGAAGGGAGTGGCTGCGCGATCAGTATGGCGTCTGCCTCAATGATGACAGATTTACTGAAGGGTCTGGATGCCGACTCTTCGCGAAAGATCATCGGTACTGTCATCGATATGCTGGGCAGCGGCGTCGATGCAAAGATGCCGAGTTCGATTATGGATACTCCGATTGCAGCGCTGGGCGCGGCACGGCAATATCCGTCGCGGATCAAGTGCGCGACCCTCGCCTGGCGTGCCGTCGAGGCAGCACTGAATGGACAACAACAAACGACGACTGAGTAAGTAAGCAACCATGTATTCGAATGACAGCGAACCATTTACCCTGCAACGCGACGTATCCGCCGTCGTTATTCCTGTAGGAATGACAGTGACCTTGCGCAAAGGCAGCGGTGGCTATATCACGCAAGGCCTCGGCGGTAACTTCACGGTCTATGTCGAAGGCAGCTTATTTCGTATTGACGGCGTCGACGCGGACGCGCTTGGCAAAGAACCTGTCAAGCCACCCGAAGTACCTGAGGATATCAGTGCTGAAGATTTCGAGCAGATCATCTGGCGACAACTCAAAACCTGCTACGACCCTGAGCTTCCTGTCGACATCGTCGAGCTCGGACTTGTGTATCGGTGTGAGGTCGTCAAAACGGACAATGATCAGCAGCGCAAAATCGAAATCGACATGACGCTGACTGCACCCGGCTGCGGGATGGGTGACATCATCGTGCAAGATGTCCAACAAAAAGTCGCGATCGTACCGACGGTTTCGGATGTTTCTGTCGAACTGGTTTTCGATCCGCCGTGGAATCACATGATGATGAGCGAGGAAGCGCGCTTGCAAACGGGTATGATGTACTGACATGTCACCCTCACAAGGTGGACTAGAATGTCACTGACAACGCATACGCTGACATTACTCCGACATGCCAAATCCGATTGGGGATTCGAGGGCTTAACGGATCGGCAACGACCGCTCAACGCGCGCGGCGAACGCGACGCACCCGAGATGGGTAAACGTCTGAAGGCCAGCGGAGTACGACCTTCGCTAATTGTCTGCAGCAGTGCCGTTCGAACAACACAGACTGCAAAACTATTCGCAAAGGCCATCGGTTTCCCGATCGAGTTCATTCATCGTGAAGCGTCACTGTATCTAGCGAGCGCTCATGGCATTCTGAAAACCATTGCCGAGCACGACAACTACTTCAAGAACATCGTACTGGTCGGCCACAATCCCGGCATATCTGAAGTCGCTGAACAATTGAGCGACGGTCTGACAGATCACCTGCCCACCGCTGCCATGCTAACCGTGCGCGCGGATGTGCCAGACTGGCAGAGTTTCGCTTTCGGAGCGATTGACGTGGTTAGTTACGACTTCCCGAAGAACGCTGATGGGCCAATCACACGCCGGTCTTGAGTCACGCTCGCTCCTATTCAGCAAAACCAACCGATCAATCATCCAGCGACAACAGATTCGCGTTACCACCTACAGCAGCCGTATTGTTGCTCACCGTATACTCGCTAGCGAAACGCGTCAGATAATTCGGGCCACCCGCTTTAGGCCCGGTGCCGGACAGACCTCTACCACCGAATGGCTGCGAACCAACCACCGCGCCGACCATGTTGCGATTGATATACACATTGCCCGCCAGCGATGCTTTGGCAAGCACACCGGCGCGTCCGTCGATGCGCGAATGAATACCGAACGTCAATCCGTAGCCGCTGTCATTGATCTGTTCGACTAGTGTGTTGAGATCTTTGCCACGATAGCGATACACATGCACGATCGGACCGAACACCTCTTCCTTCAGCGCGTCCAATGCATCGATCTCGACCAGCGTTGGCGGAAAGAAAATTCCGTTCGATATGGCGGCTGGTAGTTTCGCTTGATGCAACACCGTCTGTTCGCTGCGCATACGCTCGGTGTGCGCACGAAGTCGCTCCTGTGCCGCCGTATCGATAACCGGCCCTACATCGGTCGCCAGGTTCGACGGGTCACCGATATACAATTCATCCATCGCACCTTTCAGTAACTCGATTACCCGCGGAGCGATGTCGTCTTGCACACACAACACGCGCAGCGCAGAACAGCGCTGCCCCGCGCTATTGAACCCGGATTGCACGGCGTCCAACACGACCTGTTCAGGTAGTGCCGAAGAATCGACGATCATCGCATTCTGCCCACCGGTTTCGGCGATCAGTACACCAATCTGGCCGTCGCGCGCGGCCAGCGCGCGATTGATAACCAGCGCCGTTTGCGTCGACCCGGTGAAGGCCACACCTGCCACCCGCGGATCGGCCGTCGCAGCATTGCCCACTTCCGCGCCAGTACCTGGCAAGAATTGCAGTGCACCTGATGGTACGCCCGCCTCGAGCATCAACTGAACGGCGCGAAAAGCAACGATCGACGTTTGCTCGGCCGGCTTGGCGATAACAGCATTGCCCGCAGCGAGCGCGGCGGCGATCTGCCCCGTAAAGATAGCCAATGGGAAATTCCACGGACTGACGCACACAAACACGCCACGTCCCCGCAAACCGAATACATTGCGCTCGCCAGTTGGGCCGGGCAGTTCTTCCGGCAGTGCGAATCGTCGTTCTGCTTCCGCGGCGTAATAGCGCAAAAAGTCGACAGCTTCGCGGAGTTCCGCGATGGCATCCGGTATGCTCTTGCCCGCTTCGCGCACACACAACGCCAATAACTCTGCCGTATGCGCTTCGAAAAGATCGGCTGCCGCCCGTAACGCACCAGCGCGCTCTGCGACCGGTGTGTTGTCCCATTGCCGCCAGGAACCCGCCGCGACGTCGATCGCTGCCGTCGTCTGTGCCGCGTCTGCGAACCCAACCTCACCAATAGTTTCGCGCTGGTCGAACGGGTTAATGCTGTCATGCCACGTCGCGTCCTGCGGTTTGCCGTCGATCAGCGGCGCAGCGCGATAGCGTTGCTCCGCTTGTTGCCGCATCGCGTCAAGCAACGCGGTCGCGACGTCACGATCCGGCAGGTTGATGCCATGAGAATTCTGGCGGTCTTCACCAAACAACGCAGCTGGCATCGGGATTTTCGGATGTGCCACGGGTTTCTGCACAGACACTTCCGCGATCGGGTCCGCGATGATCGCATCCACCGGCTCGCGCTCATCGACAATACGATTGACGAACGAGGTGTTGGCCCCATTCTCCAGCAGGCGGCGCACGAGATACGGCAGCAGATCTTCGTGGCTGCCAACCGGCGCGTAGACACGGCACTGTCGCCCATAGCGATCAGCGTCGATGATGTCGTCGTACAGCGCCTCCCCCATGCCATGCAGGCGCTGAAACTCGTAGTCTTCGCGACCGCCGGCGTGTTGCAGCACATAGGCGATGGTGTGCGCGTTGTGGGTCGCGAACTGCGGATAGATCTGTGCACCGGCATCCAGCATTAATCGCGCACAGGCCAGATACGAGACGTCGGTATTTACCTTGCGCGTGAACACCGGGTAGCCGTCAAGACCCATTTCCTGCGCGTGCTTGATTTCGGTATCCCAATAAGCGCCCTTCACCAACCGGACTGGAATCCGATGACGCACGCGATCAGCAAGCTGCGTGAGCCAACGGATCACACCCGCTGCGCGTTTCTGATAAGCCTGCACTGCCAGTCCGAATCCCGCGTAATCGGCAATCGACGGATCTGTCATGACCCGCTCAAAAATATCCAGCGACAACTCGAGGCGGTCGGCCTCTTCGGCGTCCATCGTGATCGCGATGCCGGCATCACGTGCCTTTTGCACCAGCGCGAGTATCAATGGCGCGAGCTCGTCCAGCACTTCGCGGCGGCGCGCAAACTCGTAGCGCGGATACAAGGCGGACAGCTTGACGGAAATGCTCGGTGCCGCGAACAAATCGTCGATCGAATTCGAGGCACCGATTCTTTCGATCGCCGCAGCATAGGCATCGAAATAGCGCGCCGCATCAGTACGCGTCAGGGCCGCCTCGCCGAGCATGTCGAATGAATAGCGATAGGCTTTGTTGTCGCCTTTGTGCGAGCGCTTGATCGCTGCCTTGATGTCGCGGCCCATCACAAACTGATGTCCCATGATCCGCATCGCCGAACGCATCGCTGCGCGCACTACCGGCTCGCCGGCACGACTGACGAGCTTGTCAAAGGTGCCAATCGGGTTACCTCGGACGTGGTCATCGAGACTCAGTACGCGTCCGGTCAACATCAACCCCCAGGTCGACGCGTTGACAAACATCGAATCACTGGTACCAACGTGCTCGGACCAGTTGGCCATCGACAGCTTGTCAGCAATAAGTTCGTCCGCTGTATCGGCATCGGGAATACGCAGCAGGGCCTCCGCGATACACATCAACATGATGCCTTCCTGCGAGGACAGGTCGTATTTCTGTAGAAACGCGTCGAGGCCACTGCGCCCATCGTTTTGCTGCCTGACCCGCTCGACCAGACCTTTTGCGGTCGCCTGTACGGCCGCAGTATCCGCCTCGCTTTCGGCCGCGAGGCGCAGTAATGCATCGATGACCTCCGCCTCCGATTGCAAAAAAGCAGCGTTGATACTGTGCGCCGAGCCAGGGCGCGCGAAGTCGGTATCAAACAGGGTTGATCCGGCGCTCGGATTGACGGCGGGGTTTGGATCAGCAACAGCCATAGCAGCCTCCTACATGCCTGCCCAACGGTACGTTGGTCGAGACCGGAATTATACCGCAGTCGTCGCGGCTACTGACCATCCTTGAAGGCTCGCAAACGCCGTCGAGTATGCTTGTCGGGCCGACCTGGTGTCGATGGCATCCCTAGCCGATCCTGCTTCAGCGCGTCTGCCAGCATGGCGCGGGCGGCGATGCTGTCCTCCGACTCGGTATAGCAGGCTTGCGCCTCTTTGGCCGGACCGCGGCGATTCGGAATCTGATCCACACGAATGCGGAAGATGTAGCGGTCTTTGGTGATCGCCAATTCGTCCCCGACGCGCACCGGGTGAGACGGCTTCAGGCGCTCTCCGGCGCGCGTGACGTGCCCACCCGCTACGGCCTCAGACGCGAGACCGCGCGTTTTGAAAAACCGCGTGAAGAACAAAAATTTGTCGACGCGAAGCTGGGTTGTTAGTTTCAATTGATATAATCTCAGGCTCTAGTAATGCAGCCAATCGGGGATGGCCACAGTGATCAGCGATTATCTTAACCAACTCGCGACCGATACCGAACAACTCCGCGAACAAGGGCTCTACAAAACCGAGCGCTTGATTGAAGGGCCACAACAGGCCGCTGTCACCGTGGCCGGCAAAGCGGTGATCAACCTCTGCGCCAACAACTACCTCGGACTTGCCAACCACCCGACCGTGCTCGAGGCCGCACATGCCGCACTGGATGACTTCGGTTTTGGCATGGCTTCTGTGCGGTTCATCTGCGGCACGCTAACAATCCTCGATACGCTCGAGAAAATACTGTCCGCGTTCCTCGGCACCGAAGACACCATCCTGTATCCGTCCTGTTTCGATGCTAACGGCGGCCTGTTTGAGACCATTCTGGGACCGGAAGATGCCGTGATTAGCGATGCACTCAATCATGCCAGCATCATCGACGGGATTCGCCTGAGCAAGGCACAGCGGTTCCGTTACCAGCACAACGACATGCAGGATCTCGAACAAAAGCTGATTGAGGCCAGCTCGGCGCGGACACGTCTCATCGCCACCGATGGCGTTTTCTCCATGGATGGCACAATCGCGAACCTCCCCGGCATCCGTGAACTGGCCGATCGTCACGATGCGATGATCATGATGGACGACTGTCACGCGACAGGTTTTCTTGGTGCCGGTGGTCGCGGCACACACGAATACCATGACCTGATTGGTAAGATCGATATCATCACCGGGACGCTGGGCAAGGCACTGGGCGGCGCATCTGGTGGCTATACAACCGGTCGTCGCGAGATCATCGGTTGGCTGCGGCAGCGTTCGCGTCCTTACCTGTTTTCGAACACGTTGGCGCCCACCATTGCGGCGACATCGGTCAGTGTTCTTGAACTGATCGAAACCGACCCGTCGCTGCGAAAAGCCCTGTTTCGGAATGCGCGCTACTTCCGCGAGAAGACGACCGCCCTGGGCTACGATCTGCTACCGGGCGAGCATCCGATCATTCCGGTCATGCTCGGGGATGCGAAGCTTGCAACCGATATGGCGCACGCACTGCTGCAACATGGTGTCTACGTAGTTGGATTCGCGTTTCCGGTGGTACCCAAAGGACAGGCACGTATCCGCACGCAGATGTCAGCCGGTCATAGCCTGGAGGATCTGGATGAGGCAATCGCAGCCTTCGAGACAGTTGGCAAAGAGTACGGTGTGATAGGCGGATAACAATGAAAGCACTCGTCAAAGCCGAGGCCGAACGCGGCATCTGGTTAAAAGATATCCCGGAGCCGAAAATCGGCCCGAACGATGTCCTGATTCAAGTTCGCCGGACGGCGATCTGCGGCACCGACATTCACATCTATCGATGGGACGAATGGGCGCAGTCGACGATCCCGGTACCCATGGCGGTTGGCCACGAATTTTCCGGTGTTATCGTCGATATCGGTAGCGAAGTGTTCGGCTTCAAACCCGGCGACCGCGTATCCGCAGAAGGCCATATCACGTGCGGGGTGTGCCGCAATTGCCGGGCGGGTCGCCGCCACTTGTGCATCAATACGATTGGCATCGGTGTCAATCGCCCGGGCGCATTTGCCGAATACATCGCCGTGCCCGCGGCCAACGTGTTTCCGCTGGACGACGATATTTCGGACGACCTCGCGTCGATCCTGGACCCGTTCGGCAATGCGACGCATACCGCGCTGTCGTTCGATCTGGTTGGCGAGGATGTGCTGATCACCGGTGCCGGACCCATCGGGATTATGGCGGTCGCGATTGCCAAACACGCCGGTGCGCGCCACGTGGTCATCACCGACGTCAATGACTACCGCCTCGAACTCGCGAAGACCATGGGGGCCACGATGACGGTGAACGGCTCAAGCGACAGTATCGATCGCGCGATGACGACGCTCGGGATGGTCGAAGGATTCGACGTCGGCATGGAGATGTCTGGCAATGGTCACGCGCTGCGAGACATGATCCGGGTCATGCATCACGGCGGCAACGTTGCGCTGCTCGGCATCCCGCCGGACGACACCGCAGTGGATTGGAATCAGATCATCTTCAAAGGGCTGACGATGAAGGGGATCTACGGTCGTGAAATGTTCGACACCTGGTACAAGATGACGAGTATGATCAAGAGTGGGCTTGATTTACGGCCCATCATCACGCATCACTTCGCCCTGAACGACTTCCAGGAAGCGTTCGACACGATGGATAGCGGTCAGTCTGGAAAAGTCATTCTCGACTGGGTCGCCTGACCACTACCCAACGTACGCCGCGCTATTCAATCTCGCAGAAGCACTCTGCGTATACACCGGCCGGATCATTGAACCGCGCCAATGACACGAGCGCCTGTTCAGCGCGCGCCATCAGTGATTCCAGCTGTGACGGTTCACGCACCAATAGGGATGCGGGCACACCCAGACGGGCGGCACCATCGATCAGGTTCAGCAGGAACTGTTCTTCGTCAGACAGCGTCGGTTCGATGTAGCGTACATCATAGCTATCGAGAGTCGCCTGCTCAGCAGCGATCGCCACAGCATCGTCCAGTGTACCC
>ERZ1740062.1271-NODE-1271-length-10599-cov-91.588107_pt1 | contig 10599 bp, 3 predicted proteins | sample MGYA00581741_ERZ1740062 | MGnify/ENA primary metagenome ERZ1740062 (study PRJEB43018, sample SAMN04849747) | marine metagenome | isolation source: floating plastic debris | place: Pacific Ocean | collected 2008-09-01 | study: EMG produced TPA metagenomics... | reverse complement strand
CCGGCCAAAGTTCATCAAGTCAAAGTATCACAAGATGATGAATTAATTCCTTATATTCTGCCCCAAAATAATCAAGTTCTTACTTAATGCACATTAATAAGGACTTTATTATTTTCAAACTCCAAGTGCCTAACCCAATTTTCTTTTAAACGTGGAGTTATCTGCCCCTGCCCAGCACAAGTTTATGTATTCTTCAAAAGTAATTGAGGGTTGTGCCCTCTCTGCACACCATGATACAGCAAAACAATGACATCATCGCATAACACAGATAAAACATTGAGTGTTGTCATTCAGCAATTGTACATCAAATACAGTAAGAATGATAATGTGCAGCAAGCGTGACAGTGTGTAAACAGGCATTTCAGAGAAGCATAGTCAGTAACGAAGCAATCATCATAATCAGTGTTGGAGTAGTAACAGAGTAGACAGAGGTAGTGCTAGTAAGAAGCAGGTAGTACTAGTGACAGTTGTGAACACCAGACTCATCATGTTACCTGGTAAGTAAAACAATAAAGCATTAAAAACTAAGATAATGTATACATTGGGCCTTTCAGTCCCACCCCAATGTGACTGGCTATAATAAACGAAAAATGATATTTTTCCTGTACCACAATATAATATTATAAATGATCAAAACCAATCAAAGATGTCTAATGAGAATGGTCATCCATCTAATAATGGAGGATGTACAATAAATTATAATCACAGTGTTATCTAGATCTTAGCATGCAGGAGGTGCTACAACAAGTGTGCACATCCAGCGAGCGCCACACGCACACAGACGCAAGCAGCACTGGCCCACTCAAGGAGACAAACAAATGCTCCTCGTTGCAAGATTTGAAACTCTTCCAAGCACAAAGTGACAGTAAATGCCCCAAATTAGAGCTGAATAAATTTGGCATTAGCTATTACGGTCAGACCTTGGCCTTCCAAACTCAATATCATTTAACACATGCTGCCATTAAGCAGTCCTATACAAGTGAACTCTGGCGTCGGTCAACAGAGATAGACTCAGTCCCGCTCAGCTGGGCAGAGAGGATAGAGAGGCGCCACAGGGTCACGCTGCCGAGCACCCACACCCAAGTTCTGCTAACACCAACCCCGCATGAGCCGTTCACACAAACAATATAGTGGGAGCACTGCGACATTGGGTTAAAGACTGTGTCAGATGGTGTTATTGCGTACGCTGGCGGCACGTTTGTATTTGTAAAACAAATGACACGCTTGATGCTTCTAACCCTGATATACCTATGGGTCAACCAGTTACGCCCCTCGCTGACAACAGTTGTTGACCTAACTGCCAACTTGTATCGCCGCAATATGATAATATCATGCTGGCTCCTCTATGTTCAACATTGTTCAACATTATTGTTGTAATAGCGACAAGCACATGGTCGTGATGGTGATCGGAAAACAACAGCGCATGGAGATACCAAACCAGCGCCCCCAGGAACCCAATAAAGTCTCTCCCGGAGCAGCACGCAGTCTCCCAAGCTCACCAACATCGCCAATCCACTGAAAAAGAATATTAAATAAAATATTGAACAGTTGCAAGGCCAAGCCCAACATTTGATGAAGCTTCATTTCTGGCTAGTAACCAATAAATTATATCACAATGCACATGGTTGGCTTTCACACATTGGTTATAGTGGGCAAGTGCGCAGCGACAGAAGGAGAATGACCACGCGCTGAAATATAAAACCCACAATAGCACCTCCTACAAGCGACCATTTGTTATTATATCACAGAAACATTACAGCCAGGCACATTGTTGTGTTGACAGTGACTACTATGTTCAGTGACAAACAAGAGCAGTGCTTATTTTCCTATTGTAGATATATGTCTGACAGATCTCTGCGCATGCCTAAAGAATGGCATCATTTTGTTTTGTGTGAACGCCACTGAGCCGGCAATAACAACAGTACCATCTACCCAAGGTGAGTGAATAATGAACATAAGCTTTAACCTAAGCACTAATATCCTATGTCACTGTCATCCATAACTGAAACATGGCCCAAGACTACAATACTACCTATGTAAACTTTGCCTAATTTATGATAACAAAGCATAACGACAGATTTCTTTTGCACTGTTTTAGAAACAACCGTGACAGCTGCTGAGCGACTGACTATCACCTCCACTCCTCACGTCGAGTCAGCTGGAATGACACGTAAGTTTCCACTCCCAAACCTGTCTGAGTAACCTGGAAGCTATATAAACTTAAAGAGCGATTAATGAGCATGATTTAACTTGTGAACTCTTATATTGTATGGTATAATTATGTTCTCCTTTGCAGATGGCACTGGCTTAATCAGCATAATATTACTGCTGGTCTTAATACTTTTGGTCAAATATTGGTAGAGGCTATAGGCTAATCCTGCTTTGAGTTAGAGTTTAATGTTTATTCCCCAACTTAAATTGACCTGGATAATTACCCACACCGCTACTTTTGTAATTGATTACGCCTAAAACATATTCTGAATAAGAATTAGTGCGATAAACTCAAAACATACCACTAGTTTTATTTTCTACCAACCCATTTCAAAGTCAACACACACAATGTTATCTAAGCATATGCAATATATATGAATATCCTAATAATTATGAACCACCACCTAATTAGAAGCATCCCTGCTTGAAAATAGTGAAGCACGCACATCCACTTGAGACATGCTGATTGTGTAAAGTATAAGCTATTTTGACACCCAAATCAACTATAATGCTTGCCTTTACTAGCTTCTAAACTAACTTAATTTGTGTCCTAGTAAACTGCATTGGGGTCTCGTCGACCAACCACCCTGCGTCTCAGGTTATATGGACCATCCCCTGTCCTAAGATGAACCTGCTGTTCACTATCCCCATCAACTGCTATTGTAGTATCCTTAGTCAAAATAGGCACCTCATCCACATCACCATCTCTATTAGAAAGGTTAGGCATTGAATGAGAATCTACATCCTCTAAATCTATCTCCTCACTATCCTCAGGTGGAACGTTAGGCCCCCTGTACTTTTTCAAGTTATTTAAGTGGACACACTTTGGTGTGTCATTTGGTTTACTGATGGGTTTGATCCAAGCATTTGTGTCTGATACCTTAGTGACTAAAAAAGGACCAATCCAATGATGAACTAGCTTTGTTGACAAACCCTTACGCCCAGCCGGGCTATGTTTATACACTCTATCCCCAACCCTGACCTTGCTGGGCGTTAAGTCCCGGTCATAATAAAACTTTTGAGCCTCCTTAGAAGCTTTCATGTAAACACGAGCTAGCTCCCAAACTTGTTGTATCCTTGCTGCCATTACTTCAGGGTAATCACCCTCTACTGATTCAGGTGCTGACTTGGGCAGCAATAACTTTAATGGTGTTAACAAAGGCCTGCCATAGAACAAATATGCTGGGGAGTAATTAGTAGATGCATGCCAAGACTGATTGATTACATAGCGAATGAATGGAACGTACTGGTCCCAGTCTTTCTGAGTCTCCCTTGAGCAAAAATATGCTAATTTAGTTTTAACGACCCTGAACACTCGTTCTACTGCGGAGTTTGTGGCTGGGTGGAATGGAGTCGTTGATTTCTTGTTAATGTTCAAAAGCCTGTTAACCTCACTGACCAACTCACTGAGGAAGTTTGTTCCTCGATCCGAAAGTAGATTTTCACAAACTCCATACCTAGTGATATACTCTTCTACAAATATCCTCGCAACAGTTTCAGCCGTCTGATTAGGAATTGCAAACATATCAACATATCTAGTAAAATGATCAACGAAACACAAGAGGTATTTGTTGCCCCTTTCGGACTCAACCAGTGGTCCTGCAACATCAACAGAGATTGTCTGCATTGGATAGTCAGCATGCTGAGATTTCAACGGCACTTTTGTCCTCCTCTGTGGGTCCTTGACTGTTGCACAACTTTCACATGCCTCTATATAGTCTATAACATCCTGTCGAAGCTTAGGCCACCAACACACCTCCAAGAGATTTTCAACGCATTTGTGTATACCATAGTGCATACCCTCAAGTGATTCATGAAACTCCCTGAGCATAAGATCCTTCAAACAACCTGGTATAACCACAACAGACCGCTTCTCATTCCTTTTCCTGAACAGAACACCCTTGAGCACTTCAAACTTAACACTTTCCCTCTCAATCATGCGTTTCAATGTAGATGTACAACCTATTGGAAACTCGCCTAGTCTAAGATATGTGATGAGATTTGAAATATGCGAGTCCTCCTTCTGTGCCTGTTTCACATCATCTGGGCCTAAAATTCGTTTAATGGTCTGTACTGCCCCTACTCTCGATAAACCATCTGCAGGATTAATCTTTCCTGGTTTATGATGTAGTGTAAACTCCATGTCACCAAGCATTAAAGCCCACCTACGAAGTCTCCCTGACAAATCCGGCTTCTTGAGAATTTCCAAACAACCTGTGTTATCTGTGTAGATCTTAAACTTGACCCCCAGTAAGAACTGCCTGAAATGATTAACCGAAGCCACAATTCCAAAACACTCCAGCTCTGAGCTACACCACTTTGACTGTCCCTCTGACAACTTCCTTGAATAGAAACTAATGGGATACTCATGACCATCCTGCATCTGGGAGAGAGCACCAGCAACAGCAATAGATGAAGCATCTGTGGTCAGGATATACAAATAACCATGCTCATGAATAGGAAATCTTAAGATGGGATATTCCGTGATCTTCTTAATCAACAACCTCATGGCTGATTCAGCCTCCTCGCTCCAATCAATTTTTCGTTGTGCTCCTTTCTGGTTCTTTCTCCTCAACAATGAAGTAATAGGAGCTGCAATCTTGGCATAATTAGGGATATGTTTCCTGTAATAATTGAGCAAACCTAGCAAACTTTCAACAGTTCTACGATCATGTGGAGAAGGGTAGTCGAGTAATTTCTTCACGTTGTCCTCCGATGGAGCTATACCCTCCTCTGAAATAGTGTGACCAAGATATGTCAATTCTCGCTGACAAAATGACGCCTTGCTGAGTTTCAATTTTAACCCACATTCAATAAGCCTCTTAAAACATTTCTCCAACGTGTCCAAATGCTCCTCAAATGTCTTGTTTGCTATCAACACATCGTCAACATACACAATACAATTGCCAGTAGCAACTAAGTCCACAAAAACAGTATTCATCAACCTCTGGAAACTGGAAGGGCTGTTGCACAAACCAAATGGCATAACAGTCCAACGATACATCTCATAATTAGGTAGAACAAAGGTAGTTAGTTCTGCAGACTCAGGATCCAATTCAACCTGCCAAAATCCAGACATGAAATCTAATGAGGTGAAATACTTTTTCCGAGACAAAACTGTCGCAACATCGTCCATGGTGGGTAACCGCTGTTTCACCTTTACTGTCATTGAATTAAGCTTTCTAAAATCAATACACATACGCTTTGACTTGTCCTTTTTATCTACCAGTATAACTGGACTGCTGAACCTGCTACCCATGCTTTGCTTGATCATACCCCCATCTTTGAGCTTTTGCATTTGCTTGTTTAGTTCCTCCCTTGCATGATGTGGAACTGGATAGGGCCTAGAGTGGAAAGGTTTTGCCCCTGGTTCTAACTCTATAGTGTGTTTAATTAGTGATGTCCTACCAAAATCATTATTGTGCATTGAAAACGCTGTCGGGTGAGCATTTATTAATGAAATAAGTCTACATTTCTGATGGTTATCCAGAATTGAATTTTTGAAGTCAACATCTTTTCCTAAGTCCTTAGAAGCAAAGCAAGCAGTTTCCTCAAGTTTTGTCGGTTGTGGCACACAGTGCAATTCGTCCTCAATTATATCTACTGTATTAATTACATCTGGACTAGTAACAACTTCTATGATCCCTACAAAAGCACCTTCAGGGATAACTACACTAGTTTCACCATGATTTGTCAATAGTGTTCTTATCTCCCCTGTACTATTGTAATCAATTGATTCCTCTATTCTTAAGTTGCAATCAAGCCATCTATGATCTGGCTGTATATGACAGACATGTCCTACTAGAGCTTCATGAGTTATAACATTTAAAGTGATTGTACAACATTTTGGAACTAACATGTGTTTTTTATTTAGGCCTAGTCATTGCTGTCCACTGACTATGAGATCAATGGGTGTAATTTCACCACTTGCTAGATTTTTAAGTTTCAATTGTTGATGTTCAATGTCAACTAGGTATGGACCAATCCTTTCCATGTAATCAGTACCAAGTATGACTTCTGTTTTACCATTATCCATGACAGCAAAGTCGTGATTAAGTATGTTTGGCCCTAACTTAGTTTTAACAGTTGCTTCCCCACTCAAGACAAGTTTATCCCCAGTAACACCAGCTGCCTTCAAGTTAGTTTTGCATAGGGGAAGATCAAGTTTTTTAACCAAACCACTCCCAATCAAGGAAATACTGCTACCAGAATCCCATAAGGCCAGGACATTGATGCCTTGCAACTGGATTGGGACATGTAGGATTCCCCCGGTGCTGTTAACCATGTCAATTTTACTCAAGTCTGGATACAATTTAGGATATCTTAAGGGTGCTACCTCCTCTTCTATTGCTTCAAGTTCACCAGCTTTTAAGTCAGATGCGTTAACCATGACAACTCTGTTCCTTGTACGCTTACGACCCGGTTTAACCTGTCTGACAACTTCCCTAACACCCCTATTTCTGCATTGACAAATGCATTGCAGCAATTTTGCGACTGTAACAACTGTTACCCATAGACAAACAAGGAAGACATAAACCTCAAATGGTGATCCTAGATGTGCCCCAAGCAGAAATCCGAAAAAACCTCGTTCAAAAATATGCTCCAAGTTCTCTGTTGCTGCTGCACCAGGTTCCCCTTCCCATGTGATACCCATGGCATTTAGTACTCGTCGTTGCTTAGCGGCTGCCGCCAACACATCATTTAAAGAATGTTCTTGCATCATGTCTGACCAATCAATTAATGTTGCTGATCTATATATCACTTCTGGTATTTCTAGCATGGATTCATTCAGATTAACTTTGGTCAACTGGAGAACATTTACATGTCCTGGTTTCTCAAGAGCTCCAGTTTTGGCTACATACATGGAGATTACTCCGCCTAATGAGACCGGCAATTTACGTGTAGTGTGACATGATCTTTCTGGAGAGGTAGGTACAATTGTGTTTGTTATGTAATCTAAATATGCCTTGTGTGTTGTGTTAGCATATGTAAACTGTATTGGAATCCATTCTGTACAAGTATCATTCATGGGTAGTAACTTATAGCTACCAGGATCAAGCTGAGTACAACTAAACACTTCTATTACTCCGTTACCTGTTCTAGCAAAAATGTTTGGATTTTCAAAAATGTATCTTAACGTAGCTGTAGGATGCGCCTGGATCAAACCTTTAATCATTTCTAAGTATTCAGCCAGAGCATGGCATGCATAATTGATGGATTTTCTAAATGCGTCTGTAATCAACTGGGATAGTTTAACATAAACAGCCTGAACCATACCATTTACTATATTTGCTACTGTTCCAGATACTTTATCATTATTAAATAATGCTTGGCTCTGAGGAGTTAACCCTAGCTCAGCACTGACTGCTGCCTCTACTGTTTGTTGATTTATGGCATTTTCAAATGAAACAATAAGACCCTGATCAGATATCACCCCTTCCTTATTGTCGCATGTTGTAACTTTTACTAATGGTGTGTTTTTGAAGGTTAAAGCTAAATCATTTGTGTCTGTAATGAAGTAACCCTCAGCATATTTCCCTTTTAGGGTGGTTGCATACAAATATTCACAGCTAGCATTGTTGTTAACTGACCATACTAATACTGTTCCATCTTCTAAAGTGCAAACTTCATCCTCATATCGACACTTTCTGACATCCCCTGCTGGGGATTCAAGGACTGAACCGAATCGCTTATATACATGCGTTTTTATTACTGCACAATTAGTTGCTTCAAAATGATCATAACTGCAACACCAATCAAACTCATAATTGACTTCATTCCTAGTGATGTATACACCTTGATCCCCTACTAAATTTCCTGCACTACAAGTTAAAGTTCTAGCCATGTTTATGCATTCACTCTGCCCAACAGGTAACATCTCTGTTGATTTATTGATAGACTTGCTGTCTGTGAAGAACGATACAATTGTTGAAACCTTGGATTTAAATTTCTGGCATTGATAAGCTTCTGATTTCCATTCAATCATATTTCTTTTGTAGAGCCTTAATGTCATGTTCTGAGGATTAATATTACCCATCTCAACTGATTTACATTGGTGCCGCTCGGGCCATTTCCACAATTGACCTTGACCCATATCCAAGACAGAATCGCACAACACAGGATGTTCAGGTGAGTAGTCATCAAAACCTTGACCTCCCACCCCAGGGGTGTTTGTAATGATCATCATCAACAGCATAACTTTTGCAATCCAAGAAGCGTTCCTTAGCATAGCCTGACCTACTTTACTCAAGAGGGAGGTATTATTTGACCCCTTACTGCTAACATTAGTTAAAGTCCAAGAACTGACCATGTTGACCTGGCTATTGTTATTACGTCTGGGTTGCCAATCCTGACCCCTACCGTTACTGGAATCATTAAAGAACCAATAGGATTCATCCCCCTTTTCCTCACAAGCAGCATTCACATTCCTAACTAAAGATTCATGTTCAGCAACCTTTTTTGCAGCATCCTCAAGTCCCTTCTTATACCCAGCATCAAAATCGTTACCACTAGCATTGGGGTACTGTCCAACATGGTTCACCTGATGGGTCTGATGGAATCCTGATTGCGGTCTAAATTGCTGTCCATAAGAAGGTGGACCCCGCCAACCCCTACCAAAGTTTTGATAACCACCCCTGGGTCTAAATTGCGGACAATCCCTCTTGTAATGACTAGGGTCACCACACACAAAACAACATCCTGGTCGTGACATTCTGTTAAAGTTACCTCCAAAGTTTCTTGGTTGTAAATTTCTGCTTTGGCTTCTTTGAGCCATTTCTATTTGCTCTCTATTCATTGTTTGTAGCGCTTTAGCTGCCTCAAGAAATGCTTGCTCGCCTGCTTGTGCTTGTATTATTTTGACTTTGTCTTCCTGCAGGTCCTCTATTATTTTATCCGTCTGTAGTGTTTCCCATTTCCTAGCTACTTTTAAAATTTGGTCAAGCGAGTATGCACCCTTTTTGGCAATTTCATCTAGCAAGTGCTGGTTAGTTAATCCTCTCAACAGAGCTGATTTCAAAACATGCTGACGTTCATCAAGAGGCAAATCCTTAAATCGTTTATCAATGATTGTGACAAGCTCACCATAGTAACTAGAAATGCTTTGTCCTGATTTAATTTTTGGATGGTTGTCTAACGTTACTACTAAGTTACGAAAGTTGCTTTTTCTAGCCTTAAATTTTTTACCAAGCTCCCTTAAGACTACTTCCCAATCCCTCAAATCAAGTTCTGTTTTTTCTAACTCCTCATAGTCCATGAGGGCTTTGTCCTCTAAATACATGTGGATGACTGCCGCCATTCTGGAAAATGTTAAACCAAAAGCAGCACAAGTGCGCTGGAAACCCTTGACCCAATTTGCCCAATCCTGGTCCGGATGGTCTCCAAACTTTTCTAGCTTTGGTAATGACAACAAAACTACCGACCCTTCATTCATGTTTGGGCTTTGTTTACTACTTGATTTTATGTCAGCTGATTTATTTGTTTTCCTAGGTGTGACAGCTGGTGTCACACGTTTTTGTGGGGCAGGATTAGGGGTACTTTGGAATGCACGTGAATTATTTGGATCAGAGCCAAAAACCTCTGACCAGCCTGGGAATTGTGAAGTCTGGTCACCGGACGACCAACTGACTTCTTTCCCTTTTGTTGCAGTTGAATTAAGAGCTGGGTTGTACAAGGCTGTTGGGCGGTCCAAATGTTCGCCAAAATTTGAGCTTTGGTCAGACTCGTCGTCTGAGGATGAATCCTCAGAGTCAGAGTTTATGGAAAAATCACCACTGTTAGCTTGACCCAAATGGTCTTGATTTTCTGTTTGTGAAGTTTGAGCAGTGGCTGCAGGTTGATTAATTTGATCACTTAAATTGCTTTCACTGTCACTGTTATTACCTTGCTTCTCGTCGGAATAGCCACTAAAGTTGGCCACCACCGGAGCTACCTTCTCTATGCCACTTATTTCTCTGCCTTTATCAAGAACTTTACCAAATAATCTCTTTACGGGATTGACTGTGCGTTCCAGCGGTGTCTGAGTACTACGACTCGCCATACACCCTGAAATAAATTTTGACATGCCAATTAGAAAGACAGTAGATAGGGCTCCAGTGGTGCTGATCAGTAACGGATCCCAACACTGGTATATACATTCCTGTTTGCATCATATAACCTGGGATTAGTTTTATGTTATCCTACATTAAGCACGGTCTTAATAAGAAATGTCAAGTTGAATACATACATGTCACATTTATTGTGGTCTATTATTAATAGTTATACTCATTATATGTAGTATGCATAAACAGTCAAATAACATCAAGCATAAAAAAAATTCTTTTTTTTTGAATTAATTAAGAAGGCATTAATTTTCATCAACAAAGCCTTCATCTAATACAACTGCGTCCG
>ERZ1740062.1270-NODE-1270-length-10600-cov-3.621337_pt1 | contig 10600 bp, 8 predicted proteins | sample MGYA00581741_ERZ1740062 | MGnify/ENA primary metagenome ERZ1740062 (study PRJEB43018, sample SAMN04849747) | marine metagenome | isolation source: floating plastic debris | place: Pacific Ocean | collected 2008-09-01 | study: EMG produced TPA metagenomics... | reverse complement strand
GAGAAATATGGCGAAAAGGTTGAATTCAAGCTTATTGAAGGGCGTCAGGGGTTCCTTGCGAAGAAACTCGGCCTCGGTCAGCAGATTATCGGTGCCGATGCCGTCGACGCCTTGATTTCGGCGGTTCGCAACCAGTCCGTCTGGGGGCGGTTCGGCTTATGATTCGCAGGTCTCGGAAATGGTAGGGCAGACGCATGTTCTCACCGGTTAAAATCATTCTGATCGTTCTGGTGCTGATTGGCGTCTTTTTTGCCCATCGCTTCTATCGGAGCACGATTGCACCAACCCTCGACAAATCAAAGAAGAATGGGGAATTCAAGGGACAATCTGCTGACAAAATGCTGGATCTTGAGGAATGTCCGCGCTGCGGCGCGTTCGTGGCGGACGTGAATGAGCATAGCTGCAAGGATAAATAGCACAAAGCTGGCTGTGGCCGGTTGACCCTGCGGGTGCGGGGCTTTATGTTGCACCGCGAATTCTCTCATAGCAGTGTGGTCTGTAATTATGGCGGGTAATCTGGCCTCCGCGCCGTCCAATTCCTTTCAGGATCTTATCCTGACCCTACAACATTTCTGGGCATCGAAGGGCTGCGTTATCTTGCAGCCTTATGATTTGGAAGTGGGTGCGGGTACTTTTCATCCGGCGACGACGTTGCGCGCGCTCGGGCCCGAGCCGTGGAACGCCGCCTATGTGCAGCCATGTCGCCGCCCGACGGACGGTCGCTATGGTGAAAACCCCAATCGCAACCAGCATTATTACCAGTTTCAGGTACTTTTGAAGCCGTCTCCGGATAATATTCAGGAACTCTATCTTGAGAGCATCTATGCCCTTGGCATCGACCCCAAGAATCATGATATTCGCTTTGTTGAGGATGACTGGGAAAGCCCGACGCTGGGTGCCTGGGGCCTTGGCTGGGAGGTCTGGTGCGACGGGATGGAGGCGAGCCAGTTCACCTTCTTCCAGCAGGTCGGCGGCTTTGAGTGTAGCCCGGTCTCCGGCGAACTCACCTACGGACTGGAGCGGCTTGCGCTCTATGTTCAGGGTGTCGACAGCTTCTACGATCTGAAATGGAACAACGACGGCGTCACTTACCGAGATGTCTTCCTGCAGAATGAGCAGGAATTCTCCGCCTATAATTTTGAGCATGCGAATGTTGATATCCTGCTCCGTCATTTCGAGGATGCGGAAATCCAATGCCAGGATATTCTGGATGCAGGGCTCGCGCTGCCGGCCTATGACCAATGCATGAAGGCGAGCCATATTTTCAATCTTCTCGATGCGCGCGGCGTGATCAGCGTGACCGAGCGCGCGGCCTATATCGGCCGGGTGCGGGCGTTGGCCAAGGGCTGCGCGACGGCCTGGCTCAAAGGGCGTGGTCATCTGACGGAGGAGGCGTAAGTGGCGGAGTTAGTGCTGGAGCTGTTCTCCGAGGAAATTCCCGCGCGCATGCAAAACAAGGCGGCGGATGACCTGGTCCGTCTGGTAAGCGCCGGGCTGAAAAACGCCGGGTTTGAATTCGACGCGGCGCGCGGCTTTGCGACGGCGCGACGTCTCGCCGTTGTCATCGATGGCCTGCCGACGGCGCAGCTTGATACGTTTGAGGAACGGCGCGGCCCCCGCGTTGGGGCGCCGGACAAGGCGGTGGAAGGATTTCTCAAATCCGCTGGCCTCAGCCGTGACGAGCTTGAGGAGCGGGAGACCGAGAAAGGCAGCTTTTATTATGCCGTAATCGAGTCCAAGGGCCGCCCGACGATTGACGTGCTGCCAGGCTTGCTTGATGCCGCGATTTCCGCCGTGCCATGGCCGAAACCGATGAAATGGGGTGCTTATTCCGCACGTTGGGTGCGCCCGCTGCATAACATTCTATGCCTGTTCGATGGGAATACGGTTCCGCTTAACTGGGAACACTTAACGGCAAATGACCAGACGTTCGGTCATCGCTTTATGGCGCCGGAGGCGATAACGATCAAGGATTTCGCCGACTATCAGGCGCGGCTTAAAAATGCCTATGTGGTGCTGGATGCGTCGGAGCGTGCGAAAATTATAACGGCGGATGCCACCCGCCTTGCCGAAGATGAGGGGCTTACCCTCATCGACGACCCGGCGTTGCTAACGGAAGTTGCCGGTCTCGTCGAATGGCCGGAAAGCCTGATCGGCTCCATCGATACGAGCTTCCTTGAGGTGCCGCAGGAAGCATTGATTTCCGCTATGCGCAGCCATCAGAAATATTTCTCGCTGTCCGGGAGCGACGGCAAGATGGCGCCGCGTTTTATCGTGGTGGCGAATTTGCGCGCGGAGGATGGCGGTAAGCTGATCACGGCCGGGAATGAGCGCGTCTTGAGTGCGCGCCTGTCGGACGCGAAATTTTTCTGGGATCAGGACCGCAAGGTCACCCTTGAAAGCCGCGTACCCGATCTTGAAAAGATTATTTTTCATGCCAAGCTCGGCACCGTGCGTGAGAAGGTGGAGCGGATCATCAAACTCACCGCCGAGATTGCGCCTTATGTGCCGAATTCCGACGCGGATATGGCGACGCGGGCGGCCTTGCTTGCAAAAGCCGATCTCACCACGGAAATGGTTGGGGAGTTTGCCGATCTGCAAGGGCTCATGGGCCGCTATTATGCTCAGCATGATGGTGAAAATGAAGCGATCGCCAAGGCCATTCAAGAGCATTACTCTCCCTTGGGGCCGAATGATACATGCCCGTCCGAGCCGACGAGCGTTATCGTAGCGCTGGCCGATAAGATTGATACCCTGACCGGCTTCTATGCCATCGGCGAAAAGCCGACCGGATCGAAGGACCCATACGCGCTCCGCCGTGCGGCGCTTGGCGTGATCCGGCTGGTGCTGGAAAACAACCTCCGTCTGCCGCTGCTGGAAATTTTCGAAAAGGCCGGCGCGCTGCAATCGGTGCCCGAAACTCTGGACGCAAACGAGTTGCTGGATTTCTTTGCCGACCGGCTGAAAGTTCACCTGAAGGAACAGAACGTCCGCCATGACTATATCAGCGCCGCCTTTGGTGAGGGCGGGGAGGATGATCTCGTTCGGCTGATGGCGCGGGGTGCGGCACTTTCCGATTTCCTCGGTTCCGATGATGGGGCGAATTTGTTGATCGCTTATCGCCGGGCGGCAAATATCCTCCGGATTGAGGAGAAGAAGGACGGTGTCAATTATGATCAGCCGGTCGATGAAAGCCTGCTGGAAGACGGCGCGGAGAAAGCACTTCACGGGCGGATACATGACGTATCGAATCTCGTCTCGGGCGCGATTTCTCATGATGAGTTTGAGGCGGCGGGAACGGCGGCGGCAACTTTGCGCAAACCCGTCGACGCCTTCTTTGACAAGGTGACGGTAAATGCTGATGACTCAGCGCTCCGGGTGAACCGCCTGCGGCTTCTCTCCACGATCCGCAATCTTTTGGATCAACTCGCGAATTTATCGAAAATAGAAGGCTAATTTTTACTTTTTGCGCGTATGAACATCTGTATGACACTAGTAAGTGAGTGACTAAAACATCAGAAGGGCGATATCGAGATGACGAAGTGGGTATATTCTTTTGGCGATGGCGCGGCGGATGGCACAGCGGAAATGCGCAATCTACTGGGCGGCAAAGGCGCAAACCTGGCGGAGATGAGCAATCTCGGCCTGCCGGTGCCGTCGGGCTTCACCCTCACCACGGAAGTCTGCACGGAATATCTCGAAAATAATGAGACATATCCCGACACGCTCGCCACGCAGGTCGATGCGGCGATTGCTGAGATTGAGGCGTCCGTTGGCGGCGGTTTCGGCAATGCGGAAAAGCCGCTTCTCGTGTCGGTCCGGTCCGGTGCCCGCGCCTCGATGCCGGGTATGATGGACACGGTCCTCAACCTTGGTCTCAATGACGAGACGGTCAAGGGGCTGGAAGCGCAGAGCGGGGACAAGCGTTTCGCCTATGACAGCTACCGCCGCTTTATCCAGATGTATTCTGATGTCGTGCTCGGCGTCGATCATTACCATTTCGAAGAACTGCTTGAGATATTGAAAGAGGAAAGCGGCCATCATCTCGATACCGACCTCTCGGCGGACGATTGGGAACGCCTTGTCGGGCAGTATAAGGAAAAGGTTGAGGAAGAACTCGGCCGACCGTTTCCGCAAAGCGTGCAGGATCAGCTCTGGGGCGCCATTGGCGCGGTGTTCAGTTCCTGGACGAACCAGCGTGCGATCACTTCCCGTCGGCTGCATGATATTCCGGCAAGCTGGGGCACGGCCGTCAATGTGCAGGCCATGGTATTTGGCAATATGGGCGATGATAGTGCGACCGGGGTTGCCTTCACCCGCGATCCCTCGACGGGCGAAAAAATCTTCTACGGCGAATTTCTGGTGAATGCGCAAGGCGAGGATGTGGTTGCCGGTATTCGCACGCCGCAGAACCTGACGAAACAGTCCCGCCTTGATGCAGGCGCCGAGGCTCCTTCCATGGAGGAAGTCTTTCCGGAAGTCTTCGCCGAGCTTGTCGATGTCTATAAAAAGCTCGAAGCGCATTATCACGATATGCAGGATATCGAATTTACTGTCCAGCAGGGCAAACTCTGGATGCTGCAGACCCGATCGGGCAAGCGGACGGCGAAGGCCGCGCTAAAAATCGCCATCGACATGGTGAATGAAGGGCTGATCGACAAGAACGAGGCGATCAAACGTATTGATCCGGCCTCCCTCGACCAACTGCTGCATCCCACCCTTGATCCTGACGCGAACCGGGAGGTTATCGCGCGTGGCCTGCCCGCAAGCCCTGGCGCAGCCTCCGGTCAGATTGTTTTTAATAGTGACGAGGCAGAATCTCTCGCAGGCGAGGGGAAATCCGTCATTTTGGTTCGTATCGAAACCAGCCCCGAAGATATTCACGGCATGCATGCGGCGAAGGGCATTCTCACTAGCCGTGGCGGCATGACCAGCCACGCGGCTGTTGTCGCGCGTGGCATGGGCCGGGCGTGCGTGTCCGGTGCTGGTTCTCTCAATATCGATTACAAGAACGAAACGCTGAGCGTGCTGGGCGAGACCTACAAGAAAGGCGAAACCGTCACAATCGACGGTGGCAGCGGTGAGGTGATGCTGGGCGCGGTCGATATGATCATGCCGGAGCTGTCCGGAGAATTTGGCGAGTTGATGTCCTGGGCCGATGAAATCCGACGGATGAAAGTGCGCGCCAATGCGGAAACGCCGCTCGATGCGGAAACCGCGCGGAAATTCGGCGCGGAAGGCGTTGGCCTCTGCCGCACCGAGCATATGTTTTTTGACGCGGAGCGGATTGTCTCCGTTCGCCAGATGATTTTGGCTGAAACGAGCGAGGAACGGCGCGAGGCGCTGGCAAAACTACTTCCTTATCAGCGTGGCGACTTTATTGAACTGTTCCGCATTATGGCGGGCCTGCCGGTCACGATCCGTCTTCTCGATCCGCCGCTGCACGAGTTCCTGCCCAAAACGGATGAGGAAATTGATGATCTGGCGACCGCGCTCGGCGCGGAACCGGCGAAACTGCGCCACCGGGCCTTACAGCTGCATGAATTTAATCCGATGCTCGGCCATCGTGGCTGCCGTCTCGGTATTTCTTTCCCGGAAATCTATGAGATGCAGGCCCGCGCCATCCTTGAGGCTGCCGCTGAAGTCAGCAAGGAACTCGGCTCCACCGTGATCCCGGAAATCATGATCCCGCTGGTTGCGACGGAGCAGGAACTCGAAATCCTTAAAATAAAGATCAAGGCCGTTGCCGACGCTATCCATGATGAGACCGGTAAGGAGACCGAGTATCTTATCGGCACGATGATCGAGCTGCCGCGCGCCTCGCTTCGGGCAGGAGATATTGCGAAGGAAGCGGAATTCTTCTCCTTCGGCACGAATGACCTTACCCAGACCACCTATGGCATCAGCCGGGACGATAGCGGCTCCTTCCTGGAGGATTATGTGAGTCAGGGCATCTATGAGACTGATCCCTTTGTCTCCCTTGATCAGGAAGGCGTGGGCGAACTCGTTCAGATCGCCGCCGATCGCGGACGCGAGACGCGCGCCAATATCAAGCTTGGTATCTGCGGCGAGCATGGTGGCGATCCGGCGAGTATCGATTTCTGCGAGCGGGTCGGCCTTGATTATGTCTCTTGCTCCCCCTACCGTGTGCCCATCGCAAGGCTTGCCGCGGCGCAGGCTGCACTGGGACTGCAGCGGGTATCAGAAGCCTGACCTCCAGTTCCTATAAAAATAAAAAAACCCGGATCGTTCCGGGCTTTTTTTGTTACTCGATGACAATTTTTGGGCCTGCGGAGGTCGCGAGGCTTTCCTCGATCTTTTCCTGAACCTTCTTGCCAAGTTCGCGGTAGATTTTGGCATGCGGGCTGTCCGGTTCCGTTGCGGTGATTGGTGTGCCCGCATCGGAGGTTTTGCGGATATCCATGTGCAGCGGCACTTCACCCAGGAAGTCGACGCCGAGTTCCTTCGCTGTTTCATGGGCACCGCCATGACCGAAGATATCAGACCGCTCCCCGCAGGATGGGCAGAGGAAATAGCTCATATTCTCGATAATACCGAACACAGGAACATCGACTTTTCGAAACATATTCAATCCCTTACGGGCATCAATTAACGCGATGTCCTGCGGGGTGGAAACGATCACCGCGCCAGCGAGCGGCACGCGCTGGGCCAGCGTGAGTTGCGCATCGCCGGTACCGGGTGGCATATCGACGACGAGGACATCAAGCTCTCCCCAGTCCACATCGAAGACCATCTGCTGCAGCGCGCTCATGATCATCGGCCCACGCCAGATCATCGGCGTGTCTTCCTCGACTAGGAAGCCCATGGACATGACTTTCAGGCCCCATTTCTCCATCGGGATCAGCTTCTTGCCATCTTTTGAGTCTGGTTTGCCTTTAAGTCCCAGCATACGAGGAAGGGATGGGCCGTAAACATCGGCATCGAGCATCCCGACCTTGAGGCCGAGGGCCGAGAGCCCGAGTGCGAGATTGACGGCGCAGGTGGATTTGCCGACGCCGCCCTTGCCGGATGCGACGGCAACAATGGCGGCAACGCCCGGCACCTCCGGCTTTTGCGCCGGTTGCTGTTGTTGCGGCTGACGCGGCGAGGCAGACGATACACTGGCGGGTGCAGCCTGTTCCGCCGTCAGCACGACACTTGCCGATTTCACGCCGGGCAGGTTGAAGACCGCGTCCTCGCACTTCTTGCGGAGAAGTTCCATCTCTCCTGCGTCCTTTGGATTGATCTCAAGCGCGAAACCAACATTGCCATCCTTGATCACCAGTCCGGCGATGAGGCCGAGCGCGACCACGCTTTTGCCCGACTTTTCGTCGATGACCTGATCGAGGCAATTGAGGACGGTTTGCTCATTTATTGCTGACATGCTTGAAAACTCCGCTTCGGACACAAAATGGTAGGCATAATAATAAAAACCCTCTGCTGGAAGGCGGCGGAGAGAAATAAAGCGTTTCTCGTCCCGTGTTCCGTTGCAGAATGTTGCAGGGTGTCATATAACGCGACTACGTAAAGTTAGCAAACGCGCAAAATCAGCGCAGGAATGAAGGAGAGGCGATCATATGCCTTGGAACAATCAGGGTGGTAACGACGGAGGCTGGCAAGGCGGCGGTGGCAATCGCGGACCTTGGGGGCAGGGGCCAAGCGGTCAGCAGCCCCCCAATCTCGAAGATATTATCAAGAAGGGTCAGGACCGGTTAAAAGATATCATCCCCGGCGGCGGTGGCGGCAAGATCGGTATCATTATCCTGTTATTGGTTATTCTATGCGCATGGCTGATCAGCGGCTTTTATAAGGTCGAGACGACCCAACAGGGTGTCGTGCTGCGCTTTGGTAAATGGTCGGAAACGACCCAGCCGGGCCTGAATTATCATCTGCCTTATCCGATTGAGACCGTGTTGACGCCTGAAGTCACCAAGGTCAACAGTGTCGAGATCGGTTTCCGCCCGACGCGCGGCGGCGGCTCTACTCCGGTTGAGGCGGAAAGCTTGATGCTGACCGGCGACGAAAACATCGTTGATGTTGGCTTTACTGTTCTGTGGCGTATCAATGATGCGGGCAAGTATCTATTTAATGTCGATCAGCCCGAGCTGACCATTAAGGCCGTGGCCGAAAGCGCTATGCGCGAGGTAGTCGGTCGCACGGACTTGACCGCGGCCATTACCGAAGGTCGATTGCTGATCGAAACGGAAGTTTTAAAACGGCTTCAGGAAGTGCTCGATGAATATAGCGCGGGCGTCCAGGTTCTGCAGGTTCAGCTGAAAAATGCGGAGCCGCCAAGCCAGGTGATCGCGGCTTTCCGCGATGTGCAGGCGGCGGAGGCTGACAAGGAACGCGCGCAGAACGAGGCGCTGGCCTATTCCAATGACATCATTCCGCGGGCCCGTGGTCAGGCGGAAATGATCCGTCAGGAGGCTGAAGGCTACAAGCAGCAGGTTATCGCCGAAGCTGAAGGTGAGGCCGCGCGCTTCATCTCCATCTATAATGAATATGCCAAGGCGCCCTATGTGACGCGTCAGCGCATCTATCTTGAAACCTTGCAGGAAGTTTTTGCCGGGAAGAACAAGATCATTATTGATGGTGGTGCCAACGGAGCACAAGGCGTTGTTCCGTACCTGCCGCTCAATGAACTGCAGAAAGGGGCGACCAAGAAATGAATAAAACATTCCTGACAGTTCTCGCGATTTTACTGGTGGCTATCGGTGTTGTTGCCTCCAGTTCGCTTTTCACCGTTTACCAGACGGAGCAGGCCATCGTCATGCAGTTTGGTAAGCCACAGAAGGTCATTCAGGAACCGGGCCTGAATTTCAAGCTTCCTTTCGTGCAGGATGTTGTCTTTGTGGACAAGCGCGTCCTTTCCGTCAGCACCAAGCGTGAAGAGGTCGTGACCCGTGACCAGAAACGTTTGATGGTGGACAGCTTTGCGCGTTTCCGTATCGCCAATCCGCTGCAGTATTACCAGTCGTATGGTAATATCCAGATTGCTTATACGCGCCTTGAGACGATCCTCAACTCGCAGCTGCGGCAAAATCTCGGCCGTCAGATCCTAAACAATATCGTCTCAGGGGAGCGGTCGAATCTGATGCTGCAGATCCGTGAGCAGGTGAACAAGGAAGCCAAGGCCTCCGGTATCGACGTGATTGATGTACGTATCGTTCGCGCCGACCTGCCGAAGGAAAACAGCGAAAAGGTCTTTGATCGTATGCGCTCCCAGCGTGAGCAGGAAGCCAAGGAAATCCGGGCAACGGGCGCGGAAATCGCCCAGCGTATCCGGGCCAATGCTGACAAGGAACGGACCGTCCTGATCGCGAATGCCCAGAAGGATTCCGAAATCCTCCGTGGTGAGGGCGATGGTGAGAAAAACCGCATTTTTGCCGAAGCTTTCGGCAAGGACGAGGATTTCTTCTCTTTTTATCGCTCCATGCAGGCCTATCGCGAGTCCATTGGCGACGACGATACTTCCATGGTGCTGTCCCCGACATCGGAGTTCTTCCGATATTTTGATCAGCAAAATGTTCAGCCGGGCGCAGGCAAGTAACTCAGGATAGAGAGCGGCCCGTATGTTCATACGGGCCGTTTTCATAAGAGGCGGTTTGTGATAACGGATCTTCTGTTGGCGGCGGCGCTGGTGTTGTTTTTCGAAGGCGCGCTTTATGCCCTGTTTCCCGATGGCATGAAGCGGATGATGGTTTCGGCGCTCAGTATGCCAAGCCATATATTGCGCATAGTCGGCTTGGCAGCAGCAGTTATCGGCGTGATTTTTGTCTGGCTTATCCGGGGATAGCGTGGAATTGCACCTTGAAATTAAAGGAACTTTTCGCTTAACCAACAAAATTTCAAAAACAGGTTTCATTTGCACATTTCTGCCTTAATTGATTTCTAGGTACATACAGCGCAATGCATCGGAGACTAAAACCGGTGGATGAAACAAGAGGGGAATATATTGTCAGTTGATCCTCTGCTCGCGATCTTTGGACCCGGCAGAGAATCGAATTATAGAAGGAAGATAGTCTTGTATAACCGATACTCAGCACTGCCAAAGTCGGCGGAGATTGTTGCTCGGCCCGTCGCGGAACCGGCGCCGAGCACATATAAAATTGGCGCGATCGCCATATCAACATTGACGGTTTTCACCCTGATGATGGTGTTCGCGGTAGGCGCGAAGGCGCGGGGCGTCCCGGATAGCTTTGCCGATCTTGTGGAAAAACTGTCTCCGGCGGTTGTCAATATCTCGACAACCCAGACCGTTAAGGGCCCTAGTGGCGGATATCCGAAACTTCCTGAAGGTCATCCGTTTGAGGATTTCTTCAAGGAGTTTGGTAATAAGGACAAAAACGGGGAGCAGCGCGAACGCAAAGCCACCTCGCTTGGTTCCGGTTTCGTGATTGATGCCGGGGATGGCTATGTCATCACCAACAATCATGTGATTGATGGCGCGGACGAGATTAAGGTCATTTTCCAAGACGGTGAGAAAGTACCGGCGACCTTGGTGGGCACAGACCCGAAGACAGATATCGCCGTTTTGAAGGGCGATCCGAAGGATCATCCGCTCATTGATGTTGGTTGGGGCGACAGCGATAAATCC
>ERZ1740062.1269-NODE-1269-length-10601-cov-4.725868_pt1 | contig 10601 bp, 8 predicted proteins | sample MGYA00581741_ERZ1740062 | MGnify/ENA primary metagenome ERZ1740062 (study PRJEB43018, sample SAMN04849747) | marine metagenome | isolation source: floating plastic debris | place: Pacific Ocean | collected 2008-09-01 | study: EMG produced TPA metagenomics... | reverse complement strand
TATCGAAGACCTCGCCCAATATTTTGGAGCTTTCCATTGGACTTGTATTCTTTGGCGAGCTTGTCCAATACCCCATTTATAAAAATACTGCTCTTCGGGGTAGAATACTCTTTGGCGATTTCCAGATACTCATTCAAAGTTACCTTTTCAGGAATAGACGAAAAGTTAAGTAACTCACAAATGGCCATCTTCAGAATGATGGAATCTATCTCCGCAATACGGTCATTGTCCCAATTAGGGGTTTTTGCCTCTATTTCCTTCTCCCATTCCGCATCGTTCAATAATGTTTTGGTGAGCAAGGTATTGGCGAAGAGCATATCCGCCTCGTCTTTTAAAAGTCTGGGTACAAAATATTTGGGTTTCACTTCTTGCGAAGCATTCTTCAAGCGTTTGACGATGTAGGTATTTACTATAGGAAAATCATCAACCCAAGTCAGTTTGTCATCTTCCAAGTATTCATAAATCTTATCGTTCGGCGCAATCACGTTTTTAAATAACGACAGTACCAATTCACGATCAGCGGTATACGAACTGTCCTTCTTGGCCATGTAGGCTTGGTAGGCATCACTCACAAGAATTTCTTTGTACAGAATTTTGATATAGTCGCTGTTCAGGTCCCAATTGTTCAATTTTCGTTAGTATCATTCTTGTTCTAGCATAGTGTTGTCGTCTATCTGCAGAAGGAGCTTGTTTTCAACATACTTTTTTGGATTTGGAAAGCTATCCTCCTCAGTGGCCAAATATTTTTTGGATGCCTGTTCCGTGCGGTACTTGGCCATGGCATGTAACTCCTTCAACAGACTGAGCATCAAGAGGTAGAGCACATACATGTTCTCAATGCTTACTTTAAGGAATTTTTCCTGCTTTTCAAGGGAGTCATCTTTTGATTGTACCAATGCATAGATACATTGCATGACCTTAACGCGTATATGCCTTCTCGTAAGCATGTTTAAAGAACTTTTTTAATGGCGGTTGCATTTATTGGCGCAAAAGTAACTTTATAATTTATTTCTGCCTACCCCAACCTTTTTCTTATCAGTTTTATAACATTTGGTTTTGAGGTTTACGGCTATATTTGCTTGTTTTTGGTCAAATTATTTTCCAGTCGCATTTCCTACATGAAGGAACTCAAACACTTAAACAAGTATTTTAAAAAATACGCTCTTAAAATCCTGCTCGGTATCGTTATTACCATTGTGGCCAGGTTATTTTCACTTTTCTTGCCGCACTACGTGAACAATTCCATTCAGACTATTGAAAAATTTGTGGGTCAGGAATTGACCTTGGCGGAAGCCAAAAGTGACCTTTTCGAATATATCCTCATCGTGATTGGAGCGGCCTTGTTATCGGCCTTGTTCACTTTTTTGATGCGTCAGACCATTATTAATGTATCGCGTTACATCGAGTTCGACCTGAAGAACGAAGTATTTGACCATTATCAAATCCTAAACCTTGATTTCTACAAAAAGAATAGAATTGGGGATTTGATGAATCGTATTAGCGAAGACATCAATCAGGTACGCATGTATGCGGGACCGGTCATCATGTATGGCATGAACTCCATTACCACCTTTGTTTGTGTCATTTCGATAATGTTCATCAAAGCACCCACCTTAGCGGCATACACGCTAATACCCCTACCCTTTCTGTCGATTTTGATTTATCAAATCAGTAAAATCATTCATATTCGAAGTACTCGGGTTCAGGAGTTTTTATCAACGCTTTCCACTTTCACGCAAGAGTCCTTTTCTGGGGTATCGGTTATCAAAGCTTATGGTATCGAACCCAAAGTGAATCGTGAAATGGGCGATTTGGCGCTGCAAGGAAAGAACATCAGCATGGACTTGGCCAAAGTCAATGCGTGGTTTTTCCCGTTAATGATTTTGTTGATTGGTATCAGCAATATCATTGTCATTTACATTGGCGGAAAACAATATTTAGCAGGTGAAATTGAATCTTTCGGCATCATAGCAGAATTTATTCTGTATGTAAATATGCTGACATGGCCCGTAGCCGTGGTAGGATGGCTTACTTCAATCGTGCAACGGGCAGAAGCTTCTCAAAAACGAATCAATGAGTTTTTGAAGGTGGAGCCTAAAATTCAAAACACTGCACTGGAAACCGCCGAAATAAAAGGTAATATTCGATTTGACAATGTGACCTTCACCTATGATGACACGAATATTACTGCGCTGAAAAATGTATCCTTTACAATAAAATCGGGACAAACTGTTGCCTTCTTGGGCAAAACAGGGGCAGGAAAGTCAACTATACTCGATTTGGTTACCCGATTATATGATGTGGATTCGGGAATTGTACTTATTGACGACATCCCTATTCAAGAATTCAACCTGAATCATTTGCGAAAAGCCATCGGTACTGTTCCACAAGATGCTTTTCTGTTCTCCGACACCATTGCGAACAACATTCGTATGGGCAATGAATCTGCCAATGATTCCGAAGTTGTGGCTGCTGCCAAAAAAGCAGTGGTTCACGAAAACATTGAAGGGTTCACCAAAAAATATGATACCGTCTTGGGTGAGCGTGGCATCACCTTAAGTGGTGGGCAGAAACAACGTGTGTCTATTGCACGGGCCTTGCTTAAAGACCCTACCATTTACCTATTTGATGACTGTCTCTCCGCTGTGGATACCGAAACCGAGGAAGAAATCTTAAAGAATCTCAAAGAAATTTCGTCCAATAAAACTACCCTAATCGTAAGCCATCGGGTCTCTTCAGCCAAGAACGCCGACCACATTATCATCCTTGAAAATGGGGAAATCATACAAGAGGGAACCCACGAAGAACTCAATAGCGTAAAGGGATATTACCAAGAACTTTATCAAAGTCAGCTCTCCGAGAAAGTGGACTAAAAAATTGTGGTTTTAGCATTTTTTTTACATTTTTGGTAGAATTATACAGCAAATCACCAAATACACACCTAATCTCTATGAGTGATAAAGAAATAATGGACCAGGAAGAAATTTACTCCAAAGTCCTAAGAGCTGGAAGACGAACTTACTTTTTTGATGTCCGGAGTACTAAAGCAGGCGACTACTATCTAACCATCACAGAAAGCAAAAAATTCACCCACGACGACGGATCCTTTCATTACAAAAAGCACAAAATCTATCTCTACAAAGAAGATTTTATGGCTTTTAAAGAAATCATGGAAGAGATGATGGACTACATCATAGAAGAAAAAGGCCTTGAGGTTATTTCAGAAAGACATCAAAAGGACTTCAAAAAGGAAGAAGAGACACCCGTGTCCAAAGACGACACCAATTCTTCTAGCTTTACTGATGTAAGTTTCGACGATATTTAAAACAACCTTAAAAAAAACTTAAAACGACCTGCCTTTGACAGGTCGTTTTTTATTTTAGGGCCTACTCTAATCCAACTAACAGAAAATGCGATTCCAATACGTTCTTTTTTTACTTTTCCCCGTTTTTTTAACTGCCCAAAGCGTGTCTTTGGACTATTATTTGCCAAAAAACATCTCGTACAATTCGGATATCCCAAAACCCATTGACGTCATTGGGCACGAAGTTGGTGAATGGCACATCACCCATGATAAGCTTTTGTTCTATTTGAAGGCATTGGCCGAATCCAGCGATAGAATAACACTAGAAGAACGTGGCAAAACCTATGAAGGGCGCCAGCTTCCGCTACTCACCATTACCAGCCCTGAAAATCATAAGAACATCGAAACCATTCGCAAAGAGCATATTGCACTCACCGATGGTGAAGTTTCAGACGTTTCAGGAATGCCGATTGTGGTTTATCAAGGTTTTTCCATTCATGGAAACGAGGCGAGTGCAACCAATGCTGCTGTGGTGTATGCCTATTATCTCGCTGCCGCGGAAGGAAACGAAATAGAAACTGCTTTGAAGAACTCTGTCATCCTTTTGGATGCTTGCATGAACCCAGATGGTTTGCAGCGTTTTGCGTATTGGGCAAACATCCATAAAAGCCAAAATCTGAATCCAGACAACAACGATAGAGAGTACCGCGAAGTTTGGCCTGGGGGCCGTACCAACCACTACTGGTTTGATATGAACCGAGATTGGCTTCCGGTACAGCTACCAGAGAGTAAAGCACGTGTGGAAAGTTTTCACAAATGGCTACCCAATATTTTAACGGACCACCACGAGATGGGAACCAACTCCACCTTTTTCTTCCAACCAGGAGAACCAGACCGCGTGAATCCGTTAACGCCAAAACGAAATCAAGAACTGACCAAGGAAATTGGAAATTTCCATGCCGCTGCCTTGGATAAAATTGGTTCATTATACTATTCCGAAGAAGGATTTGACGATTACTACTATGGCAAGGGCTCCACTTTCCCTGATGTAAATGGAAGTATTGGTATTCTTTTCGAGCAGGGGAGTTCAAGAGGACATATACAGGAAAGTGAAAATGGTATTTTGACCTTTCCTTTTACCATTCGAAACCAATTTACCACCTGTATATCGACCTTGACCGCAGCCAATGCCTTACGTGAAAAGATATTGGAATTCCAGAAGGGCTATTACGCAAACTTGCGCCAAGAAGGAAGCCGTATGAAGACGAAAGGTATTGTTTTTGGGGACCCAAAAGACATTTCTCGAACCAATAGCCTCGCTGAAATTCTCTACCGCCATAAAATTCGATTCCACAATTTAAAGCAGGACATGACCGTTGGGGGCAAAACCTTTAAAAAAGACCATGCCTTTATCGTGCCGATGGACCAGAAAAATCCGCGCCTCATCAATGCCATGTTTGAAAAGCGAACTACTTTTAAAGACAGTATTTTCTATGACGTATCCGCTTGGACGTTTCCTTTAGCCTTCAATTTGGACTACGCCTCGGTAAGTTCGTTGACCAATGCTGGCGAGGCGGTTACCCAAATGCCGAAAAAAGTAGCTAGCGTCCCTCAAAAAAGCAATTATGCCTATCTCTTCGAATGGCATGATTACAATACGCCAAAAGCATTGAACCACATTCTTGAAAAAGGATTACGTGCCAAAGTGGCTAGAACGCCATTTACTCTAGAATCGAACGACTACGATTATGGAACCATTATGGTACCGGTTCAAGACCAGAAATTGGATGCAGACGAGCTTTTCGAATTTCTAAAAACCGTAGCAAGTAAAACCGGAATCGAAATTTCAAGCGTCAGTACGGGTCAAACCATAGGTATTGATTTGGGAAGTAATGATTTTGAACCCATCAAAAAGCAAAAGGTTGCTGTTTTGGTAGGCGATGGCATTCGCTCATACGACGCTGGTGAAATTTGGCATTTGTTCGATACGCGCTTCGACATGAAAATCACAAAATTGGACAAACGTTCCTTCAACAATGTGGAGTTAGAACGCTACACGGATTTAATAATTCCTAGCGGATGGGGCGGAACAATTCTGGACGAAACAGGTACTAAAAAAGTAAAGGAATGGGTTAAAAACGGCGGTACGCTAATTGGCTATCGAAATGTGGCCAATTGGATGGACAAAAACGAAATCATGAAATTAAAGATGCGGAAGGATACCCTTGTTGCCAAAAATATTTCCTTTGACAAAAAACGGGCTTTCCGTGGAGCTCAAGTAACTGGCGGAGCTATCTTTGAGGCAAAAATTGACCGTTCGCACCCCATCAACTTTGGATATAGTGGGAATACCATCTCGCTTTTTCGCAATACCAATATCTACTTGGAACCTGCAAAGCAGAGCTATGACAACCCCATACAATACACCAATAACCCATTGTTGAGCGGTTATATCTCAGAAGAAAATGCAGAGCTTATAAAATCCAGTGTTCCGTTTAAAGCAAAGCGGATGGGAAAAGGTCGCGTGCTATTGTTTACGGACAATACAAACTTTAGGGCCTTTTGGTACGGAACCAACAAGCTTATGATGAATGCCGTTTTCTTCGGCCCTTTAATGTAAAAAGCTAACCATGGCAAGAACTCCGAGTAATATGTTGGCTTTGAGTACCAAAGCTCCAGATTTCAAGCTTGTTGATACTGTTTCAGATGAAATGATGGCACTGAACAACGTCACAGGAGAAAAAGGTACAGTAGTCATGTTTATCTGCAACCACTGTCCCTTCGTGATTCACGTAAATCCAGAGATAACTAAAGTAGCGAAAGAGTACATAGAAAAAGGTATTGGCTTTGTGGCAATTTCAAGCAATGATGTGGAAAATTATCCGCAAGACGGTCCGCAATTGATGAAGACCAAAGCAAAGGAAGAAGGGTATCCCTTTCCCTATTTGTATGATGAAACCCAAAAAGTTGCAAAGGACTATGATGCGGCTTGCACCCCAGACTTCTATCTGTTTGACGAAAAACAAGAACTCGTGTATCGTGGTCAACTCGATGATTCCCGACCTGGAAACGGTATGCCTTTAACGGGAAAAGACCTAAGGGATGCACTGACCGCGCTTCTAGATGGAAAATCCATCAATACGCTCCAAAAACCCAGTATAGGTTGTAACATCAAGTGGAAATAATCGGATTACCAACCTTCGCGACTCACCAGATTTTGGATATGTGCCAAATGATGACTGCCATGCCAGGCGTAACGTCCAATATTTTCCGCTAAAGTAGATGTAACATTTCCCTCGGGATGAAGAAAAGTCCTAGTCAAATCTTCTTGGGACAGACCGCGAAGCAAATACACCAATTTGGCATGTACCGCCTTTAAATGATTTAGTGAAAGCTGGATAGGCGCTGTTTTGGCATCAAACAACTTGGACCATTCCTTTTCAAAATAGGCTTTTATCAAAGGATTGTCTTCGGTGAGGGCCCATTTAAAACGCGTATAACTATGGTGATGGCTATCAGAAACGTGATGCACCACTTGGCGAACCGTCCATCCGCCTGGACGATAGGGTGTTTCCAATTGTGCGTCGTTGAGAGGCGTTACTAGCTTCTCAAATCGTTCAGGTAAAAATTCCAGAACGGTTATCCAGGTTTCAATATACGCTTCGGTTATGGGTTCGGGAATCTTGTACTTTCCGATTGGATATTTCAATGCTTCGAGGTTATCATCTTTCATATCTCTAGATTTAGCTTCTATTCAAAATTACGGGGATTGTCAAAAGTTTGGGGTGGTTTACGGGTAAACTTTAATACTTATTTAACCACCTTAGCCAAACAACATTTGTTTTATCTACTAATTTTGTAGGATAAATCATTTTTAAACAAAAAACACCCATATGTCTGCACTTCGATTGGGCGATGTAGCTCCAGATTTTACTGCTGAAACCTCACAAGGAACTTTGAACTTATACGACTATCTCGGCGATGGTTGGGGAATTTTATTTTCGCATCCTGCGGATTTTACTCCTGTTTGCACTACTGAATTAGGAACCGCTTCAAAATTCAAAGATGAATTTGCAAACCGCAATGTGAAAATGATTGCCTTAAGTGTTGATGGCGTAGCTTCACATTCTGAATGGATTAAGGATATCAACGAAACGCAAGACACGGTAGTCAATTTTCCCATCATAGCAGATGAGGACCGAAAAGTTTCTGATTTGTATGACATGATTCACCCAAATGCAAACGATACGCTTACAGTACGGTCTGTTTTCATCATTGGCCCAGACCGAAAAATCAAATTGATTTTGACCTACCCTGCCTCAACCGGAAGAAACTTTTATGAATTGCTTCGGGTAATCGATTCCCTGCAGCTTACGGCGCACCACAAAGTAGCTACACCGGCCAACTGGAAGAATGGTGAAAAAGTAGTAGTGAGTCCTGCGATACCGACAGCTGAGGCCCAAACAATATTTGAGAAGGGCGTTGAAGAGGTAAAACCGTATTTGCGGTTGACGCCAGACCCAACGGCATAAACTTCTCCTTCACCCATGAAATTCCAGCCTTGCTTGGGTTTCATGGGTTTTTCTTTTTAAAAAAGAACAAATCAATTCTTTTCTTTTTTAACCAAAACGAACGCAACCTTCCTTGGACATACGCCTCTTCGTTGTAAGAGAATACCTAAACCGCAATCCTTATAAACAAACATTGTATGTCCATTCAGATTCATTTTCCAGACCAGTAGCTCGCTCTTTTTTTCCAATAAAAAAAGCAGCTCCGCCCATTCCTCGACCTAATTTAATCCCGGAAACATTTCCAGTGGTTAAAAGATTAACAAACAATAAGTAGGGTTTTCCCTCGTTCATCTGTTATAAAAACAACAGCACCCCCTTTGAATACATAAACTGAATACCATGCAAACTTTTTTTACCGTTTTGCTTATTCTTTTGCTACTGAACGCTTGTCTTCTATTGATAAGTGTGAATCGCGGCAAATAAAAAAGCCCCCTTTTGGGAGCTTTTTCTGTATTTGTTCTTTTGACGTGATTACTTCACGTTCATCAATTCCACATCAAAAATCAATGTTGCGTTTGGCGGAATAACACCTCCTGCTCCGGCACTGCCGTACGCCAAGTGCGAGGGAATTACAAAACGTGCTTTGTCCCCAACTTTAAGCAATCCAATACCTTCATCCCATCCAGGGATTACCTGTCCAATACCCAAAGTAAAATCGATAGGGTGGTTGCGTTGATAGGATGAGTCAAAAACTTGACCACTCGTCAAACTACCTTCATAATGCACGGATACGGTTTTCCCTTTTTCAGCAGCAAGTCCATCTCCCTTTTGAATAATTTGATAGCGCAATCCACTGTCTGTTTTTTGAAAACCGGCGGCAAGCTTTTCAAGTTCTGCCTCAGCAGCAGCTTTTGCTTCCTCCAATCTTCTTTGGCGAGAGCCTTCAAACTCGCGAAACGCTTCAATCGCATTCCATTTTTCGGCCGCATCACCAACCCTTACAATTTCCAAGGTTTCAATGGCATCCCCTTGTGCAATGGCGTCCACAACCTCTTGGCCTGCTTCCACATGTCCAAAAACGGTATGCTTTCCATCCAACCAAGGTGTAGCAACATGAGTTATAAAAAACTGGCTGCCATTGGTTCCTGGTCCTGCATTGGCCATGGAAAGTACCCCAGGGCCGTCATGTGTTAGAGTTTTATCGAATTCATCATCGAATTTATATCCCGGGTCGCCGGTTCCAGTTCCCTGTGGGCACCCACCCTGAATCATAAAATCTTGAATTACACGATGGAACTTCAATCCATCATAATACGGTTTTCCCTGTGGTCGTGCACCGTTTTCCATGTTTCCTTCAGCCAAGGCCACAAAGTTCCCAACGGTTCCAGGAGTTTTATCATGGGTAAGCTTCACCAAAATTTCACCACGATTGGTATTGAATTTGGCATAAATACCGTCTTGCATACGTTTAATTTTGTTTAAAATCTTTGTTTTAAAAGGCCACAAAGATACGGCTTACACAGGGAAATAAACTATGTATTTGTATGCAAATGAAAGAGATGGGCGGAATTTATCCCTTGATTTTTGTGTAAGGAACAACACCGTATTTGTCCATCAGGTATACCAAACTCGCCATACTGGCCGCACCCAATTCCAATTCCCTTTTGTTGACGTGTTCAAAGGTGTCATTTTCGGCGTGGTGATGGTCAAAATACCGTTGTGAGTCCGGTACCAAACCGGCTAACACCATGTCATCTGATTTTAAGGGACGAATATCAGCACCGCTAAATCCTTTTACGAAGAGATGAATCAGATACGGTTCGAAAAGCTTTTCCCAGCTTTGCACTTGTTTTAGATTTTCATCGGAACAGTTGAAAGAAAAGCCACGCGGTGTGAATCCACCTGCATCACTTTCTAAGGCAAAAATATGTTTTTCGCCCTTTCTTTGCGCTACTTCAGCATACTTTCTGCCCCCGCGCAAACCATTTTCCTCGTTCATGAACAACACCACCCGAATGGTTCTTTTGGGCCGGTACCCAGACTTTTTCAGCAACCGCAATACCTCCATACTCTGAACACAACCTGCGCCATCATCATGGGAACCATCTCCTAAGTCCCAAGAGACCAAGTGCCCCCCAACAAACATGCTATCGTTAGGAAATTCGGAGCCATTAGATTCTCCAACCACATTATAGGATTGTACGTCAGCAAATTGCTTACAGTTTTGTTTAAAGTAAAACTTGATTTCAGGATTCAAGGATAAGGTCGTGCTCAGCAATTCGGCACCTTTGGTGCTAATTGCCGCAGCTGGAATACGTTCTGAAACTGAGGTATCCCCGTAGGCCATAGAGCCTGTATGGGGAAAATCATCCAACCTGAGGTTCATAGATCGCACTATCACACCTAGGGCACCGTACTTCCCGGCCTCCGCTGCGCCTGAATATCTTTGGTCTACACAGCCTGAATACGCGTCAAATGTGCTTATCAAAGTAGGGTCCATTGGGCGATTGTAGAATACTATTTTGCCCTCTATTTGTTCTCGACCGAGGGTTTTGAGGTCCTCAATGCCCTTTACTTCTATTACTGCAGCCTTAATTCCAATATCCGGTGTAGCAATAGAACCGCCTAAAGCACATATGGGCACGTTGGTCGTTAGTCCCGGTTTGGTTTCAATGTAGGCGAATTCAGGAGTGCCGCGAACCCATTTGGGTACCATAACCGGTTGTAGCCAGGCTCTATCCAAGCCTAAACTATCCAATTGTTCCTTGGTATAATCCACCGCTTGT
>ERZ1740062.1268-NODE-1268-length-10602-cov-23.270788_pt1 | contig 10602 bp, 4 predicted proteins | sample MGYA00581741_ERZ1740062 | MGnify/ENA primary metagenome ERZ1740062 (study PRJEB43018, sample SAMN04849747) | marine metagenome | isolation source: floating plastic debris | place: Pacific Ocean | collected 2008-09-01 | study: EMG produced TPA metagenomics... | reverse complement strand
ATTTATCTTTGTTATACTTTTAAGTCAAACTAATGAAATATTCCAGCATATGATATTGAAATAGCAGTTGGTTCTCAAGCTCATGAAACCTTGGTAGTGATTTTCGTTGAATTAGAGTTTGCATGAAAGAAGCGGTGGCCTCTAAAGAATGCTTGTTGAACTTATATCAATGAATTCTCTTTTTACTAAGGTATCAGTCTTCCGTGTTGTTTTTAAAATCAATGGGAAGTATTGCTGTACCTGCAACAAGAGGAGGACTAACTTTATAAAGACTCAAAGAAATCCAGGTGAGAACTGATTTAGGGCTCTAGTGCATCAAAGTTTACAGAGTGGTGATGGAAAATGAAGCATGCAAAGTGTTATAGTACCTTTTGGGTACCATTTTATACATTTAATCCATTGAGAGCTTTTTTTATGAGCAAGGATCAGACAAACTTTTATTGTGTGATTCATGTACATGTATATTCAGTCTGATAATTTCACCATACTTTCGGCTGACAGTTGAACCATTTCAAGCACAAGACGATTGTTGTTAAGTGTCTCCAGTGTCATAAATGTCAACTTGTCACATAATTTCAAAATATATCACCATGCGTTACAGAAATAGATATCGAGCATACACTTACCCAGCACTACGCTGAATGTGTTCATATGGAGGTCTACAGAGCACTATTGTCTGAAGGTAAATTCCACCAAATCAGTCCTTGTCTTAGCTTTCTGGTAAATTCTTGCTGCTGAGATATGTCATGTCATGGTCATCTTTGGCATTTTGAATTCTGAATGGACCGAACATTGTGGTTTCTAGCCATTGAAGAAATGGTTGTAGAGGTTGACTTTCATCACATTGAAGCATCTTGGGCATTGTGAAACAAATTAAGATGATGTCAATTTTAAAAACCGAGACATATGAATGCGCAATTTGAACAATTATATTTAAAAACCCGTGTGAATTTTTGTACCCTGGTCAATGGGATATTGTAAGGGGCACATTTACATGTACATATATGTACACGTTCCATTATACATTGTTAATTTCAGCTCATTTGATTTGCTTGCCCAGTAAGGGCTCTAACACTTTGGTATTTTAATTGCTTAGACATATTAAATGCTTTACAGAAGACAACTCCACAATGTTTGATAGTTTAGTTGTTATCCATTTACTAAAACACCATAGTATTTCTTTTCAATTGACCAAAGATAATACACAATGACTTTATTTCAATAAAAAAGAATCACTTGATTTATGTCAAACAACCTTGCTTGTCATGCTCTATGTTGTTTTATAGAAGATCAGTATGATCCCATGATCGAGCACACTTATAGTGAGGAAGCCTGCAGCACTGAGACAGTGGTAAGCCGCACATTAATTGCCTATTTATTCTAAAGCGTATCTTCTATCATAAAATGTAGTTTACGCACTCGAACTGTTAGTGGCGCCAGGTCAAAAGCTGGGGCCACTTACAGCTCACAAAACAGTTTGAGCGCTTAAACTAATCGAAATGATACACGTGTACTTGGTGCAGTATAGTGTGTACCGCTGTTGCATAAGCATTCAAACAATGTTGCAAGTCAAGTTTTAACTCCAAACATGCGTCTGCTTAATTAAGCTTAAAACGTACCGTCAACCAAATAGCCCCCACATTATTCTTTCATATCGTTAATTTTTATACTTGCAGTATATGAACTTAGAAACAGGTGGTACACTGTTCGTTTCCCTTGCCAAGTTTCACCTTATTCTGCTCATTGACATTGGGGCTTAGAACTTGTATGGGTTTTGAAAAAAACATTGCGTAAAACAGGAGAGATGTATACATATGTACAGTTTGGTGCATGTTTGACTATTATGATTCCCATGGGCTCTTTAACACACTGGTAGACAGTAGGCACCCAGTGCAGATTTTCGGACAACTTGGCCTCTGAGTATTCAATGTGATCACAGGAATCAGGCAAAACGAACCAACCAGCCATAGATTTTTTTCTCTCACACAGTAAAAGTAAACATCATACACAAAACTTTTTTGTGCTTCACAGGAATATTACCAGCTGTCTACCGGCTATGGCGTTCTTGTGCGGGGAAAAGATGTTGGTGTGGTTATAGTGAAGGCAGGGAAGTTAATCTGTAGTGTTTGTGAATTGCCCTGCACTCACCCAAAGCTGGTGCAAGAAGGAATAGAGCAGAACCATGAATGGGCCATGGATATAGCGGAAAGAGTGGCATCTTGCACAACAGTTTGTTATCACATCATTGCCCCAAATTCCTCCATTCCATCACACCCCATTTTTAATATTATTAGGTAAAAGAACATGTGACCCTTGGAGAAATTTAACAGACTAGATGTGGCGTTACAAAAAAATGGCAGCCTTCCAATAGTATAAGTACAGTACTTATATTTCTTATGTTTATGCTTGTATTATGAACCAAGAATCTTGCCCTGCTGGGCAATTACATGCAAGTTGTTGACCGATTGTGCACAGAAAAGACACAATTAATGTATCTTCTGTAGAGGCACTCAGACTAAGAAACATATTATTTGTAATTTGTGCAAAAGCTGGTGATTATTATAAATTTTTTATTTAGTCATTAATACAGCAACCGCCACAGGTGCACACAAATGCTTATAATATCAAGGTGGTCAACCAATCGAACGTAGTAGTTTGACAGCCCAAGCTCTCCTTAGTTGTTTCTTGATAAATTTAATTTTTGCTGCCATTTTTTGACTAATGTGTACCAGCCGAAATGTTTGACAGATTTTGCAAATCTCCAGCCTCGTCAGCAGCCACCTGATGCAGAGTGTCCTAATTGTCATACCTGCATGTCACAGGAGTTGTTTTGTATACCTGTATATCGGACAACCACAGTGGACACATTGAAATGTAAGTCATTATCCACTCGATCAATACTGGTGAACCATTCCAATTGTTTGATGAACAGATTGAGTAGTTTACATTTTATGCGCAGATGTGGTACAAATACAGTTGTACCAATAGCGTTATGTTATTATTTCTGTCGGAAGACTGAATGTGGCTATGATTTGCTAATCAGTTTACATGCGATTTTAAGTAACCTTTAAACTTCACAGTTCAAATTTACAGTGCATTGAATCAACCTCTCAATTTTTTTACAGTTCACTATATAATCAAAGAAGTACCTACCAACTATTTTGCTAATTTTTAAGTGGAACGGAGTTGCATGGTAAAATTAAAAGTCCGTAACCTGCTTATTCATCGTTGATACCAGCCCTAATGATGTTATTTCTGCTACAGCATATTACTATAGGTGCAGCGGATGTCAAACAACTGTGGTGAAAGATGATGTGATGCACATGAAAAACTATGCTGTGGAAAACGAGGTGTTGAGAGAATACTTGAGGCATTTCTGCACAGATGGGTATGCTTAGTCTTTTTTTTGTGTGGAGCAACATCAAAGTCAATAAATTCTCGCTGTTTTACACAGATACACTGAAACCTATATAGTGTGCTAGAAGCTAAATACAGGAACAGAAGAGCAGGAGGTTCTTCATAAGCTCTGTTTAGCATATTCTACAGTCTCAAACACTCATGATATTGTTTATCCACTCCACACTATTTTTTGCTACCACGAACAAGTTTCATAATTTAAATGTCAAACCATTTATTCTTTATTCATATCAGTCGCTGCAAGATGCCACTCATGTATAGAATTTTACTTAATCATGCATTAATTTATGACAGGTCTATACAGCATTAATCTTGTAACTTTTGCTATGGTTATATCAAGATTTTGCTCGTAAAATTTTGTTCTACAAATTTTATGTCATTACTTTTAGTTCCACCCTCTACTCTTTCACACAAAAGTATGTGTGGAGACTGCTAGATTTTGATGCTGACCCCATCCCCAACTACATGAAGATCAGAAACAGTTGGCTAGCATTTCTTGAGCTCTTGCCAATCGAATATGAGTCTACATTTATGTGCAATTTGTGTGGCACGCAGCCAGACATTGTTATTGGTAAGTCAATTAGTATTGTGGTTCATAGTTACCAACTTCCTAATACATGTATCAACAATATTTTTAGGTGCTTGCTCAACGTCAACATTTCAGTTTGTGTTTTCCTAGTACTGTGAGACACGAGGAGTAGAAAACATGAGTGGGCATTTTTGTCTATCAAGTTGAATAATATCAATGTCATGTGCTTTTGTTCATGAAATAATTGTTGTTTTTTGTTGCTAAAATTAAGTCCAACTAATATAAACCTTATGTGTAATTAGTCGAGTTGAATACTCTGCCATTTTAAGTCAGCTTGTGAATCGCCCCAAGATTCAGTTGTTTCTCATCCAAAAATATGCCTTTACGAATTTGAACGCAAATTAATAATCAACGCTGGCGTACCAATTATTGAACTGCTTCAGTGTAAGCATCACTATCATTGGGCTATCATTTAATCATTGCAAAATATTTCTTCCTATTGGAAAAAAATGCAACCACCGACAATTTACACATCGGATTGCTTGTCATTTTGTCCGACATATCATTTCAAACTTCATTGTCATCAATAACCTCTTTCTTGATGTCTTGTAGGTGATGGAATAACATTAGCCCATCAACGGAAATATATACCGGAGACGGTGGATAATGAGGCAGATATGACAAGAAAGAATGGGTTGAGGTGTGTATTCTCTGCTGAAAATATGTACTTCTTACATTCCAAATAACTTATAGGTCTTCACTATTATGAAGAGAAATCACAGTTTTAAGTGTGATACTATGGAAGCTGTTTGCTGTCAAAAATCATTCATTTGAAAGGATATTTCTTAAGTAAGAATTTAAAAAATTTCTCAGTTTTATTTTTATGGAAAATTTTAATCTATTTTTTTTTATTTATTTGTTTTAGTCACCCACAGCTGGTTCTCATCAGCAACAAAGAGACTCGGACATTACTACATCGCTGGTGCAGTGAACCACTCCTATCAATAAATGAGCTCAAACTTCTGGCTGAGATTAACTGTCCATACCTGCTGCCATGCATATCAGATCTACAGTGTCCCCAACAGTACAGATGGTTTGTGAAGGATTTATCCTGTGCATCCCCTATATCTGCTCTAATACCCTGTGATGCAGTTGATGCAATACAGTCAGTGATTGATGCTGTAGTTGCTGACCAGGAACTTGATCCTTTACTCATTGGGTCGGTAAGCGACAAAGCTCCTTTTGTGTATAGACTGATATCCGAAGGTGCCATCACTCAGGACTGGGTGATAAAAACCATGCGGGCTTGTGTTGCTTTATTGAAGCCGTTGCAGGAAGCAGTACCTCATGACTTCCCTGATGTGTCTGAGGCTCTGCCGTATGCTTACCTGCCAAACTTACTGCAAGTTCGTACTAGAGGACTGTACACAGCTGACAAGCAGAAAGGAGAGAAGGTCTGTAACAAGTACCACAACCACCATAAAGCTCTCCTTCCAGGAATATTCACTATTCACTGTCAGCATGGTAAGTTTTACTTCAGCTCATGATATTTAGCAATATATGTGAGGTAGTGTGGTGGTTGCACAATGTAACTGGTCTCCACTTGTTGATAATTTTTATGTGAGCAGACAGCACCATAACCATAGTATTGTGTTATGTTGAAAGCTCTTTCAAAGCTTAGCTGCTCTACTGCACAGCCTGTGGCGCTCCATCGGTGTGAAGATAAGCAGTATTTTTATAGATGGTTAACGGAGGCACTTCGGTTTGTTCATATATTAATATGCACAGTTTGCCATTCAATCCCCATCGATTCGATGGAAAAGATAACCCTTAGCAATGGTAAGCTTTATCAACTGTCTGGCAGTTTCTGATCAGGCTGTTAGGGGCTTTTTCAATTTGGTTCAAACGTTTTGGAGCTGCTTTTTGCCAGGCCTACCACATTGGGTAGCTCACAAAATCATTAGATGATGGAAAACAGCTGAATTGCCCCTGCTTCATTTTAACACATTAAAATCTCTTATTTAGGTATATGTCTCGGATTCTCACTCATGACATCCCATGAATCACCTAACGTACCTTTTACGATTTTTCGAACTCGGTTCGAACGTGGTAAGACACATGTCTGTTGTTTGAGAAACGTTCAGTTCAGTTTTGTGTTATGTTATGTTATTTTTCCATTTACCTACAACATAAACATGCAGTTAAGCGCTCTTGTTCAGGAGATTGTTTTATGCTAACGGTTTAGGGGATTTTCTGGTCAGGTCAGCAGGTGCTCATCAACGATGAAACAGACAATGATCAACTGAGATATCGGTACATGGTGATTTGAACTCACAAAAGCCGGCGATTTCTTTCTAACCCAGTTAAGCTTGTTACGTTGTTGGTTAATATCATTCTCACCAAAGTTTCAGGCTTAACCGGGACATTTGTTCTACCACTGCAACGGCACACTACCATCCTCATGCATTTTGCATTCTTCTTCAACCTATTGTTGAAAAGTTAAAAAAAAACGATCAATAGCAGCATAAGTGCTTGTCCTGCTGGGCGGCTTAAAACATTAATTTGGTCCAGTATCTTACATTTCTTGCATCTGAAGATTGAAATTTGTGTTTAGAATATTTAATTTATAATTGTAGCACCTCACACAATAATCTATGATAACTGCTGTGGTTTGGCCACATACTGCTTGAAGAGAGATCCTGGATACTTCAAAGAAACACGGTTTCTTGTGGACAGATTTCATTATAAAAACCACACAGGTATGTGATTGATCAATTCATTATGCCTGAGCCTACCTGCATCTAAAATTTAGGTAAATATTTTGCAACAAGAACCTCATTTTTGCTAACTTGATTGCAAACCATATTTGTGAGTGTATTGCACTACCATCCTATGTAAAGTAGGTTTACTAATGATAGTGGCTTCATTGGGTAGGTCAGATTGCTAACATAAATTTGATGCTACACTATTAGCATACACATTTTTTGTTCTTTATTTAGAGTTATCAGCTTGAAATAACACTCTATATAAGAAAATCACCAGCTTTTGTTTGTGTGCCTGCTCCGACCAATAGTTGAGATAAAGTTGTGATCAAAACATATCAGGCCTGCAAAACTTTAGGGTTGCATCTGTGTCAGCTCCCTTGTATCCCTCTTTCGGACCCCATAAAATAATAATCCTCCCTGTCATCGCATCTATCTTATGGTAGCGTTGTGCAATGGGTAAATCCATAAATTGATATTGCAGCCTTTCTCAATTTGAATATGTTGTCCTGATGAAACAAGAAAAAATTCAAAAACTACCTGCCACACCATGATGGAACCCTCCTGCCTCATGGCCTAACAAAGCTTCCTCTGACACGGATCTAATTTTCCAGTTTCTCTTGCTTCAAGCGAGCCATATGTTACCTTTACAGTAAAATATGGGTGGACATTGTCACAGTCTTCTATCTCTCACTGATCCCTCAAGTAGATTAACCCCAGGGCCACATGTGTGGAAAGCTGGTAACTGATTTTAGCTCTCTGCAGTGCCTTACATGCTTATTGATTTTCAAATATATAATATATATTTATTTATATATTTGTTTCAGCATGCAGTTCTGGGTTCAACATTAATACATATGATATATACGCCAAGGTCAACACTCAAGTTGCTGAACAAAGTAACAGCACTCTGGCGCGACTCAGAACAATGTTGTCCTATCTGAACCACAAGAACTTCATGGCTCATCTCAAGCTGTTTTTGTGGTTTAGAAATAGTCTGAGTCGGGCTAAGCAAGGCATGCCTGTTGAGCATCATCAGCTCTTCAAAACCCTCTCGAAGATGAGATGAGCAGCGTCTACCAGTTTAAGTTCATTGTAACTCATTGATCAGTTATTGGTAAAGATTTACTGGTTTATTTTCCGAGTGCATTGCTGTCAGTGGCAGAGACAGATCAAACTATGATGCTGAATGAATTAAGCTAGGGTTACAATTCGCTTGACCTAGCTGCTATACCCATCAATATATTATTCTCATTGCTTTTATATTGATAAACAATGTTATACATACTTGATAATATAAAAACTTATGCATGTAAAGAGTTGTCCCCTTTCACAGTGAGGGCTGATAACTCGGCATACATTAACTTCACTACCTTCTTATATTCATGTATCAAAATATAAATGCTATATGCTATGGATTGACCAAGGAATATCTGAGACTGATGAACCAGCAGAATTATTACAAATATTTTTCATCAAAGTCAAATTTGTCTCTTCTAATTTGACTGGATAGACTCAACTAGATAGCAATTCCAGCCAAGATGCTAATGAGACATAGCAAATCACAAAATAGTCATTGGTTATAGGTATACATATTTAAATTTTGATGATGTAATAATGAGGAATCAATAAGCAAGGTGAAATGCCGTTCGATATGAAAACCCTTACTCTCTCATTTTCATACCCTATTTTTAAATTATTGACACAAACACAATTGCAATTTCACATTATTCATTCAATCCAATACTGGCTGACATTGTGTGGTTTTACAGGCTAATAAGTCTATATGTAGTAATGATATCTTCACATGCAGAATACCGTTCTCCAAAATTTCTCCATTAATTGGCATGTTATTAAGTTGTTCGCATATACATGGTTACATAACATACAATGTACTTGTATACAGACCCTGGCTGCGATGTTAAAAAGTGTTAAGTTTTCCTAAACCCTCCACCTTCTTGACTTTAAGGATCATACATGTATATCTAACAATAATACATGGACTTACATGCGTTGGTACGTTTTATTATGGCATGATGTAATAGTATAGTAATTGATGCACATGTATGAGCAATGATATATTGACATAACGATTGAGCATAGCTTGGGGAAGCCAAACCAGGGGCGTGACGTAGCTTTTTGCCAGCTGCAGAACACAAGTAAAGTTCTGTTCCGGGGATAGAGAGATTTTCTGGGGGGCAATGTTTCCACTAATGAAATGCCTAACAATACTGCCTAACAAATGATCTAACAATACGTTTTGTTTCGTGCTTTTACGACTAGAAATACTGTCTAACAGGCAGAATTTCATGTTCCAGGGTTCAGAATTGATGTTCTACGGTTTAAATTTTGTCAGAGTCAACCATAAAATGTTCAGGGGTTTACGATATGCCATATGGCCAAATAGTGATGTAAATCGGCCTGTCGCTAGTTATTCACTGCGATTAGGTTACAAAATTGGCTAATTATACACCTCGAAAAGAAGATGAGATAGCTCCCAAGGTAGCGAAGGATTTTGTTGGCATGGATAGAAATTTCCTCTTGTGATTATGTTATCTGCTAGACTACCCCTGCCCCAGACGGCCGACACTACTGTTCTCAACAATGTTATAGTTGTAGAAGTAAGTCCTATCGGATTAAGCAGCGGAGCAATATGTAAGTATGCCCAGTACTCATTTAGTTTTAAGTGTCTCATATCACAACTTGTGTAGCTTTAAAAAGGGGCACACCCGATTTTATAGAAGAATACCTGCTACATGTGGAATGGGTTATCGTATAAATTTTATTAATGTACTGAATATAAAAGTCCTGTGAGTAAAATTTTAAATGATATTTAATGAAAAAACTGTCAACTAAAAAAATTTTAAAAATTTACTCAAAATATTGTAAATGAACAAGGCCTGATGATGACAGTGCAATGGTCACAATATTTTTGTTTATGTACACTACTACTGTATCCAAGAGTGGTAACTTAGTATATAGATATTTCTGTCATCCCAAATTCTTTATTGCTCTGTATCTCTCTCACAGAAAGAATCTTGGACAATTAAACAAAATGTTATGTATAACCAACCTTCCATTAAATAAATCAATTATTATTTCAAGCATGACATGATTTAGCAAAAACCCAATAGGCTACTGGATTTAAATATGAAAATTTAATAGCTCATGCATTCTATGGTACATTACACTGCAGTAAAGTAAAAACGGTAATGATGTTTTTACAGTGCAAATAAAATATACGAAAAACTTCCTATCTTATTACTATTTGCTGTTGAAACTGACTTGATTTGCATTTTGGAACGGTCTAAGATCACTATTTTGTGTTGCACTTGCAAGAAATGTGTTGATCCCAAAAGTTTTATGAAGCAAGCAATTTTATTATTATTATAATTATTCATTATTTTAATTATTTCAGTAGCACAAAATCACATGTTGGTTAAAAAAAAACTTAAGACGGATAATGAATGGTAAAAAATGGTATTGATAACGTTACAAATGTGCCGGATGACCAAATTATCATACCTTCATATTGATATATTACATAGATTGATATACATGACAAGGCCCTGTCAAGGCCGAAGTGCCAAACAGCATTACTGTCCAGAAGTTTATTTACCAAATATATCTATTTTCATTTTACTTTACGCCTGACATCGTCACTTGTTACATATCTCTTTCTGTTGAAAACTATGCATATGTTCCTGACAAAAAATACTATGATGCAGTTTTCGTCGGTACATACGATGCCCTTTTAGTTTTTACAACTATTTATGAATTAACACGATCCGATATGTGAAGCCATATAAATGGGTTTACCTGATGTGTGAAAATTTGGTGAAAAATATATATATATATATATATATATATATATATATATATATATATATATAT
>ERZ1740062.1267-NODE-1267-length-10621-cov-4.967821_pt1 | contig 10621 bp, 12 predicted proteins | sample MGYA00581741_ERZ1740062 | MGnify/ENA primary metagenome ERZ1740062 (study PRJEB43018, sample SAMN04849747) | marine metagenome | isolation source: floating plastic debris | place: Pacific Ocean | collected 2008-09-01 | study: EMG produced TPA metagenomics... | reverse complement strand
TTTTTTTTTTCTTTGCTTCTCTTGTTTTATCCTTCCCTTTTTGTTTTTGGTGAAGAGAATCAGTTTGTCTTCCTCCAAGAATTCATCCGCTAGCTTTTCAGCTATGCCCAAATACCCTCCTGGATTATCCCTAAGGTCTAGTACTAGTTTACCAGCGCCTCGTAATTTCAATTTTCGAATAGCGTCTTTGAATTCTTTGAAGGTAGATTCCGCAAAACGATTGATTTTGATATAGCCCATATCACGAGTCAACATGTAGTACGCTTCCACACTCTTGATGGGTACTTTGTCGCGTCGTACGGAAACCCTAAACTTTCTGTTTTCAGCCTTTCGATAGACATTCAACTCAACCTTAGTGCCTGATTTACCTTTCAACTTTGAAACCACCTCATTGTTGGGAATTCGTTTTCCGAAAAGGGTATCCTTGTTCGCTAAGAGGATTCTATCTCCAGGTTTGATTCCTGCAATATGGCTAGGACCGTTTTTGATAGTCCTTATCACGGTTATGGTATCGCGATACATATAAAAACTGATACCAATGCCAACAAAATCACCTTTCATGCTCTCGGAAACTTCCTCCATTTCGCTTTTTGGAATGTATACTGAATGCGGGTCGAGTTTCCCCAAAATATTGTTTACCGTAACATCTACAATGCTGTCGGTATCAATCTCATCTACATACTCATAGTCGATGTAATCGATAAGGCGATTGAGCTTGTCTTTCTTAGAGTTTGTGGAAAAAAGCTTTTCAGGCGTATCGTCAAAATGCAACTTACCTCCTATGAAAATTCCAACCGCTACAGCAAGCGCGAGAAGTGTTGGCCATATGTAATTATATTTCTTATCCATGTTTTTTCTTCGTCATGCCATCTCTTCCAATATGGGCAAATGGTCAATTACAACTCCTGCACGTTCCAAAAACCGAAGCCCAGAATCATCTTTATAAGCAGTTTGATAAACAACACGTTTTATGCCAGACTGGTGAATAAGCTTGCTACATTCGCGACAAGGTGATAAGGTTATGTAAAGTGTTGCCCCTTGGCAAGATTGCGTGGAGGACGCAACTTTCAGAATAGCATTGGCTTCGGCGTGGAGCACATACCATTTGGTGTAACCTTCTTCGTCCTCGCAATAGTTTTCAAATCCTGTGGGAGTGCCGTTATACCCATCGGATATGATCATGCGGTCTTTTACAATGATTGCCCCAACTTGTTTGCGCTTGCAATGGGAAAGCTTACCCCACTCCCGAGCCATTCGTAAATAGGCTCGATCGTATTTCTCCTGTTTTGTTCCGTTCATGCCTTGGGGCTATTGTACGTAATCTAAGATACCTGCTTTGGTGGTATCCTACAACCTTATTCGATGAAATTTAACGTAATCCCTAATTGGGAAACGTATCAATGAGCAGGGGTATTGTGATGCAAATGACCAAAGCGGAAAGTCCAAGTATCACGTAGGATGGTTTTAACTTCAAAACCTTCGTCAACACAAACGATAAGGCCAACAGTGCCAAAATCACCGTTACTTGCGAGACCTCAATGCCCGCAGCGAAACCTAAAAGGGGTACAATTTTGTCTTCTTCCTCGGCCACTATCATTTTAAAATGGTTGGAAAACCCAAAACCGTGTACAAAACCGAAAAAAGCAGTAGCCAATCCATGGAGATAAAGGCTGGTATGCATTGAACCCTTTTTCACATAAATGCCATTGAAAAGCGCAGTCAATAGAATCGTTACTGGAATCAGGAATTCAATCAGTCCCACATCTACAGTAAACACCTCGTAAACGGATAAGGCCAACGAAAGGCAATGTGCTACGGTAAAAATGGTAGCCAGGACCAAAACACTTTTCCATTTTTTAAAAGAAAACGGAATGGCCAGCGCAGCTAAAAAGAGAATATGATCATAAGCGTTGGGGTCCAGGACGTGTTTTAAGCCCAACTCAAGGTAAAACCAAAATTGCTCCATGCGATACTAGGTTAGGTAAAGAAGCTCAAGTTACGGAATCCCCCGCTCGTTTTGAATGGTTTCGTAGGCCTTTTGCACTTCTTTAAACTTTTCCTCCGCTCCCTTTTTAATGGCCTCATTTTCGGTAACCACTCGGTCAGGGTGATACTTTTTGGCCATTTTGCGATAGGCTTTTTTGACCTCATCGTCGGTAGCGGATTTTTCAACTTCCAGAATTTTATAGGCATTGTCTGCAGATTTGACAAACATCGCCATGATACTGTCAAAATCACTTTTGGGAATACGCAAATACCCAGCAATTTCCTGATGTTTACTTGTCTCCGCTTGGCTTACTTGTCCATCCTCCTGAGCAATTCCAATCAAAAAGTGCAGCTACTGCAAGCGAACTTCATATCGTGTGCGCTGCGCCATAAAGGTAGAGATGCGAGCCGCAGAAATCTCTCTTTTCTTAATGACATCATTGAACGTTCGAAAAATTGCATTGGCCCGTTCCTTGCCGTAGGTCGACAAAAAATACTGCCGTACGTAATCCAACTCCCTTTGACTCACCTGGCCGTCTGCTTTAATGATTATGGAGCAAAGGGATAAAAGGTTCAGTTCAAAATCTGCTGGGGAAACTTCCTGACGGCCCAAGTCCCGAAAAATGGTTCTCCCTGAAGAGCCGCTTTCCCGATAGCCATCAACCAAGCTGCCCACGACAAAACCCAATAGTGCACCTGGTAGTCGCAGAAACAGATAACCCAAAAAGGCAGCAAACCATTTAATCATAGAAAAAAGAAAACAAAGATAATCCATTAACGCGCATATTCTTTGGGTCAGGTTTGAGTCTAAAAAAAAGAGACAAAAGCAGTATCTTTGGCATCTAAATAAAGAATGACTATGTATCCCGAAGAATTAGTAAAACCTATGAGAGCTGATTTGGCAACTGCCGGATTCGAAGAATTATATACTGGAACGGCGGTTGAAGATGCCCTAAAGAAAGAAGGTACTACATTGGTTGTGGTAAACTCTGTTTGTGGTTGCGCTGCTGCCAATGCCCGTCCTGGAGCAAAGCTTAGCTTGCAAAACAGCAAAACACCCAATCATTTGGTGACCGTTTTTGCCGGAGTTGATAAAGAAGCTGTGGATGTTGCACGTAACCATATGGTTCCTTTTCCTCCTTCTTCACCCAGCATGGCGCTTTTCAAAGATGGAGCGTTGGTGCACATGATTGAACGCCACCACATTGAAGGAAGACCAGCAGAGTTAATTGCTGAAAATTTGATGGAAGCATACAATGAACACTGCTAGACATCGATAAAAACGAAAAAGAAAAAACCACCCTTTCGGTGGTTTTTTTATTTTTACCCAAACCCATTGTTCAGTTTTTTCGACCGTGACCAAAATACTTGCATACCCCCTCACCATTCTGTTTTTTATTGCTTTCGGATTGACCCTATTGGCGTTTCATCCGCTACAGTGGTTTTTATTCAATGTTTTTGGATATCAGGCCCATAAAAAAAGTGTGGATTGGCTCAATTGGAGTATTTTGAGATGTACTAACCTGTTGGGAACGCGATACACCTTTACAAATAAACATAAGATTCCAACCAACGTTCCTTTGATTATTGTTTCGAATCACCAGAGCATGTACGACATCCCACCTATTATTTGGTATATGCAAAAACATCACCCGAAGTTTGTGAGCAAAATAGAGCTGGGCATAGGCCTTCCCAGTGTTTCGTACAATCTTCGCCATGGGGGTTCAGTACTTATTGATAGAAAAGACCCGAAACAATCCATTGAGCAACTCAAAAAATTGGGCAATTATATTGAAGAGCATAAACGTTCCGCCGTGATATTTCCCGAAGGCACTAGAAGCCGAACAGGAGAACCGAAAAAGTTCTACACTACTGGACTGAAAGTTTTATTGGCAGAAGCCCCGAATGCTTTAATCGTGCCCATAAGTATCAAAAACTCATGGAAACTGTTGAAATATGGAAAATTTCCCATGGGCATAGGGGCGCATTTGAAATTCGAGGTGCATGAGCCAATATCCAATTCTGGGGATGCCGAACAGCTTATTCCTCAATTGGAAAGTATCATTCATAAAGGCGTACAGCAAACATGACCCAATCTTCGGAACAGCTTATAGAAGCCACCAAAACATTTGCAAAAGAAACCCTATCCGATGCAGAAGGTGGACATGATTGGTTTCATACGCAACGCGTGTATCGTTTGGCACATCGTTTGGCCAAAGAAGAAAAAGCGGATGAAATAGTTGTACAGCTGGCAGCATTGCTTCATGATATTGCTGATGCGAAATTCCATAATGGGGACGAAACTATTGGTCCGAAAATCGCTGCTCGCTTTTTAGCGGAAAAGCAGGTCGATGAGTCCATCATCACCCATGTTTGTGATATTATCCGCTACATGTCTTTCAAAAATTCTTTGGATGGCAAGTCTCCATTGGACTCGAACGAGCTTCGCGTGGTCCAAGACGCTGACCGTTTAGATGCGATCGGAGCTATCGGAATTGCCCGGACCTTCAATTATGGTGGATTTAAAAACCGGTCGATGTACGACCCAGATATTCCACCGAAGCTAAATATGAACAAGGCAGAATACAAAAAATCCAATGCGCCTACCATCAATCACTTTTACGAAAAACTACTGTTGTTGAAGGATCAAATGCATACTGCGACCGCAAAAAAAATCGCGGCTAAACGGCATGATTACATGCTTTCTTTTTTGGACCAGTTTTATGCGGAATGGGATAGCAAAGACTAGGACCAACTTACGCCGTTTTTCGTATCTTCAAAGACCGCTAAACCAATTTACATGCAACGGAGAACATTTTTGAAAAATACGGCGAAAGCCACAACTGCTTTTAGTATCGTTCCTAGCTTTGTGCTAGGCAAACAGCACACTGCGCCTAGTGACACTTTATACGTGGCCGCTTTTGGCGTTGGAGGAAGAGGAAGAGGCGTTATCGATGGCCTCGCTGGAACCCAAAAAGTAAAATTCGTTGCGTTTTGTGATGTGGATGAACGCCGCGCAGCAACCACCTACGAGGCGTATCCGGGTGTAAAACAATTCAAGGATTTTAGAAAAGTATACGACCAGCATCTTTCTGATATCGATGCTGTAATGGTAGCGACTCCAGATCATACCCATGCTTCCATCGCGTTACCCTTTATGCGTGCCAAAAAGCATGCTTACGTTGAAAAACCGTTGACCCATAACATTCACGAAGCCCGTTTGATGACAAAAGTCGCCAAGGAAAATGGCATTGTGACCCAAATGGGTAACCAAGGGGCTTCAAGTGATGACAGTCGCATCGCACGAGAATGGGTAGAATCAGGAATTATTGGAAAAGTACATACCGTGGATTGTTGGACCAACCGTCCCGTTTGGCCGCAAGGCGTGCCTGTTCCTGTAAAAAAGGAAAGAGTACCTAAAGGATTGGATTGGGATTTATGGTTGGGTCCAGCCAAAATGCGAGATTATAATGCCGCCTACCTACCTTTTAAATGGAGAGGTTGGTGGGATTTCGGCACTGGTGCTCTAGGCGACATGGGTTGCCATATTATGGAAACCCCTTTTAGCGTTTTAGATTTAGGGTATCCTACCGAAGCAGAGGCCAGTTGTACGACCGTTTGGGTAGGTGACTTTATCGAAGCAGATTACAGTCCTTCTTGTCCTCCTTCCTCTAAAATCCACTTGAAATTCGAGCATCCTGAACATGGAGACATCGCCTTGAATTGGTTCGATGGCGGTATCAAACCCAACCTTCCGGATGAGCTGAAAGATGATGAAACCATAGGAGATACTGGTGGAGGTTCTATCATCTATGGGGATAAAGGAACCCTGATTTGTGATACGTATTCCAGAAATGCGCGTTTGATTCCGTCAGAGGTAATGGAATTGTATAAATCCCCTGCTCCGAAATATCCACGTGTCCCTGGAGCTATGGATGGACACATTGCCAACTTTGTGGATTGCTGTATCAATAGCGGTACGACCTCTTCTGATTTCGCACGTTCTGGTCCTTTGACCGAGACCGTACTTATGGGGAATCTCGCTGTGAAAGCTTATCAATACAAAGTATTACAAGAAGGCAAGCAAATTGGAGATTGGGCGCCTTATGATTATCCCGGAAGACGAAAATTGCTTTGGGATGGTGAAAACATGAAAATCACCAACTACGACAAGGCAAACGAGTGGGTTACCCGTGAGTATCGCCCGGGATGGGAATTGGGATAAACTCTAGTTTAGCTTGGTTCGCAGGTATTGTTTGACCAATTCATTTTCGGTTAAGGCAATGGCCTTTTCCAAAGTACTTTCGTAGGATTTCTTTTGAAGTGTTCTGAGCAAATCAGCTTTGATGGCATAAAACAATCCTGAATCCTCAAAATCTGTTTTTTGGGTGAGTTCGTTGAGTGCTTTCAATGCTTTTTCGGCGCCGTGGACTTTTTCAAAAGGCACGATTCGATTGAGCGCAATCATGGGTGAAAATTGCTGCTTCAACTGGTAGTCGTACAGCTGAAGAATATTTTTCCAATCCGTTTCTTCAAAACGTTTTGCGGTACTGTGATAAAACGAACGTGCCGCTTCCAAATGGTATTGGCTGGGCATCATATCGTTATCTCCAGCACGCTCCAAATGAAACGTTCCAATTTGAATCAATTCTTGGTTGTACTGGTTTCGGTCGTGGTGTTCCAAAGAAACGAGCTTTCCATCTGCATCCATCCGGGCGTCAAAACGTGAGGCATGAAAGCACATTAAGGCAAGTAGGGCTTCCAGATTGGAATGTTTACAGTATTTGTTCTCTCGCAACAGCAAGGCCAAACGCATCGCTTCGTGACAAATGTCTCGCTTGATAAATTGGGTTCCAGTAGTAGCGGAATAGCCCTCAGAAAATAGTAGGTAAATTACTTTCAACACTTGGAACAAACGAGTTTGTAAACCCATTTGCACCGGAATCTGAATCATTTTCACCTTTTCGCGAAAGCTCTTTTTGGCTCGTGTAAACGATTTTGCTACCGCTTCTTCCTTTTTCAAGAGGGCATCTGCAAGTTCCTTATTGCTGAAACCGCCCATCAACTTCAAACTCAAAATAATTTGATGTTCTTGCGACAAGTTTGGATGGCAACATGCAAAAATCATCCGAAGCTGACTGTCTTGTATGTTTTCCAAAGAGATTTCGTTTAGGGTATATTTTTCTTTTTCGGGAAATTGAAAATCGTCCGAAATCAAATCCATTCTACCTTCCTTTCGGAATGTATCGAGAAGTCCGTTGCATGCTACCCGATACAACCAAGCGGTTGGATTATCTGGTATTTCTTGATAACCCCAAAGCTTCATGGCCTTTAAAAAAGTGTCTTGCGTGACATCTTCGATTTGTTCCAAATGCGAAGCACCGAAGCGATTGGTCAATAGTGCAACCAACTTTCCGTATTCTTTTCGAAACAGATGTTCAACGGTATGATTCAACCCTTTTGTAGCCATGGATAAAGCAATAGAGAATTGGGGCATACGAATTTCGCATGACCCTTTTCAATGGTTTAAATATGTTCTTCCATGGTTAAAATTGGACGAACTTCAACAGTGCTCCCATCATAATCAAAAATGGGACAGGATTTGGAAATTTCCGTTGCTTCACCCAAGTCTTTCGCAGAAATGATTAAGTAGCCGCCTACGAGCTCCGCACCCTCAGCATGCGGACCATTGGTTATGACCTCACCTCTATTTTGAACTACCATTCCTTCCTCAGCCAAGGGCTGTCCATCCAACAAATGGCCTTCGCCTTGAAGCTTTTCCATCCATTGACCCCATACTTCCATATGGTTTTGACGTTCTTCTTGGGATAGTTTTTGGTAGGCTTCATCCCCACCTCGAAATAAATACAAAAAATTGCTCATTGGTTTTAAGATTGTGTTCGCGTACGAACGGTTTAACATCGTTTTCATTTACATGACGAAACCGTCGCATCGCATTGGACACTTTCTTTAAAAATATTTAAAAAATAATGAAATCGTAATGGCTTCTATTACAAAACCATGCTGTGTAAAGACCCTGAAATAAATTCAGGGTGGCGAAACAAATGTCATGCTGAACTTGATTCAGCATCTTAGGTTTCCATTCAACCGTTGGTAAGGACTTCGACTGTGCTTGCGCTAAAGCTTTAGCGACACGTGTGCGCTCAGCCTGACGAATGAAGCTCATGGGAGAGAAACCCTAAAAAGGAATCAGTGCTACAAATTAGAAAAGTCGGGTTTGGCCATCCTTGTAAATGGCATGCAACTCCTTATTCAAAGACGGAAACTGTTTCCCTTTAAAGTATTTATGTTTCGCCAATCGTGCCATATCGTGAATTTGCTGTGCAACCTGACCTTGCCCACGGTTACGAACCCCAAATTCGCTATTGTTGATGCTTCCCCCATGACACTGCTGAATTAAATGCAATACTTTTTCGGCCTTGCTCGGAAGAGCTTTTTCAATCCAATCTTTAAAAATTTGGCCAATAGCACCATTCAACCGAACTACAGTAAACCCAAAGGAAACGGCACCGTGGGCTGATGTGGCTTTCGCCAAATTCAGAAGCTCATGGCTGTTAATACCTGGAATAATTGGGGCGAGCATGGCATTCACCGGAATCTGATGTTTCGAAAGCGTCTCAATGGTTTTTAATCGTTTGGATATCGAAGCGGTTCGAGGTTCCAGAATCCGACGTGTTTTCTCGGATAAACTCGTTACCGAAACATTGACGCCGACCAAGTTGTTCGCTTGAAGCTCCTTAAGGATATCCAAATCGCGCAAGATGGTGGCATTTTTGGTAATGATCCCAACGGGGTGGCGGTACTTCAAAAAAATCTCCAAACATTTCCGGGTAATTTCGAACTTTTGTTCGGCGGGCTGGTAGCAATCGGTATTTCCAGAGAGGACAATGGTGGCAGCCTGCCATGTCTTTTTTTTCAGCAGCTATTCGAGTAGTTCCGGGGCATTTTTTTTAACCAATATTTTTCGCTCAAAATCGAGTCCAGCACTGTAGCCCCAAAACTCATGGGAATTTCGCGCGTAGCAATAAATGCAACCGTGCTCGCAGCCTTGATAAGGATTCATGGAATATTCCATGCCCACATCTGGGCTATCCACACGATTGACTATGGTTTTCGGAAAAACCGGTATATACTGGGTTTTGGTATTTTCGGGGGTTTCGCCCTCTTGTCGACAGTATTCTAAAAAATCATCCCGAACCTCGTAGACGTTCTTTAAAAACCGATTGGGGGGATTCTTTTGAGCACCGCGACCTTTTTTAAGGTCTTTGGAATGCATAATATTGGAAATAATCCAAATTTAAGGATTATTTCCAAAAACTACTTGCGCTCTATGCTCATAAATTTGAAATCGTTGTACTCCAAATTGATGTTGTCGTCATCTATAATTATCATGTTGAAGACCGAAAGACCTGAGTTGGTGTTGCCACTGTCATACATCGCACCATAAAAAGCATCTCCAAAAATGGTTTCAGCTACCTCCGTTGTTAAAAGGGCACTTACAGCGAGTTCATTGGAAGAAACACTACTGTCACCACTAAACTCATTACGGGAAGTGCTACCGGTAAAGACTCCATTTCTGAGGAATTGAATGGATATCTCCTCGCCTGCTTCGGGTTCTAAAACAGGCCCAAGAGGGCTGTCAGAGTTGCTTATGGCAGTTATGCGCCATTCTCCCGCTAGGGTGTTCGTGTCGGTTTGGTTGTCATCATCATTGCAAGACACAAGAAGAACCAATACCAAACCTAAAATTGGGGTAAGAAATTTTCTCTTCATTTTGTTGTTGTTTTTTATGAAGACGGATGGGATTGCAGAACGTTGCGTCGTAAAAAGTTAAAGTCCTTATCATTGAGAAGAATGGGTATATCTAAAAATTGAAATGGACACTGAACCCCCGCCTGCGGTCGGGCAGGAAATTCAGGGTGACAGAAAGTAGTCATGCTGAACTTGATTCAGAATCTTGGTCTCGTTGAAGAGAGACCCTGAAACCCCGCCTGCGGTCGGGCAGGAAGTTCAGGGTGACGAAACAAACGTAATGCTGAAATTCGGGTAGTAAGTTCAAGGTGAAAAAAAAGACCGAGGAATTTCCCCGGTCTATGTTTTTTATCAATTTTAAGGGTATGTTAATCGGTAAAACCAAAGTGTTTGGCCACTTGGTGGTAGTCTGACACATCTACACCTGCTGCTTTTAAATCGTCATAAACGCCTTTTGACCCGGCCCTTGACGCTTGGTCTTCGTTGACGCGTATGGCAAAGTATCTTAGCGCCAATAGTTCACCTTCTGGAATAACTAGCTGTGTAGTCAAATCTATACTTGAAAAAAACCTGAAAGTGAATTCGTCAAAATTGTCATTAATTGTACGTTGAACATACCGATCATTGTTATTATTAATCGAAAGAAATCCTGGAACTTCATACCAATTACCCCCTCCGCCATCTGCATCTAAAACATACGTAATATAAACAAAATCGGATACAGGCAAAGCCTCGTCGTTAATATCAATAATTAAGAAGTTATCACTAAACCCATCCAATAAAATATCAAACCGCTGCACATTGGCATTGCCATCGGCGCCGTCATCGCCTTGGCAATCCAAAGCATTAAAATTACCGTCTT
>ERZ1740062.1266-NODE-1266-length-10624-cov-12.873782_pt1 | contig 10624 bp, 9 predicted proteins | sample MGYA00581741_ERZ1740062 | MGnify/ENA primary metagenome ERZ1740062 (study PRJEB43018, sample SAMN04849747) | marine metagenome | isolation source: floating plastic debris | place: Pacific Ocean | collected 2008-09-01 | study: EMG produced TPA metagenomics... | reverse complement strand
ATCACCTCATCTTCTTCGCGTGGACTGAAATAGCCATGATGCGTGCCCGCAACGGTAAGGTTCGGGCAATCCGCCATTGTTTTCTCGGCCGCCGCTTCCGCGACGCCTTCCCGGCCGCCCAGGAAAAAGAGCGGGATGTTGCGGAATGCCAGGCAACGGCAAAGCGGGCCAAACAGGTCGGTCCCGTTGAGATTGTCGCCTAGGGTCTGGCGATCCATCTTTGCCGCCAGCGCGATGCCCGATCCGTCGGGCAGCAACGCGTCGACATGTTCCAGCGTGTCGCGATACTGCCAGTCCTGGCGCGCAACATTGGCGCAATGCGCGTTCAGGAAAGCAATCTGGGTCGGTGTCCGTGACTGGGCGCGGTCAGCGATCCAGTACACCGTTTCAGCCATCCCGGCTTTGACCACGTCATAGCCGAGTACGGTTTCTGTTTTCAAAGTCCGCTCCGGACCAATTCGTGGCCGACGGAACGGAGCGGGATGGACAGTCATGATTGGGCGGGATGAAAGCGTTTGCATCGCGGCGCTCCTGCGTTGGAAATTACACAGGGTCAGTGGCAGGAAGCATTCCGAGCGATCCTGATCTTAATTTTCTTCAATAAATACAGAACTCTGGGCTGTTGCAGGCGGGCTTATACGATCACTCGCGCGTGCATTTCGCATCAGGTTTTCCTCGCAAATTGCAAGGCGCTTTGCATTTTGCAAACTGCGAATTTCGGCATGCCAAACAATATTGTTCAATAAATACAGCGCATTAAGCGAACCTGCCGTCACGGCGCCAAAACGCAGCGATTCTTGAACCTCTTCTTTCAAATCTTTCGAGGAGAGGTCGCATGGCCCTACCCCTATCAAAGACACTGCGCGCTAAAGCCAAGGCGATGGTTGAGCACAAGCTCAGCCGGAATGTTGGCTGGCTTACCGGCGCGGAATTCATCAGCCGGTTTGGCCGCATCATCGCCGCCATCATTCTTGCGCGCCAGCTGGATGCAGTCGCATTCGGGATCGCTGCGATTGCTCTGACCATCTTTGAGATCACCCGGGTCTTCACAGAAAACGGGATTGGCGCCGCGGTCGTCCGCGCCCGCGAGGAAGACTATGATCGTACGGCCAATACTGCGCGGCGCCTGATGTGGGGCGTCTGCCTCACCCTGGCTGTTATACAGATCGTCGCTGGCCTCATCGTTGAATGGATCCTGCCCGGACGCCAGGCCGGGGTGATGGTTGCAATGCTTGGTTTGGTCTTTCTGATCATGCCGTTCGGCGTCATGCACGCCTATGCCCTGCTCCGCGCCGAGCGGATGAAAGAGCTGGCTGCGATCAACACAGCGCAAGTCGCCAGCGATCACGTTTTGACAGCGGTCCTGGCTCTTCTCGGCTTCGGCGCGTGGGCTATTGTCCTGCCCAAATTGCTGACTGCGCCGATCTGGCTGGTCGGAATGCTGCGTACGAAAGCCTGGACGCCGAACCTGTCGGCTGGCTTCGCGCCGATTGCCGGGATCCTCAAATTCTCCTGGCCCGTGCTGGGTTCAGAATTGATGTGCGCCTGCCGTGATCAGCTCGACAAATTCATTGTCTCCTTGATGTTCGGGATTGAAGCCCTTGGCCTCTATTACTTCGCGTTCAATGCCGGCCTCGGCGTCTCCACAGCCTTGAATCGCGCCTTCTCAAATGCCGTCTATCCGCATCTCTGCGCAGCCCGGGATCAGCTCGGCGCGTACCGCAAAGCGCTGCGCAATCTCGGCATTCCATTCATCATTGTCTACGGCGCTCAAGCCGCTCTGGCGCTCGTCTATGTGCCCATCGTCTTTGGCCAGACCTGGGTCTCGGCTGCCCCACTCGTCGCCATTCTCTGCCTTGGCGGTCCTGCAAGGCTGCTCGTCGATGCCGCGCGCATGAAAGCCCGCGCAGAAGGCGCGTCCGGACGGGACTTCCGCATTTCGATCGGGCTGACGGTCAGCGTTCTTCTTCCTTTCGCGCTGTGTGCGCAACAGGGCCTGGCGGTCGCCGCCATCATATCCGTGACCTGCGCAACCGTGTTCGCGATCGCCGTTACGCAGCAGAGCGTTCGCGCGTCGACGCCTAATCAGATCCACACCATGGGAGCAACATCATGACCCCGAAACCAACCGTCTCAATCATCATGCCGGCCTATAATGCCAGCGCGACCCTGACAGCGAGCGTACGCAGCGCGCAAGCACAATCCCTGCAGGACTGGGAGCTGATCATTGTCGATGATGGATCAACTGATGACACTGCTAAGGTCGCGCTCTGGTTGGCGCGTTCGGACCCGCGCATCTGTGTCCTGCAACGCTCGAACCAGGGCCCGTCGGCCGCGCGAAACTGTGCCGCGAGCGTTGCCCGCGGAGACATACTTGCCTTTCTGGATGCTGATGACTTTTGGGCACCTCAACGCCTGTCGACCATGGTCAAGGCGTTTCGCGTCCTGCCAAAGGCTGGCGTCCTGTTCAGCCGCACCCGATTTGTCGACGCCGACACATTGAAGCCCGGCACCCTGACCCCGCATCGGTCACGTCTTGGTCCGGCTGATCTGATGTCTGAGAATGCGCTGTGCAGCACCTCCAATATCGTCTGTCGCAATGATACGTTTCAAGCGACAGGCGGGTTCACGACAGGCTTGAACTATGCCGAGGATCAGGACTGGTTGCTGCGCGTCGCACTCGACAATCGCTGGCATATTGTCGGTCTCGATCAGGAACTATTTTTCTATCGCTCGTCCGGGCAAAGCCAGTCGGCTGATCTGGACGCGATGCGAGACGGCTGGATGCGAATGGTGGGTCGCGCCTGCCTGAACTTTCCCGACACAGCCCCGGCTGCCGCCCGGCGTGCCTATGGTCCCATTCACCGACAATTGGCCCGGCGGGCTCTGAGAATGGCAAGGCCGCGCCGGGCACTCAATTATATGACTCTCGCCTTGCAGCACGATCCAATGATGCTGGTACGCCAGCCGAGACGCACCGGCCTCACCCTGGCTGGCGCGCTGCTATCCCTCATTCCTAATCAAGCCCTGAAGGAGCTCGTTGCCCGATGAAACCCCCTATCGTTTCCGTGATTATGCCTGTTTACAACACGGCAAAATATGTCGAGGCCGCCATCGACTCCGTCCTGGCTCAAACGTATGCCGACTTTGAGCTCCTCATCATTGACGATGCAGGAACAGACGAGTCCATCGAATTGTGCCGCGCCTATGATGATCCCCGCATTCAGATCATCTCGCAGACAAATCGCGGCCTGGCGGGCGCGCGAAATACAGGCATCCGCAATGCGCGAGGTCAGTTTATCGCCCTGCTGGATTCCGATGATTTGTGGGAACCGAAGAAACTCGAAAAGCATGTCGAGCATTTGCGATGCGCGCCGCATATTGGTGTGAGCTATGCCGCATCCGCTTTGATCGACGATGATGGCCAAATGCTGCGCATCGTGCAGCGACCGAAACTGCGCAATATCAGTCCGCAGGACATCTTCCTGCGCAACCCGGTCGGTAATGGTTCAGCGCCGGTGCTCCGCCGCGCTGTCTTTGAAGACATTGCCTTCCTCAATCGGGATCGCGATGAGCATGACTATTTCGATGATGCCTTCCGCCAATCAGAGGACATCGAATGCTGGTGTCGGATCGCGCTGACGACAGATTGGGGGTTTGAAGGGATCCAGGGCACCTATACGCGCTATCGCATCAATGAAGGCGGTCTGTCGGCGAATGTCGTCAAACAATTCGCAACCTGGTCCCGCGTGAAAGACCGGGTCGCGCAGCTAGATCCTCATTTCGCGGCGCGCTGGTCGCCTTATGCCGAAGCCTTCCAGCTGCGTTATCTCGCCCGGCGCTGTGTGCGCATGGGCGAAGGCGCTTTGGCCTGGTCCTTGATGAAGGATGCGCTGAAACTCTGTCCCCGGATCATCCTTCGAGAGCCTGCAAAGACGCTATCGACCCTGGCGGCCGCATCCGTGCTCCGCTTTCTACCAAGTGCGTTCAACGCGCCGCTGCAAGCGCTCATCCAAAAGGGGTAGGACATGCTGGCGAACCGCAACATTGTTCACGTGCTCGATGATCTCGCCATGGGCGGGGTCACGCGCGCATTGAAAAATTTCGAACATCCAGAGCTCGCTGCCATGGGCGAACACAAGACGATCGACATTCGAAAAGGACGCATCCGCGCGTCAGGAGCCAATGACATCGCAATTGTCCATTTTACGGCCAATTGGAAAAAGCTTGGCTGGCTCCTGGATCTGCGCCTGCGCGGCGGGTTCAAGCGCATCATATTGATCGAGCATTCCTACACCCAGGGATATGAAGCCAGTGAGGTGCTACCGAAGCGGCGGTTCCGGCAAATGCTGCGCCTGGCATACAGGCTCGTGGATCAAGTGGTCGCGGTCTCACAGACACAGCGCGAATGGATGATCGCACACAAGCTCGCGGCGCCCGACAAGATCATCGCCATCCCGCAATCTCGCATCTGCACAGACTTGCTGACCATGCCCCCCTGCAACCGCGACACGGGCCCGCTGCAGATTCGGGCCTTTGGCCGGTTCCACAAACAGAAAGGGTTCGACCTTCTGATCAAGGCCATGGCCCGCGTCCCCGCAGATCTGGCCACGCTCAAGATTGCGGGCACAGGTCCGGATGCGGATCAGCTGGAAGCGCTCGCACATGGACTCGATCACGTTGATATCTGCCCACCATTCGACTCGCCGGAAGCGTTTCTGTCGGAAGCAGACCTGGTTGCCATTCCATCACGCTGGGAAGCCTTTGGACTGGTTGGCACCGAAGCTCGCGCGGCAGGCCGCCCCATCCTTGCCGCGCGAGTCGACGGTTTGTGCGATCAACTGGATGGAGGCGGGTTTGGGCATGCGCCGGGTAGCGTCTCGAGCATTGTCAGCGCCATATATCGTTCCGCCAACGCGGCCAACATCAATGAGCGCGGCCGGTCTTCGAGAGACCGCGCCGCCGTTGAATATGATCAGATGATCAGCAATTGGTGTGCGCTGCTGAGCCGGTCGTGACGCCATGAGCACGCGCATCATTGGTATCGATATTGCCCGCGCGGCCGCGATCCTGCTGGTCACCTGGAAACACAGCATGGCCAGTTTTGGCGCGCGCGGCGTTCTTGATGGATGGGCGCATTACAGTCTTGAAGTCCTGATGCAATTGGCGACACCGATCTTTCTGCTGCTCTTCGGCGCCATGCTGGAGCTGGTTTATCGACCGCGATTTGAACGTGGCCTGGCGCGCGCGACATCGCGACGATTGTTTAAGCGCGCCTTGCAATGCTATGGCTATTATGCGCTCGCCATTATCGTATTTTTCGGCGTCATGGGCACCTATTCCTGGATGTCCCTTCCGCTTGTCTTTACCGGCTTTATCAGCGTGCCCTATTCCCACCTGTTGGCGTTTTACACCGCGGCCCTCGCGCTCGCTCCGCTATTGATCTGGGTCCGCGTTCATTATGGTCTGAGACGGCTCATCTGCCTGGCCTTATTGATCCATTTGGCACACCCGTTCTTTTCATCGCTGCCGGCCGCACCGGAGCTGTTTGGGCGCGATTATTTGCAACACATGAGCGGGTTTCTTTATGGCAAGGGAGTCGACTTTATCGGCCCGTCGCTGATTCACGGGCTTTCGCTGGTCTGTTTCGGCATGCTGTTCGGACATGGACTGAAACCCTCGCAAAAAGCAGTAGGCACGCGCACGCTCTCGCCGCGCATTTCGCTCTTGATGGCGGGCGCCTGTCTTGTCGTCATTGGGCTCAGTTTTAACTGGCAGTCGCCAATGGTCAGTTTGCAAAGCCTGGTCGGCGCAGAGCTTCGCATCGACAGCCATCCGCTTTATTTCAGCATTGGGATTCTGGGCGCAATTGTTGTGACCTGGATCTTCATCGGTTTGAATGACATCTTGAACGTCAGCATTGGACGCAGCCTTGAAGTCTTCGGTCGCAGAAGCTTGTTCGCCTTCGGGATTGGCAACATCCTGGCTTATGTCGCACCCAAAGCATGGATCGGACTGTTCGGTCTGTGGGGCAGCGTGCTGGTGCTCTTCACCCTGGTGTGCATCCTGACCCTGCTCTACGATCAAATCTAGCAGCACCAGGTGTTCAAGCGTGAATTTGGATGGCGACATCCAAAGCGTTGGCTGAGGCATAAGCCTATCGATTAGGACTTTAGGCGATGGGCGCTGAGTCCGCCTGGCTTGCTTGCTGCAACTCCTTCGCGGCAATGCCCATGACAATCAATCCGGGCCAGATCAGATAGGCCAGGATCTCCAGATTCTCACCAATCGAATAGAAGGCCATGAGCAGCACCATGCCAAAGGCAATGCGCCCAGCCTTGGAGCGCGTAATTGCCAGCAGCGAAAACTCGATCAGGCTCCAGGCCAGCGGGATGGCCAGCGCAATCGCCCCGACAGCGCCTTTTACGAACAGCAATCCATACCAGGTATGATGACTGCCAATCGGCATATACTCGACCGCGTGTGGACCACGCTCGACAATGCCGTGCCCCCAGACCGGCGCCTCGGTCCACCAGCGCGTCATGGCAATATCGCCAAGGAGTTCGCGCACCCGCGTGGAGTCAGCCCGCATCGACTTGACCGAATTCAGGGTCGCATCGATCCAGTCCAGAATGCTCTGGGCCATTGGCGTCAACAAAAGCAAGCCCAGGGTCGCGGTGAACCACATCAAGGGACGTTTGCTTTCGCCAACCGCGATCACAACCGGCCAGATGAACATGGCTGCGGCCAGCGCCAGTCGCGATTTGGAGGTCACAATCATCGCCATGGCAGACAGAATGCCCATCCACTTCCAGAACCGCCTTTTGTCCGACAGCGCGAAGATCAGATACATGTTTCCGATCATGCCCGCGGCGGGCGACCAGGGGGTGAAATATCTAAGTCGGGTCGAACCATCCATCGGCTCATAAGAGTAAAGCTGTACAGCAAAGAATTCCGGACCCGGGCCGCCGACCAGCTTTAACGGGGAGACGAAGAGCCGTTCGGGCAACCCGACCATGGGTGCCACCAGGAAAACCGGAGTCAGCACCAGGGATCCCAGGGCCACCCAGCCTGCGGCGCGAATGATCGTGTCGACGCGAATGGTCATACAGGCCCCGATTAGAGGAAACAGCGCGAGCAACGCCCATCCCTTGGCCCATCCAATCGTCGACTTGATCGTCTGACCAAGGCCGAGATTCTGGTTCATGTGCCCGACCTCGAGCGCCAGCAACATAACCAGCATGCCCAGGATCCAGACCCAGACACCGCTAGGAATGGTTGGCACACACCGCGTTTCAATCTGACCATTCGCCAGATAAGTGCGCGCGAACAGAAGACCGGTCAGACCGACGCCGAGCACCGGACCCAGAACGTATAATCCACCAAACAGATAGACGAACCAGGTCGCGGCAAGCGCCAGGGCGACTATAAGGTCTTCAGGAGCGCGCGTATGATGGGCAGTCTGATCCATAACAGGGCCAATCCAATTGCGTAGAATAACATCCCGGCAATCGTGCCGAGGGCGATAAATTTCTTGGACGGTGTCGCCGGTGATTGTGGACGCGCTGGCGCCTCGACGGTTTGCGTCAGCGGATAGGAGGCGAACACATCCGTGCGGTTCGTGTCGATCCGCGCCAGCGCTGAAGCGAAGACGGTTTCTGCGACCTGATGATCACGGAGAAGACCATCGAGCTCTGTGGCGGGTCCTGCCAATTGCTCAACGCGGGCCTGGGTGTCGGTTAGTTGCGTGCCCATCGCATCGCGGCGTTTCTCCACCCCGGCGAGGCGCACCGTCGCGTCCACCAGTTTTGCGATCAGGCTCGACCGATCGCTTTGTGATGCGTAATAGGCGCGATCCAGCTCAGCAAAGGCTTCAAAGCCGATCAGGATCCGGCCGCGATCAAATATGCCAGCGTTCAATCCGGACAATTCGCGCGTCGCGGCAACAACATCGGGATGGTTCGGACCAAACATATCGGTCAGTTCCGACCGGGTCGTCATCGCTTCTGATTGCGCCTCAATCATCGCCTGAAATGCAGAGTCGGAGAGCAGCGCGAGAATATCGATGGCCTGATCCGCGGAAATTCCGAGAATGTCGGACAGTCGCCGGACCTCGCTCAGCGCCACGGCTCGTTCCGCCTCCGCGCGCTCGAGCTCGATCCGAAGCGTATCGGTCTGACCAACCAGGTCGCGAAACTGTTCAACCGAGATAAGCCCGTGTTCGGTCTGGAACGCGATGATTTGGGCCTGCGTGTTCCGAACAGCGTCTTCAAAGCCTTCCAGCGTGTCGCGATACGCCAGATCGCGCAGTGTTTGTTCTTCGGCGCGCAGCGCAGCAAGTTCCTGCTCAAATGCGGCAAGCCAGGCATCCGCCAGCTCATGCGCAGCATCCGGGCTCGACGCCTTGACGGAGACATACATCAGCTTGGTCTGGTTCGCGAGCTTGATCGCCGGAGCTGGCACGTCCGACATTTCAAGCTCCAGCTGGCTGGCAACGTGTCCTCGCAATCTGAATGACTGCAAGAGACGCTTATAGTTTTCCGTCGGGCTCAAACTCTGACTGCCAAACGGAGACGCGGTATTGCTGGTCGCCTGCCCGAGCGAGTCGAGGTTGACCGACACGCCAGACCCGGCGCCAGGCAGGATCAGCGTGAAGCCGCTACGATAGGATTTCGGTGACAGGGTCAGAAATGCGAGCGCCAGGGCGCCAATGACGATCCAGCCAGCGACCAGAACCATGGCATATCGCAGGAAACGACCTCGGCTCGGGCCACCATTCAAAAAAGTCCAGCGCTGGCTCATCGTGCAATCCCCCCGATCAAAGCGGCGCTCAGCACCGGTGAAACGGCTTCAGAGACGGTTGCGATGACATCGCGAACATTGGTGACATGCGAGTCGTAACAGGCAATCGCGTCGTTCGGCAGCAAGACCGGATTAAAGTCATCGCGATCCGCACGACGCACGAGATCTTCGATTGAGCGCGCCACGACTTCGCTCTCTCCGGTCACCGGATTGCGCGAGATCAGGACGCCCCAGCGCCGGGCATTGGTCGCTTGAATACCGCCGACACAGTTCGCCGAAACGAGGCCCTGCAGGAATCGCGTTCCATAGGGCAGCTTGGTGGAATAATCACCAATCGCGGATGCTGCATTTGAGGCGGCTGGGCGGGTCAGGTTTGACATGAATACGCGAATACCGGGCGGCGTGATGCGGGACGGGCGGGCCAGCGCCATCTGAAAACACCCGCGCGACGGCACATGGACGCGATCGCCAGCAACCAGGACAGGATCATCGACGGGACCACCATCAATCGCACCAGACATGTCAAACACGCGGCGACGCCCATTGCGGATCAGAACAACATTGCGAATGTCGGCGTCTGGACGCACACCTGATGCCGCAGACAAGGCCTTGCTCAATCGGCGCTGTGTGGTGAAATCACCCGAGGCTTCAATGCGGGCCACAGGGTCCGCATTGGCACCGCGCTCATTGATGAGCACATCGCCGGATTGATACACCGCGCCAGAGACAGATACCGAAATCGGGGCCCAGTGCAGAACATCAACCGAGACCTGAACAAAACTTGCGCGATAGAACCCCCCCGAAACCAGAAGCCGCGAGATGGTGTCTTCAAGCTGCCCTGTTGTAGTTCCAGCAGCAGGCACGTCGCCAATGTGAGGCAAACGCAGAAATCCGATCGGTGAAATGACAAAATCACCGTCAAAACCGTCCCCTCGCACGATTTGAAGATGGATGAGATCGCCTGGAGAAAGAACCGCCGGTTCATCGAACGCAGCCCCCAGCCCGGCATCCATAGGTCGCCCCGCCATGGCAAGATCCATATCCTGACAGCGCCCCAGGTTTTGTGATGATGCTGCCGCCAGGAACGAGTTCTCGTCTGAGTCCGACATGGATTGACGCTGCGCCTGGTACGGCGCTTCCGTCACACTTGTGAGGTTGCGCGGCCGCTCGAACGAATTGGCGCACCCCGCCAAGGCGATCACGATCAAAATAGCGCCCCAACGAATGAGCTCTTGCAGATACCTAGTCATGGGCGCCATCCATCACATTCAATGAACGAAACACGGAGATCGCCCACGGACATTCGGTTCGAACAACCTTCAGGACGACTCCGTCGACAATCGTGGTTTTCACTTCAATCATGTCGTTTGAGACCGAACCCGCCTGGTTCAAGGCGCGATGAAATCTGCCTTGAGTGGTTTCGTCATCAATCGAAATATAAACGCTCGCCATGAAAGCCTCCTGTTTGGACTTTCAGGTTTGCAAGATGCGATCACCTTTTTTTATTCAATTATATCAATGTGTTAATGCTTGACCGGTCCAGTACACGCTCCAAATGCAATTGTGCAGTTTGCAAATTGCAAGACGCTTTTTGCAATTTGCGTATCGCCGGTATCATGACGATGTCGAAGTTTGCGCTTCATCCGCCGCGCCGACAAATGCTGCTGTCAAACGTCGCATTTCAGCGCTTGCCAGCTTGGTTCAATTTGTCTAACGGAGGCGTCGATGTGTCTATCGGGTGAAATCACCCCGCAATTAACATCGATAATTTCTGCGGTGAGGCTCTGTGGCGGAGTGGTGACGCAGCGGATTGCAAATCCGT
>ERZ1740062.1265-NODE-1265-length-10625-cov-11.452696_pt1 | contig 10625 bp, 11 predicted proteins | sample MGYA00581741_ERZ1740062 | MGnify/ENA primary metagenome ERZ1740062 (study PRJEB43018, sample SAMN04849747) | marine metagenome | isolation source: floating plastic debris | place: Pacific Ocean | collected 2008-09-01 | study: EMG produced TPA metagenomics... | reverse complement strand
CCGAGCATTTCAGCGGCGCCGGCAGAGAAGTCTGCTTCCGCGATTTGCGCTTTCAGGTTGGGCACGAGTTCAGACGGCAGGAAATGCGTCGCAACGCCAGCAGCCACAACATCCGTCCCCTTCAATCGTGCTCCGGTCAGCGCCAGCCACGTGCCGAGTTCCCCCCGCAATCGCGGCAAGAACCAGCCGCCACCAACATCCGGGAACAGACCAATACTGGTTTCCGGCATGGCAAACAGCGTCCGCTCCGTTGCCACGCGATATGTCCCGTGGACCGAAAGGCCAACGCCGCCACCCATCGTCACGCCATCCATCAGCGCGAGGTAAGGCTTGGGAAAAGCCTCGATCGTCGCGTTCATGCGATATTCTTCTTCAAAGAAGGCGCGCGCCTTGCGTCCATCGCTCATGCCGCTCTCGCGCAGCATCGCAATATCACCCCCGGCACAGAACCCTCGTGTGCCTTCGGCATGGTCGATGACGACAATCTCGACATTCGGATCCTGGGCCCACACACGGAGGGCGGCGAGAATGGTCTCACACATATCGAGATTGAGCGCGTGCAGCGCATCGGGGCGGTTCAGCGTGATATAGCCTACGCCGCCGTCAACTTTGGTCAGGACTGAATCGGTCATGGCACCGCGTTAGCGCGGGCTGGCGATACGGTCCAGTGCTGGCTAGTGCCCGCCGCCAAAGATCCCAGTGCGGACATTATAGTCCACGGCCAACTCATAATCCGGGTCATCGACGCTATCGATCATCAATTGCCCGGCCTTGGTCAGAAGACGGTGGCAGTCTTTCGACAGATGTCGCAGCTTCAGGGTCTTGCCTTTCGCTTCGTATTTCGCCGCCAGATCCTCAATCGCTTGCAGGGCGGATTGATCGACCACGCGGGAGCGCAGGAAGTCGACAATGACAACGTCCGGATCCTCATCGGGATTGAACAGTTCCGAGAAGCCTTCGGTCGAGCCAAAGAATAACGGCCCCTCGATTTCATACACGGTAGCGCCCGGCGTTCGGATGGAATCGCGCTGCAGAATGCGAATACGTTTAGCATTGTTCCAGGCATAGGCGAGCGCGCTGACAATCACACCAACGACCACAGCGACCGCGAGGTCCTGCCACACGGTCACGGCAGTGACCAGGATAATGACAAACGCATCGGTCCAGGGAATCTTCGACATGATGCGCAAACTGTTCCAGGCGAAGGTGCCGATCACGACCATGAACATCACCCCGACCAGAGCGGCCAGCGGAATCATCTCGATCCATTGCGATCCAATCAGAATGAAGGCGAGCAGGAACAAGGCTGCCGAGAGGCCAGACAGGCGAGTACGGCCCCCGGATTTCACGTTGATCATGGACTGACCGATCATTGCACAGCCGCCCATGCCGCCGAAAAAGCCGGTGACGACATTGGCGGTGCCCTGCGCCACGCATTCCTGCGAAGCGCCGCCGCGTTGATTGGTAATCTCACCGACCAGGTTGAGCGTCAGCAGGCTTTCGATCAGACCAATCGCCGCGAGGATAATGGCATAGGGCAGAATGATCTCAAGCGTGTCCAGGTTCAGCGGAACGGCCGGAACATGCAGGCTTGGCAAGCCACCTTTGATACTGGCGAGATCCCCTACGACGGGCGTGTTGATGCCCAGTCCGATCACCAGCGCAGCAACGACTGCGATCCCGGCCAGCGGCGCCGGGATGATCTTTGTCAGGCGCGGCAGTCCCCAGATAATGCCCATTGTGAGCGCGATCAGCGATAGCATGATCGCCATATCCGGTGCCGCCAGCCAGTCGCCATTCGGCAAGAAGGAATGGCCATCCGGATGCGCCGTGCCGGGCACCTGAAACTGCCCAAGCTGCGCGAGGAAGATCACGATCGCCAGGCCGTTGACGAAGCCGAGCATGACCGGGTGCGGCACAAGCCGGATGAATTTGCCGAGTTTGAATATACCGGACGCAACCTGCAATATGCCCATCAGCACTACAGTGGCGAACAGATATTCCACACCATGCTGGGCCACCAGAGCGACCATCACGACGGCCAACGCACCCGTCGCGCCTGAAATCATGCCAGGACGCCCACCCATCAGAGCTGTGATCAACCCGACGAGGAACGCCGCATACAGGCCCACCAGCGGCTCAACCCCCGCGACGAAGGCGAACGCGACCGCTTCTGGAACGAGGGCGAGCGCCACTGTCAGCCCTGCGAGCACTTCAGTCTTGATCCGCGCCGGCGTGAACACGGCGCGCTGTGCTTGCGTCCAGCTGGTCAGGTTTATTCGATCTGCATACGCAGCGAATGTCGTCTTCGCCATGGTCGGCCTCTGATGCATTGGAAGGAACGCGGCGTGCCTAGGCCAATTCACGCCAACGAACCAGCCCTGATTTTCAGACAATAAAGTTTTGTTGTGATTTTGTGCCGCGTGGAATGGACAAGCCAAGCTGCTTGATCCAGCTTGTGGCCGGAATTCATGACAGGAGTATCAAGATGAAATCGCTATTCGACATTTCGGGGAAAACCGCCATCGTAACCGGTGGATCGAGCGGCATCGGCGCCATGATCGCTCGCGGTTTTGTCGAGAATGGCGTGAAGACCTATATCTCGGCCCGCAAGGAAGGTCCGCTGCACGAGACCGCAGAAGAACTCTCAAAAATCGGCACCTGCATTCCGGTCCAGGCCGACCTGTCTTCCGTTGAAGGGATCGAAAAACTCGTCGCTGACGTCTCGGCGCATGAGTCTCATATCGATATTCTGATCAATAATGCCGGCGCCAATTGGGTCGTGCCCGTCGACGAGTTTCCCGAAGCCGGTTGGGACAAGGTGATGAGCATCAATATCAAGTCGATCTTCTTCATGACCCAGAAAGCCCTGCCTTTGTTGCGCGCGAATGCCACGCCGGAGGATCCCGCGCGGGTCATCAATACCGCCTCCATTCACGGCTTTGATAATCCTGGCATGCCGGCCTATGCCTATTCCGCCAGCAAGTCGGGGGTCATCCATCTGACCAAACATCTCGCCACCGATCTGGCCGCGGACAATATCAATGTGAACGCCATCGCGCCAGGTTTCTTTCCCAGCAACATGACCAAGGCCGCGGTCAGCAATGATGCCATTTACAATCACGCAGTGTCGCAGATTCCGCGCAAACGGGCGGGCGAACCGGAAGATGTTGCGGGCACGGCCATCTTCCTGTCCTCACGCGCGGGCGCCTGGGTGGATGGGCATACGATTGTGCTCGATGGTGGCCAAATCGCGCAATCTGCAAAAGCCTGATCCGCGCCCAAGGTCCTGACAATTTGGTAAGTTTCTCAATATGCGGTTGCATTCCGTCTGAACACGGATAGTCCTGCCGTCGCTGCGTTATAACTTTTGTTTGAAAGACAATGTGTAATGCAGTCTCGAATTCTCTTTCTTGCGCTCGGCGCAAGCCTGCTTGGTGGCCAGAGCGCGATCGCTCAAGACGCCAGCGAAAAGAAACTCTATGTGGATCTAGGTTACAGCCTGTTGGGTGAAGGTCTATTCGGCCCGGATGATGAGTTTGATGTCGAACTCGGTGCGATTAGCGGACATGTCGGCTACGAGTTCTCCAAACACTGGAGCATCGAAGGCGAAGCCATGATCGGCGTCGAAAACGACAAACGGGGCTATACCACCACCGATATAGACACCATCTCGGATCTACGTGTGGAAGGCGAGCTCGACAGGCTCTTGGGAGTTTACCTGAAACGCGATCTACCGGTCAGCAAGAATCTGAATATTTTTGGTCGCGTTGGGGCCACCGCCTTGGAAGTTGATGCCTCCGCTCGATTCGTTTCAATCGATCTGGAAACGGATGAAACCACAACACAGAGTTACAGTGATAGCGACTATGAATATGGCGGAGCGGTCGGCCTGGGCATGACCTATGATCTGACCGATAAGCTCTTTCTTCGCAGCGATTTAACCGTCATATTCATGCACGAATGGGAGATGCATAACGCAAATCTCGGCATTGGTGTTCGGTTCTAGTTCAGCGCGGAAGGCGTGGTCTGTTCCCTGATCGCGCCCTAAGCCTCGAGCGGACAGCCTTCAATCGTAATGCGGTGCATGACCCGGCGCTGGCCATGATAGTCATTCATAGCCCAGTGCCAGGTTGAGCGATTGTCCCACATCGCGATCGAGCCGGGCTTCCACTCGAACCGATGGTGAAATCCATGGCCGGTGAACACGTGCGTGTAGAGCACTGAAAGAAGCTCATCGCTATCTTTCTTTTCGATCCCGACAACTTCACGCGTGAAGGCCGGATTGACATAGAGCGCCTTCTTGCCGCTGAGCGGATGTTTGATGACGATTGGGTGCACAGGGTCGGTGAGCGTTTCAGCGACGGCGGAATTGCCAATCCGGTTCGTGCCATCATCATGGCTGCCGGCATCGGATGTGTTGTAATAGCTGTCCGGGCCCTCGCCAAAAATATGCTTGCCGGAATGCAATGCCGAGAGCCCGTCAATTCGGTCTTTCATCTCATCGCTGAGCGTTTCATACGCCTTGTACATGGAGGCAAACATGGTGTCGCCGCCCGTCTCAGGCAGTTCGCGCGCGACCAGAACAGAGCCCAAAGCCGGTTCATGATCATAAGAGTGATCAGTGTGCCAGCCGCCGCCAATATTGTCCTTTTGATCCGGTTCCTTGGCGACCAGCGCGATCTGCGGATAGTCGGGATGCGCGGCGAAGAAGCGATTGACGTTAATGTCCCCGAACCGTTCCGCGAAGGCGATATGATCGGTCTCACGCGTGTCCTGATCGCGAAAGAAGATCACGCCGTGCTCGGCAAAGGCGGCCTTCACGTCGGCGAATTCCTGATCGGTCAGGTTTTTAATGTCGACGCCGGTAATCTCGGCGCCCAATCCATCTGTTGAACTAATCTGCATCTCATTCCTCCGCGCGCCTCATCTGTTGGAAGCGTCTTCGCAGGCGATGTTAGTCGCCTGACGCTGCGGACGTCAATTCTGCGCGAAACAGGGCAGAACCTGATTTTCAAAATACGGCGCCTGGTCGACCCAGAACATGTAATCGACGCGCAAGAAATCCTTCGCAAATGCCTGCAGCATCGGAACCTGCGACAGCGTTTCCAATCCGCCATCATTACGGTTCTGGAAATGGGCGTCCGCACCTGTGCCACCAACATAGTTGCCATCCTGAATGGCAATCCCGAGCGGCGCGGTATAGGCCCCCTCATGCATCAGCGCGATGGGGTGGTTCAATTGTGCGCGTCGCTTGACGAGCAGATCTGGCGCGCCGAGCCCAACGCCAATTTCCTCGCCTGTTTCATAGATGCCGCGCAAATAGCCTTCATCTTCCCAGGGCAACCACTCGCCCGGCATGAAGTTGGCGTATTGCAGGGTCGTGGAGGTCGGGAATGCCGATTTCAGCGCGCGCATATTGTTTTGTATGGCTTCGGCATAAAGCGCTGGCGCAAAGCTCGGATCTGTTTCGGGCGCGACATCTATCGCGGTTTCCTGCAAATTGATGCCTTCAATCTCGCCATCAAAGGCCTCTCCCAAAGCCATCATCAAGGCGTGAAACCTTGCCTGAACCTTCGGATGCCAGCGTTTTGAAATCCAGCCAATGGTTGCGCCATTCGCGCGATATGGCACCAGCCCGCCATCATAAGCGTCTGTCAGCATATAATCCGGCAGGGGTTTGTAACCGGCCATGAAGCTCACATCCTGAAGCTGGATAAACAGCTTCTTTCCATGCGACTTGAGGTAATCAATGTCGGACCGGATGATCGAGAAATCATATGCGCCCTCGGCGGTTTCCAATTGGCGCCAGGCATACATGATCTGCGCCCCTTCAAACCGCTCGTGCTCAAGGAATGCATGGCCGCGCATCCGACCTCGGTCGCGGGTAAAATAAGCAAAGTGAGAAATCCCGTCCTGCCCGATCGGACAGGATGCATCGCTATAGTCCTGATGGGCGTCCGCATACTTGTCGGCCGGATTGGTCCAGCCCTGCGCATAGCCCCCCATTGCGAACAGCACGCTCAAGCTAAAATAGATCGCAATTCGAACCGCCTGCATCTGGACCCCTCACTCTGCTTTCTCGCGAATGGGTCTGCCCATGAATTCTGGTCTTTTCGTGGCAGCGGACCGGTCAGCCTTTCAGCATATCCCGGCTGACAATCACGCGCATGATCTCATTCGTGCCTTCGAGGATCTGATGCACCCGCAAATCGCGGACAATTTGTTCGACCCCATATTCAGACAGATAGCCATAACCGCCATGAATTTGCAGCGCATCATTGGCAACCTTGAAACCCGTATCGGTCACAAAGCGTTTCGCCATGGCACACCAGCGCGTCGCATCCGCCGCTTTCGCGTCCAGTTTTGACGCGGCCTCGTAGAGCATCACGCGCGCGGCTTGCAGTTCAGTTTCCATATCCGCCAGCTTGAACTGGATCGCCTGAAAGTCCGCGATGGGCTGGCCAAACTGTTTGCGCTCCTTGGCATAATCCAGCGCCTTGTCGAGCGCCCGCTGCGCCCCACCGAGCGAACAAGCGGCAATGTTCAGCCGGCCGCCATCCAGACCCGCCATGGCGAACTTGAAGCCCTGCCCTTCGTCGCCAATTCGATTGCTCGCTGGGATACGAACATCGTCGAGCAAGACCTGTTTGGTCGGCTGCGAGTTCCAGCCCATTTTCTTCTCATTATTACCGAAGCTCAGACCAGGCGTGCCGAGCGGAATGATGAAGGCCGAAACACCGCGCGCGCCCGCATCAGACGTCTTCGCCATCAGCACATAGACATCGCTGGTTCCGGCGCCAGATATGAATTGTTTGGACCCATTGAGCACGTATTCATCACCGTCGCGCACCGCTGTGGTTTTCATCGCCGCCGCATCCGATCCGGAGCCCGGCTCAGTCAGACAATAGGAGGCGATCAGCTCCATGGAGGTCAGCTTCGGCAGCCAGGTCTTGCGCTGCTCATCACTGCCGAAGCGGTCAATCATCCAGCTCGCCATATTGTGGATGGAGATGAAGGCCGCGGTCGAGACATCGCCATAGGATAATTGCTCGAAAATCAGTGCCGCATCGAGCCGGCCAAGCGCCGATCCGCCGACATCCTCGCCAACATAGATGCCGGCAAATCCAAGCTCTGCAGTGTCTCTGATGACATCCACAGGAAAGTGTTTTTCTTCATCCCAGGATGACGTGTGCGGCGCGAGCCGGTCGCTCGCAAATCGCTTTGCCATATCCTGAATCATGACCTGTTCTTCTGTCAGGCGAGTGGTCATGGCTTTTGGCCCTCTTTATGCTTATCTGGCGGCAGACATGCCATAGGGGATTCGTTCGTCAATGTCTGACCTTCCGGAAGGATATTCCATCACCGCCGGTGAATTGGATGATATTGCTGCGCTGATCGCCGTGGACAAGGCTGCTTCTGCCCTGTTCGCGTCGACCGGTTTGCTGCAACCTTCCGCGCTGGAAGACCATGTTCCCGCGGAGGTGTTCGAGCAGGAAATTCCGAAATTCAACGTCTTCGTAGCCCGCAATCAGCATGGCTGGGCGGTCGGCTTTGCGTTGATCCGGTTGCGCGGCAATGGGCTGTATCTCGACCAGGTCAGTGTCCATCCCGATCATGGGCAGAAAGGCATTGGCCGGGCGCTCGTCATTCGCGTACTGACCGAAGCCGAAGCGCGCAAATTGCCACATGTCAGCCTGTCCACGTTCCGCGATGTCGCCTGGAATGGCCCCTTCTATGCCTCGCTCGGCTTCAAGGAAATCCCGCGCGAAAAGCTGGAACCCTATATGATTGAGATTGAGGACGCACAGAAACCCTTTATGGACATATCCACACGCTGTTTCATGCGGCGCAAAGTCCGTCGAAACCTGTTCCGGTTCGGCAGCCCGAAAGTGGAGCCAGAATGAATTCGATCCCAACGCCATCCTTTCCCGCCACGCGTTTGAGACGTTTGCGACAGTCGGGCTGGATACGCGCGCTGACCGCGGAACATGTTCTGACACCGGCTGATCTGATCTGGTCCATGGTCGTGCATGATGGCGAAACACCGCGTATCCCGGTGACCGCCATGCCGGGCCTGGAGCGCTTGAACGTTGCCGAAGCCGCTGCAGCCGCCAAACGCGCCAGCGCGCTGGGGATGCCGGCGATCGCGATTTTCCCGCACATCGATCCGAAACATAAGGATGAGGAAGGCAGCGAAAGCCTCAATCCCGACGGCCTGATCCCGACCGTGATCAAGGCGATGAAGGATGCTGCGCCAGAGGTTGGCGTAATTTGTGACGTCGCGCTCGACCCGTTTACCAGCCATGGCCATGACGGCCTGATTGATGAAGCCGGCTATGTTCTGAATGATGAAACCAGCGCGGTCCTGGTCGAGCAGGCTTTGGTTCAAGCAGATGCCGGCGCGGATGTCGTGGCGCCGTCGGACATGATGGATGGGCGTATCGGGGCGATCCGCGCCGCGCTTGAAGAGTCTGGTTTTTCCAACACGCTGATCCTGTCTTACGCGGCCAAATATGCCAGCGGCTTTTACGGCCCCTATCGCGAGGCGATCGGTTCAGCGACGGCCTTGATCGGCGACAAGAAGACTTATCAACAGGATCCGGCCAATACGGATGAAGCCCTGCGCGAAGTCGCCATGGACCTGGCCGAGGGCGCTGACATGGTCATGGTCAAGCCGGGCCTGCCTTATCTCGACATTGTTCGCCGGGTCTCAGAGACATTCCAGGTCCCGACCTTCGCGTTTCAGGTCTCGGGCGAATATGCGATGATCCAGGCGGCGGCGCAGAATGGCTGGATTGATGGTGATCGCGTGATGATGGAAACCCTGCTCAGCTTCAAACGCGCCGGCGCCAGTGGCATCATCACCTATTTCGCGGAACAGGCGGCGCAAAAGCTCAGCTAATCCCAAGAGCTTGGACCATCTGTTTTGCCGCCATCGCAGCTATAGCCGAGCACGAATGTATTGCTCGATTTTGACGTTGTTCCGTGAAACACTTTGCACGTACCATTGCCTTTCAAGATCGCTTTGACTGTATTGCAGGACAGAGAAAAACCTTCGGTAACGCCATTCGTTGAACTGACTTTGACCCGGTCAAAGTTCTTCTCATATTTATTTTCCATATTCATTGTGTTCTTGGCGCCAGCGGTGATCGTCAATTGATTGCCGGCTTTATCGCCATTGGATTTCAACGCTTTGACTTTGATCGTTTGAGCGGCTGAGGATTGTTTGATCGGCGTACCGCCAGAATCGCCGCCGCCATCGCCTGTATGGTTCTTGAATTGGATACTGCACTTGCCGCCATTCCAACAAGGCAACGTGGTAATATCGCAAGCTGATGCCGGACCGACGATCAGGAGCATGCTGACCGCCAATCCGGCAGCCGATTGTGATTTGCTTGGCATTTGACGACCTCTTTCTGTATCCCGGCGCATGAAGGCGTCCGGGCGCACCGAGCGTAAGCTGCGAAAGGCAAATCTCTGACTGGCAGTATCGACAGGCATTTCATTGTCGTGAGATACAATGCTAAACAGAGACGAAATCAGGAGGCCTCATGTCTGCACCCGATAATGTCATCGCCCGCAAAATGGCAAATGCCTTAATGAAGGACGCTGAAATTGGCGACCGGACGCAAATGGTGCTCGGCCCAGGTGGGCGACTTGGCACCAATGCGGTCAAGAAATTGATGGGCGGCCTCTGGGTTGGTGGCACAGCCTATCTCACAGAAGACGCGATTGAGTTTCATCCCAATGGCCTCAATCGCGCCATGCACAAAGATCCAGACTCACTCAGCGTGGTCTTACCTTTGCGAAGTGTGACATCAGTCGAAACGCGGTTCGGCATTGCGACACAGATCATCGATATCAAGACCGCGATCGGGACACTGTCTGTCCGTTGTTACGGTGCCGCTGGCTTTGCTAAAAAGATCGAAGCGGCGCGGACGGCCTGAGACTTCAGAACGGAAACGTCTGGAGCGCGTTCCAGCCGCGCACATCCTCATCTGTTTCGACGATTGGCGGGATTTGCACGGCGTGCAATGCACTAAACCGAACCGGCTGGTCCAATAGCGCCCGAACCTCGTCCCAGTCTACAGCCCCCTCTGGTGGCGCGCCATAACAGAGACTGAGATGCGGATCGAAATCCCGGCTTGATATCGCACCAGGTTGATTGAGCATAAATTCGCGGGCCTCGAGCAGCGCCGGGTGATGCTCCAGCCGGACAAAGAGGGACATTGTGAACGCGTCCGTCATGCCGATTTCGACTGGCTGAACCTCCAGTCCACTCAAGAGATCAAGACACGGCGACAGATCCGGTTGCTCGCCTTCAATCGATGCCAGAGACACATGCGGCGCAAAAGCAGGCGCATTCCTGGCTTTGGCCAGACGTGAGATGACGTCGAAATAGCGCGCCGTATCATCGGCGCGCGGTACCACCCAATAGCTGAGTCGGCGAGTCGGGCTCATTCGTCCCAGGTTTCATATTTGTCACGCATATACGTGACGCCCTCCAGGACAATCTCTTCCAGCACATCCAGATCCACATCGGCCAGCTTGTTGATATAGAGACACGATTTTCCAAGCTTGTGCTTGCCGAGCCGATCAAGCTTTTCCTGCATCGACTCAAA
>ERZ1740062.1264-NODE-1264-length-10641-cov-10.185339_pt1 | contig 10641 bp, 10 predicted proteins | sample MGYA00581741_ERZ1740062 | MGnify/ENA primary metagenome ERZ1740062 (study PRJEB43018, sample SAMN04849747) | marine metagenome | isolation source: floating plastic debris | place: Pacific Ocean | collected 2008-09-01 | study: EMG produced TPA metagenomics... | reverse complement strand
GGCACGCCAAACTCGCTCGATATTGTTCCTGTATAAATAACTGGTTCTACAGTACATGTATTTAACATCTCTATGAGTGTATAATTGTAATTCAGGCTGACTTAATTTTTAGAGAATGACAATGCATTGGAACAGGGAGGTGGGATATCCCTGATTGGAAGAAAACAAAATTAATATCTGGGAAAAGCAATATGGGCTGGCAAATTGGGTTATTTTTGGCATCATTGCATTGCTCCTCAAAATAAACTTATGCAGCTGTCTGAGGTCATTGTGTTGACTGTTGCCTACTCGTGCTTACTCTATAGTGGCCTACGTAACACCTACGGTGAAACACATTGAGATAATGGTAGTTGTCTGATCTACGACATTACACAGACAACTCCGAACCCTAGTTAAAGGCAGAAATGAGCACAAGGTGTTTTTGCTGTCACAGCTGGTGCTAGGTTGTTAAATTCACCACTCAGATGGCAGCAATTGTACTAAGCAAGTTTATTAAGGTTGGTAGCTTTACCTACTCATTAACCAAAGGTCTGATGGTTCTGAATAACACACCTGTTATTCTCGTCTCACCCCATCCAAATTTTACGCATACACCGGTGGCATGTGTGTAGTGTCGTACGCATTGTCTTACCACAATAATGGCTGGTGTGTACAACGTTGTTACATTGCTGAAATTTTGACCTTCCTTTCAAGTTCGTCACAATGTTACGACATACATGTATCACTCATAGATGGGCACAAGTCGGAATTTTCTAAATTAGTGTTGACACCAAAATAAACCAAAGTGGTAGAGTGCCACTCTGTAGAGTAATTTTGCGCACCAATGGTATCTTTGTGCGAGTCAGTTGAAACACAGGCACACCAACCGTCAACTGCTCGATTTAGAAAAAGATCATAGCATTTAGCATTTTCAGACACTAACTTTATTGTATTGAGAAAATTTGAAGTGATAACAATACATTGCATGGTTGCCTTTGTAGGCATTGAGCAATTATCAGAGAAGAAATGCGAATGCCCTCAGAGGGCTCAGACAAAAACATTGTGGCTTCCATGGTGTTAGGAGCGATGCATATATATCAGTACCCACACGCCACATTTTTCTGGTGTTTATTACAATCCTCTACATGTGTTATAGAACTGCACTGGCCAGCCGACTTCGCCGATTCTCTCATGTCGTGGTCTGTGAAATGCACTCGCTGACGGGCCTCGTGTGATGTAATCTATCTGACTCGTTCTCTCCATTGTAATGCCTCCATTACCAATATAATAATCATCTAATCTCTTCACTCGGTGATGTCGGATGTTGTCTGGCCCTGAAATAAAAAAAAAATTATTATTATGATCTGGTTACAGGTGCTGTAATAAGAACACAAATTATCACAGTATGTTTAGTCTTTTGCCTGCCACTTCAATGTGTTCTAAATCACCATACAATCGTTAGAGTGATTAATGCAAGAATGAGCAGCATACAAAAAACGGCGCCACATTTGTGGGGATGGAGTCTAAATTCACAATAATCATGGATTTGTTTTTCTGCTGAATGTCAAACCCCAATGCATGACAATCTTCACAATGAAGGTGCTTCTCCCTGCCAAAAAATTATTTGCATTCTGAGCTGATCTGACCTTGTAACACCAGAAATACATTGAGATAATAAATAACAGCAAGCTCATAAATGAGCAGCCAGTTATATAATGTACCTGAGTAAAGGTTTCCTAGGATTGGAGGGCGATTGGAAGATGAAGCTGGATTCACTTTGAAAGTCGGGTTCTGGGATGTTGAGCTTGTAACACTTGCTGCGTCACCATTTTTTCCCATCTGAAATGAAGATTAGCTGTGGTACAATTATTATAACCGCATATAGTGTGTTTCGAGTTAGGCCATAAATGTCCAAGCACAGGTTATATTGTAATATAACCTGTGATCCAAGCATCATATCCAAGCATGACAAAGAGCAGATTGCTTGCTAAGGACCACCAAGCCACTGCTGATTATCGTAAGTGTTGTGGATTAGAATTCATTCTTAAACATCACCTGTAGCCGTTTGTTTTTAAATTTTTAGATAATTATTTTTTTGGATTATAAATTCTAGAAATGAATCTAGGCCTCAGCTATGCTCTTGCAAAGATTTATAATGCCAATGTTAGAAACTGGCCAATATTTGCCCATATTTGTCCTGTCTACTGTCAAATATTGGCCAGATACCAGCAGGACGGGTGGAGACAAGAATAATGGTCTCATACCAGACTTTGTAATGTGTCTGGATCATCTTAACTTCCAGGATACCAAAAGCCATAATTTTTTGGCAGAAAATTCGCTATATTTCAATTGTATATAAAAGGTTAAATGGCTTTATTTATCATTCAACAAATAAAACCAATTGTTGTTGTTGTTTTATACTATTACAATGTACTTGCAATAGACTAAGCAAACAATCTTATTTCTATAATCGATTTTATCCAAGCTTATAATTTCCCAGATGTGTTGATGTTGGTCCCATGACGTTTCTATGGAGTGTCTAGCTAGTGACATAGAGTAGATGGCATATTGTATTCCAGTCTCACTGTCAGGTATGGATATTGGATATGCGCCATACAAAATGATAATAAAAACAGAAGTTAAAAAAGGCAGAACTTTTCTTGACCTTGTCAAAAAAAACAGCTACTTCAAAATGATGAAAACAAAGTGCCTCAAATTCCTCTAACTCCTAGGAATGAGCGGGGCATTCTCATTTAAATATTAGCGCCTGCCCGAGTAGGGGCCCAGTAGAAAATCTCTAACTGCCAATGCCTCTCAACAAACTGAAACCGAATACCAGAAATCACTAAAGTGGGTTAAATCTGAATACATATCTATCGATGCCTAAAGTAAACTCTGCTGTCATTGGCTCAAGGTCTCTAAGTATATCAGCTTTTAGCTACATATTCAAAAAAGGTGGAGCTGTGTTTGTAAGTGTAGCAGCGCTTTCTGAACAAATCAAACGACCTAATATTAATACATATTTGCTAGCTGCTATGGTATGTGATCTCTCAGGCATAGCTGAGAAGGAGAATTGCCATCACCAAAGCACTTTCTGTAGCTTCTAGTATTGTTTTGAATAGACTGCCTACTGCAGCATATACTTAAAATCGAGAGCTTTTTGGACCCACACTCTTAAAATTTGAAACCGCACTCTCAGTCTTTCAACCCGCACTGTTCCAGCAAATATTCCATTCTTCTGGCCTAAACTGGTCAAAAATAGCAAAAACATTGTCAAAAAAAGGAGGTGGCTCAGTTGGTTAGAGTAACTGCCTTCCAGTGTGGAGTGCCGTGAAGGTTGTCACTTCAAACCCCACTGTTGTCTACTGACTACTGGGTCTTGTCTTAAGGCCACAGGTGTGCTACGGCCTGCCTACAAACCCATAGCAAACTGGCGCCGTAAGTGGCATCCTTGCTCTTAAGGCACATATATTTCTCAGTCTACAGACAGAGGCAGACTTGCGATTTTAACCAACATTTAACCAAACGCTAAATGGCCTACTGAGTAGTCACCCCGGATAGGCCAGTGACGACAGGAATGTACCGTATTTTGGTGTGATAAAATGAATACATGTAGGTTAGAGATTACTTACCTTTACCTTTTTTTGATGTTGTTATAATATGCTACTCAAACAACCAACAAATGCTTCAAATGCTTCTGCAGCTAAAAATGACTGGTGTATGCTGCCTCTCTGGAAATGCGAGTAAGCTATCAGACTTATTTCCGATAGTGCTTATCAACAGTGGAAATGGATTACATTCCTATGTTTGTTTTATAATGTCACTGATAATAATACCTGATTATATGTATTCAGAAAATCTCAAACATCAATAATTCTTAAGACTATCAAAGCGGTATTACGTGAACAAACTGAAGTACTCTTTTCATGAAATGTTGAAATTAATTTTAATGTTTTACAAAATACAATACCGCTGACCCTGATTGCCTTCTCAGAACTAAAACTACTGCCGCTTCTGTGAGTTTCCAGTGCATTCATCAGACTGCTGTACTGCTGGGATAATGATTAGCTGTTGCTATGACTTGTATACACTGATTTTTTTCCCTTTCAGTGGAACATGCGCCGAAAATGGGACCCTAAACTAAAAACCAAATAAATGCACTCATATTGAAATTTTACGTGACTGTATTGGTTTGGTTCTAGATAATTGTGCTTAGACAACTTTCAAAACAGGGTTCCCCCAGGGTGTATGGCCAATCTATAAGGTTTTTCAATTTATTTGTCTGGTCCAAATTCCATTTGAATGATTTTATTGATTTTCAAATCTCAAAAAGCCGAAGTGTCCCAGAATAAAGTTGAACATCTCCTGGGTAAGGTGCACAGCTAGCGCAGCTTTTGTCCGCGGCTCCACAGTTACATCAGTTGTGTCTAAGACTGTTTTCAGGTTCCCATCATATCTTCCCCAAAAAAAATGAAAATACCCATCAGTTCTCACATGTCTAGTGCCAATACGCTGCTGTAATATGCCAAGGTACGCATCGTCTATCCAGAATGGTTCTTCTATTTTAAACAAGTCTCTGAACTTGGGCAGAAGGTCTGATGTAAAGGCAATAAAATATCCTGCACAGTATTCTGGGTAATATGTGAGATGCGGTAGAAATCTGTAATCCAGTCCATAAAATTCACTCGTCAAGTTCCGATTGATTAGCTTATCAGTATCAAAGAAGTGACAGAGAACTGAGTTCTGTTGCAGATTGTGATGTGGCAGTATATTCCTGATTTCTCTCCCCATACCAGCCGAGTGTTGTGACTCAGTGTCATCATCATTCTTTTGCATCAGGGAAATAACTGCTGCTATCATTCTTGCAGGATTTAGGATGACATCATCATCCAATCTGATGGCTAACTTACTCATGCCACAGTAATCCGCTAGATATGTTATAGCTGATATGAGTTTAGCTGTTTGATTCCTATAATGGTCTACAAAGGGGAAAAGGAAGCTTGCATTCGTGTTAAGAGGGAGGTGTTAACCTGTAAAATATAGGAGCTACTCTCCCTGTTATTATGAGCAGCGAAATCCAACAGGCTAGCGTCATAACATTCACCGCATCACATCACATTTTGTTGGTCTATATTTATGGCCTTGAAGAAAGGATGATTTCTTTGCTATAGCAAGAATTTAAAGGGTTATCTCGGGGTTATCTGCTCCGCTCAATAAAGACAAATTTAATGATTACATATCAACAGATAGAAGCAAACTTTGATGTTTCAACTCAATCTATCTTTTGCAAAAATTCTTCAAGTTAAAATCTTAAATTAAATCAACGTACAAGTTAATTTGTGCATACCCATACCCACCAATGTAATCATTCTGAACAATATCCTTATATTGCTGGTATTCATATTCTATGAGATTTTGTAACGATCTATTTCCTGGCCGACCAACAAAAAATAGAGTTATTATGTTGAGGTCAGGCGGCCACAGTCTTTCATTAGCAATTAGCTCTCTCAGAATTGGTCTATGTGCCGTGCCATTGGCTCTCCCTTGTATCCAAACCACTACATCTGGTTTTTCTGAAATCATGGATAGACCTACTTTAATATGAGGCTAGTGAGTGTAACTGTGTACTTCTCAAACAGTACTAAACACTCGGCGGTAACATACCAAACTTAAAAGGATTATCTGGTTTCATTTTTCTCTACTTCCATATGCTCACTGTGGATTTTCCTATGTGTCACTAATAGCTTGGCATAGTTTCGGAGCTGTCACACCAATAGAAAAGGCAGGAGAGGCAATCAAAGTTTTAGGGTTTCATGCTAAGATGATGTGGGTCAGGCAAATCAACTAATAGTATTCACTGTAAATTCCTGCTTTTTGATGCTGTGCTGTGGCGCTGCGCTTTGAGCAATGCTCTCGATTAGCCCCTGTGATAATAATGAACTTCCTGTTTTGCACAGCATATTTGATTACAGCAGCGTATCATGTAGATTGTTGACCTTCTTTAATATCAGCAGCATTTATCTCTATTTAGGGAACAAGCTAGAGTGCCAATATTTGGAATGGGATTTCTCAAGTGGTCAACGATTACTCGAAATTTAAAAAAAGCGATAATCTCAAAACATTATTCTGAAACCAGAATATCGCTGTAAGAGAACAGGGGGTGGTCATCACTAAACCTGCCTTACCAAAGAACCCTTTTTTTAGTTGAATTCATTACAAAAACATATAATAGAGAAAAAAACAAAAGCCAATATGGTTCATCTATTTTTTATGTTCTAAGCTGCTCTATTGTTCAACTCCAGAATGGGATGATAAAGATTTGCAACAAACCCTCAAATAAATGTATTATGCTACTGTATTGAATGGAAACTTGAATTTGTCCATAACAGATACAATTGTCTGTCACGATCCTACATCGCAAAATATTAATGCATGAAATAACTTGTAATGTTTCTTAAATATAATTTAGGCTCACTATTATGTCCGCGATAGCTTACCTCTGTTGCAAATGCCGAAATCAGCCAGCAGGTAATCATAAAAGGTTTTCCATGTCAAAACTTGACTGTAGAAAATGGACATGTTTATGACAATCCAGATCTTAAATTTATTCATCGACAGCATTGTTTGTCACTCCGTCTTTATGAGCAGCATAATGTAAAGAGGAAAACGTCATGTCTTATGCCATTATGATGACGCAGAGCAGCAGAGAGCGGCCACAATGAGGCAGGGTATACTACTATGTGTGGTGAGATCCGCGATAGTTTTATTAGCTTCATACAACATTTCACTAACTTTTGGTGAAGGTATAAACTCTACTGCTCTATCAAATGAAGAGAGAAGTACTGGATTTGCAAATGGAACTGAGCCTTCTAATAATCTTGAGACAGGAGATCTGTGGACACAGCTGTTGAACCGGACTGGTAATAGTAGTGGTAATGACTCGAGTGTATCCGTAATAACTCGGTCTGAACTTGTCTCAATAACAACAACAGGAGTTATCAGATCTTGCGATCACAACACTGAGCTTATCTGTCAGGGAGACTTCTGTGGTGATGGGAAATCTACCTGCCAAATACCTGACATAGGTGAGATAGATATGTGTATCTCCGCTGCACCACTCTGAGCGATGAGAACATGTCTTCTAAATCCTAGCTACGCTGACAGATCTTAAAATGTTAGTGCATATACACACAGAATGATATACATGGACGATGTACCATGACTTCAAATTGCAAATGTGGCAAAACAAAATTTTCAGTTTTAGCGCTACAAAATTTTTACTTTAGCTTTACCTAAAGCAAGACAAATTATAGCAGAAAATCTATCAAGCAAACGGCGAACAAAAACATTGCATCCAACCAAAAATTCAGGAAGTATGCACAACCACAATATAGCACGATTCCAAAATACATGTTACAATATGCCACTCTACACTTGAGGGTCCTAATCATCCATTAAATTAAGCAACTTGTTCATAGATTGACAGATTTCTTTCTATTTATACATGTAGGCTCATTTGGTAAATTTCAAATCCCACCAAATGGTAACGAAGTGGATACATGTGTGGCTGAAGGGCAGACTGTTTATTTAACATGTGATAGAGGACGTGAGATAATAAGTCACTCAGCCATGTCGGTACTTGAGATTGTCTGTCATGAGGGCAAACTGGACCTGTGGGATGCAGAGCTCTGTGTGCCTGTAAAGTGTGATTTCCCACAAGACTGGATGAAATTCACAGGTAAGTCTTACTTATTTACACTAGTGCAAGCATAGAGATGGAAAGAAACAGCAAAATGTGAATACCGAAGAATGCTAAGTTGCAGAGAAAATGAGGATTGCCAGCTAAGTTGAAAATGGAATCTATCTAGATTCTTAAGTGTGAAGATTTGCCTGTCATAAGCCGTGAAGATGACTCCCTGTTAGTACTAACCCCAAACTTTTATTGTTAATTGTCATCAAGAAGATCTTCAGTGGTGACTTTTAAGGTCAGAGCAGAGTTTGATTCTTGAAGCGTAGGCCATTTTTCTATTTGAAATCATTATATTTCAGATTTGACTGAGGCGGAGTTTAAGATGAAGGAATATACATCGTTCCAATATGGTAGTGTTATGAGTGTGAAATGTTGGATTCCTGAGATGGGATTCAATTGGAATTATCTTATTAAATGCCAGGTAAACTACAAGCAATCGCATTTATCAAAACTGTTTTCATGATGATCCATTATTTATCATTGATGTTTAGTTCAGGCGTAGTTCACAATATTGATGGGCTAATGGGTAGCCTACAGTCTACCTTGTAGTAAACATCATCAGAAAATGATGTTGAATGATTTGTTATTCTCAAAATATACACAAGTACATGTTGTTTTGTACACAGAGTGATGGCAGTTGGTCCGGTATTGAAGTTCTCGCGAAGGATGATTGTGAGCCGCCACACCCTGAGGTGGACTTCCTGGCTCGGCATGCTGCTGCTGTATCCGGCTCCGAAAACAAAGCCAACAGCTTACAGATACAACCTGTCATGATTATTTGCTTGATAGCTGTGAGATTTAGAATCTGACAGTGAAAATAATCAATAATTGTCCTCAAAAATGGTGGTTGCCAGGTTTGACATTGAGTTGTCTTTACTAGGTCTGAGGGAAGGCAACTCAAGTAAGAAAGCCTCTCAGCTGTATTTGAAAATGATCAATTACAATATCAGCTTGAAGATATTATGAATTGTTATGCAATTGGAGTAAAAATTAGGGTTTTATTTTGCTTGGCTTCTCTAAACAGCGATTGTTTTGAATGTGTAATAAAAGCTGCCATTCTGGGTGTTATGAAATTCTCTCCTACTGTTATTTCAATGGGAGAGAAAACAACATAGTTTTGCTAAATTGTATTGTGTTTGCTCATTAAAGCACTGTTGCTTTGTTACAATTAGAATTAATCTAAGGTTACTGAATGAGCCAAGTTTCATGGCAGCACGTACATAACAAAACAGAAAATGACCGTTCAGTTCAGATGATTGACCTACTGAGTTGTGTGTAGAATTCTTGTAACCTCAGTTCTGAATGAAGACAAAGTTTACCAGTGACCACATTATTTAGAGGCACAATTGCAACCAATAAGCCCATGCACATGATTCAAGCTTTCTGTGAAGAGCACAAACCGACTTTGCAGTGTAATACTATTGAGAAATGGGAGACAACTCAGTAACTGCATACCGACATGTGAATCTTGACTTGTCGCACCTTAACCAGGTAAGTGACATCAATATCCTGGTATAATGACACATCCCTTCTAATCTTCTAATATGATGCTTACATTGTGGTTCTTCAAAAGGTTTCCAGGCCCATGCATCTTTTAAGGGTGTCACAGAGAATATAATCCAGTATTCAGTTTCTAGGCCATTAGCAACACATTCTCATTTTTGTTGTTCTTTGGTATGGCAAATTTTCAATCTGACAATCACCTTGTAAAAATGCATCAACTTATTTTCTCCATTCAGAGGGCTGGCAGAAAGAAAAGTTCACGCTCACTCAGCAATCACAAGGATGGAGGCATACTTCAATATGGTTCAGACTTTAACATACAGAATACTTGGGTTAGCAGTGGTAAGATTGATATGCTGCGTGAGTCGATGTTGTCATACTCTAAGAGAATGAGTGACATTCGACGCATCAGAGGTATTCAGACTTTGAAACAAGTGCCGACACCATCGCTCAGTACCAACTCTCTGTGGATAAACATGAGTAAAGGGTCTGTAGAGGTGAATACACTCGAACACACCGAGGCGCTTATGAGAAAGAGTTTCCCTCCAAATATGCCTGGCAAAGTATCACGATCACTAGGGACAATCAAGCTTGAACCTTTACTGGGGAGTCAGAAAGCCCACAACAGTATGGAAATTGAGAAAACCTCCTCATTACACACTCAAAAGTTTGAAAAGGAGCGTGGCTATCACACAGAACAACTAAAGAGGAGCAGTCAGGTTGGTATAATTATCTTATGCTACAACATATGGAATGAATCGTGTCATGGGGTTGGCATTGCTTGCCCCACCACGCTGCATCCAATCCAATTTTGAGGAGAAGCGCATTGCCCGGTCTGTCGGATAAAGCAGGCATTAAAAAAATTCTAAAACATGATAACATGATGGGAGATGATGAGATGTGCTTCTGGGCTGGGAGTAACAACGAAAATAACATGTAGCGTAAGGCTACACCAATAAAATGTCTTGATCTAGACTGGATGACAAAAGTGCACACCTTTAGTTGGGGGCTTGGCTGTAGCTATATATTGTTTTAATGTTTTATACCATTTTAAATGAGGAGGCACCATTTTATTGACAATATTGTGGATAAGGCCCCATTTTTATTTGAGGGAGGAGGTTCCAATTTGTCTGGTAAATTTTGGATAAGGTTGGTGGAGTTCTACCAGGTATCTACTTATGTTTTATGTACAAAATTATGCTGGCTGTAGGCTGGTGTTTCATTTTATGGTCCCGGCTCAACTTGGAGGGCTTGCCATCTAGATGTTGTTATAATGGTGTGGCCTAAAGATCAAGTCAAGCTAAATGGCAGCCATTGATCAGAATCCTTTGGGGTATAGAATGATTGATTGGTCGATTTTTATTAACATTCTGCATACTCCAGTGGAGACGATAACGAATGCTGTTGAG